>Ga0326727_10015639_pt1 | contig 16215 bp, 10 predicted proteins | sample MB2enrmetagenome_FD_207643 | JGI IMG/M metagenome (GOLD analysis project Ga0326727, IMG submission 207643) | Lab enriched peat soil microbial communities from McLean, Ithaca, NY, United States - MB29MY | ecosystem: Environmental > Terrestrial > Soil > Wetlands > Peat | place: USA: New York...
GAGGCGACCGCGCGGGATGTCTTTGCGCGCTACAACTTCGGAGAGATTCGCACGCCTGTCTTCGAGGAGACGGCCCTGTTTGCCCGCGGCGTGGGCGAGGAGACCGACATCGTCTCCAAGGAGATGTTCACCTGGGAGGACCGCGCCCGCGCGCAGTCGGAGAAGACGCAGTCGCTGACCCTGCGCCCAGAAAACACCGCCGGCGTGGTCCGCGCGGCCATAGAGCACAATCTTTTTGAGAGCGGGCAGTTGCAGAAGCTCTATTACATCGGCCCACAGTTTCGCCGCGAACGTCCGCAGAAGGGGCGATTCCGGCAGTTCTCGCAGATCGGCGCGGAGGTTATCGGGCCGCCCTCGTCGGGCAGCGAATCGCCGCTGCGCGATGCTGAAATCCTGGAGATGCTGGCCACATTGCTGGATGAGCTGGGCATCACCGGCTGGACGCTGGAGCTGAATTCTGTAGGCTCGGCCGCCGACCGCGCGCGCTACAACGAGACGCTTCGAGCCGCGCTGGTTCCCGTCGTTTCGCAGATGTGCACGGATTGCCAGCGCCGCGCCGTCACCAATCCGCTGCGCGTGCTGGACTGCAAGGTTCCCGATGACCAGCCCATCATCGAGACGCTGCCGGTGATTGCCGACTCGCTGGACGAGGAATCCAAAAAGCACTTTGCCGCCGTCACCGCGGCGCTGGATGCGGCGGGCGTTCCTTACAAGCTGAACCACCGCCTGGTTCGCGGCCTGGACTACTACACGCGCACGACCTTTGAGTTCACCCATGGCGGCCTGGGCGCGCAGAACGCCCTGCTCGGCGGAGGCCGTTACGATGGGCTGAGCGAGATGCTCGGCGGACCTCGTGCGCCGGGAATAGGCTTCGCCATGGGCGAGGACCGGCTGGTGCTAACGCTGTTGGCGCAGCTTGGAGAGGAGTCCGTAGCGGCGAAGGCAGACGCTTTTATTGCACCGCTGGGCGAAGGCCTGAACGCCGCAGCCCTGGTCCTGGCCCGCGAATTGCGCCACCAGGGACTGTGGATCGAACTGGGCGAAGGCAGTTTCAGATTGAAAAAGTCCTTTGAAGCGGCGGACAAAACCGCCCGCCACATCGTCATTCTTGGCGAAGATGAGCTGAAATCCGGTATTCTGACGGTGAAGAACTTCTCCACAGGCATCCAGACCAAGGTTCCGCGCGAGGAGCTGGCAGTATTTCTATCCACACCCGCAAGCGAATAGAGGGCTCAGGTATTGCTGGACTTTTTAGGAAATCTCGAACGGACGCATTATTGCGGAGAGCTGCGCGCAGCCCACGCCGGCCAAACTGTCGTGCTCATGGGCTGGGTGAACCGGCGGCGCGATCACGGCAACCTGATCTTCCTTGACTTGAGAGACCGCACCGGCATCAGCCAGATCGTGCTGGACAAGGAACTGACACCCGACGGCCACGCCAAGGGTGAGCAGGTCCGCCCGGAGTACGTGGTCGCCGCCGTGGGCAAGGTGCGCCTGCGCTCGGCCGACTCGATCAATCCCAAGATGGAGACCGGAGAGGTCGAGATCGAAGCCACCCAGCTCCTCGTCCTGAACGATACCCGCCTAGCGCCTTTCTCGCCCTCCGAAGAGGCCATCCAGAACGAAGAGGTCCGCCTCAAGTACCGCTACGTGGACCTGCGCCGCCCGGAGATGCAGCGCAATTTTCGACTCAGACATGACATCACGCTGGCTATCCGCGACAACCTCAGCCAGCAGGGTTTTCTGGAGATCGAAACGCCCATCCTCACCAAATCCACTCCCGAGGGTGCGCGTGATTTTCTAGTTCCCAGCCGCGTGCATCCGGGCGAGTTTTACGCGCTGCCGCAGTCGCCGCAGATCTTCAAGCAGATTCTCATGATCTCCGGCTTCGACAAGTACTTCCAGATCGCCCGCTGCTTTCGTGACGAGGACCTAAGAGCCGACCGCCAGTTGGAATTTACCCAGGTTGATCTGGAGATGAGCTTTCCGCGCCAGGAGACGGTCTTTGCCGTGGTCGAGCAGTTTATGGCGGCGGCCTTTGCCGCGGCCGGCGTTACCTTGCCCACGCCCTACCCCATCATTACGTACGACGAATCAATGCGGCAGTTTGGGAGCGACAAGCCGGACCTGCGCCTGCCCGGACTCACTGACGTGCGCCCGGCCTTCACGGATGAGGCTCTGGCCGCGCTGCAAATCGATCCCGCGCTGCCGGTCGTCGCGTTGCGCATTCCCAACGTGGGCGAGCTGAGCCGCAAGGAGCGCGAGGACAACCATCCGCTCTTTGATTTGAAGAAGGGCGCCAAGTTCATCGATGATTTCAAGCGGCTGGCCAAAAGTTTTCCCGAGTCCGCTGTCAAAGTGCGTGAGCTGGTGGACGCGGCGGAGGCTGACTTCGTCATCATCGTCGCCGGCGATCCGGCCCACCCGGTCAAAGCCAGCGACACAAAATTCGCAGGCCGCCTGAGCGAGCGCGAGATCAACGTCTACTCGACCGCCGGCAACTTCCGCACCGAGCTGGCAAAGAAATACGCCGACCGGCACGGAGCCTTTGCTATCACCGAGAAAACAGTCCAGGAGGCTAACGCACGGAGCGACGGACAGTGCGTGGATGGCGCGGCGGCATTTCGGCCCATCTGGGTCAAGGACTTCCCCATGTTCGAGTTCGATGTGGCTACCGCCAAATGGATGCCGGCGCACCATCCGTTTACCGCGCCGTTTGAAGCAGACATGAAGAACCTGGTCGCTGACCCGGCCAGTGTGCGGGCAAATTGTTATGACCTGGCGATGAATGGCATGGAGCTAGGTTCAGGCTCCATCCGCATTCATCGCAAAGATGTGCAGCAGCAGATCTTCAAGTCGCTGGGGATCACAGATGAAGAAGCCCGCGCGCGCTTTGGGTTTTTCCTTGACGCCCTGGAATATGGCACGCCGCCCCACGGAGGCATCGCGCTCGGCCTGGACCGCATTGTCATGTTGCTGGCCGGCGCGCCCAGCCTTCGCGAGGTGATTGCCTTTCCCAAAACCGCCAAGGCGGTTGACCTGATGGTGGACGCGCCTATCACGGCTACCGAACAGCAGTTGAAGGAGCTGCACATCCGCGTGGCTCTCAAGAGTTAGCACATGAAGCGAGGAGCCGCCCCGCTACGCCCTGGATTCTGCTAAACTGATTCAAGCGTAATCAAGGGGCCTAGAGCGCCAGGCCGCGCCCCAAGGATACGCTACTACAACCCAAGTTCGGGGAGTGGCTCAGCCTGGTAGAGCACCTGGTTCGGGACCAGGGGGTCGGAGGTTCAAATCCTCTCTCCCCGACCATTCTTTTCTCTCTTATATTCAATCAGTTACGCGGCCTTGGCGACAACTATCTTGGTAGTGTCCTAATTGAAATCCACTGGCTCAACCTCCAATTATGGCGATATTTGTGCTCAACCTGCCTATGGACAGCCTGCCTGGAAGCAGAGATACTTAATTAATACTACAGTCGAATTTAATAGTTACAGCCGAAAGAGATGATCCAGTTATCCCTCAGGCACCCAAACTGTATACGCTATCATCTGTTTGATTTGACGCAGACCGGTATTTAAGCGAAAGACGGGGTATGGGTCTTGGAACAAATGTAAAAGGTCGCAAGCGGAATCAACGGGGAGTATATTGGTCTGTAGCCGAAAGGCAAAATGGAGATCCTGGTTAGGTGGGCTCTTCACATCGACCGTTTGTCATTCTTCCTGGCCGGTCGAAGGGCGCTTACCTGCCTTATTCGAGTATGTCCATCAATTTAGTTTGGCTCAACAACAATTCTTGTGCCGCTTGTTGGCTGGTACCCCCGCCAGAGCCGGGGAATTCCAGTTTTCGCAGGCCGCCGAGCTTCGTTTGTCACTATCGGGAACCTGCGTCCCGAGCGAAGCTATCTCTTCCCATTCAATCGCCGTGCATCGTCACGAGCAAAAACCCCGAGGAATGGATCGCATGAAAAAGCAGAAGTCCGCAGTCGCCATGAAGTCCCGCAAAACAGTTTCCGTTTACAAAGACGCGAAACAGCCCTCCGCCCGGCGCGTGAGAGACCTGCTCTCGCGGATGACGCTGGAGGAAAAAGCCGCACAGATGCTGTGCATCTGGCAGAAGAAAGCCGAGACGCTGGTGGATGCGGACGGTAACTTCGATCTCCAAAAGGCGAAGAAGGCCTTTCGCGACGGTCGTGGACTGGGACAGGTTGGCCGGCCGAGCGATGCCGGCGGCGGCAAAGACGCTCGCGGCATGGCCGAGCTGACCAACGCCATCCAGAAGTTTTTCCTGGAAAACAGCCGCCTGGGCATTCCGGTGATCTTTCACGAAGAATGCCTGCACGGCCATGCGGCGCCGGGTGGAACCAGTTTTCCGCAGCCCATTGCCTTGGGCGCAACCTTCAATCCCGCATTGGTGGAGTCGTTGTTCACCTTGACGGCTCTGGAAGCTCGCCTGCGCGGCGCGCATCATGCGCTCACCCCGGTGGTGGATGTGGCGCGCGAACCTCGGTGGGGACGTGTGGAGGAAACCTACGGCGAAGATCCTTACCTGGTTTCGCGAATGGGAATCGCGGCGGTGCGCGGTTTTCAAGGAGATAAAAACTTTCGTGATAAACGGCATCTGCTGGCCACGCTGAAGCACTTTGTGGGACACGGACAGCCTGAATCGGGCATGAACTGCGCTCCGGCTAACGTATCTATGCGGGTGTTGCGGGAAACCTTCCTTTACACCTTCAGAGAAGCGCTGCGCGAAGCGGGAGCCGTGACGCTGATGGCGTCGTACAACGAGATCGACGGCGTGCCCTCGCATGCAAACAAGTGGCTGCTGCGGGACCTGCTGCGCAAGGAGTGGGGCTTCAAGGGATTTGTGGTCTCGGATTACTTCGCCATCTGGGAGCTGGGTTACCGGCCGGACACGCATGGCCACAACGTCGCCAAAGACAAGAAGGAATCGTGCGCGCTGGCCGTGAATGCGGGCGTCAATATCGAGCTGCCCGATCCGGATTGCTACCTGCATCTTGTGGAACTGGTGAAGAAGGGCGTGCTGAAGGAATCGCAGATCGACGAACTGGTTGCACCTATGCTTTTCTGGAAGTTCGAGATGGGATTGTTCGACGACCCATACGTCGATCCCGCGGTGGCGGAACGCGTGGTTGGCTGCGACGAGCATCGCGGCCTGGCGTTAAAGGCGGCGCATGAAGCCATCACCCTGCTCAAGAACGAAAATAACCTTGCGCCTCTCGATCTGAACTCGATCAAGACCATCGCGGTGATCGGACCGAATGCGAACCGAGGCTTGCTGGGCGGATACAGCGGTGTGCCGAAACACAATGTCACGGTGCTGGACGGCATCCGGGAAAAGGCCGGGAAGAAGGCGAAGGTTCTCTACAGCGAGGGATGCAAGATCACCATCGGCGGCAACTGGAACCAGGATGAGGTGGTGCCGAGCGATCCGGAAGAGGATCGCAAACAGATTGCCGAAGCGGTCGAGGTGGCTCGGAAGGCCGACGTCATCGTGTTGGCAATCGGCGGAAACGAGCAGACCTCGCGCGAGGCCTGGGGGCTGAACCACATGGGCGATCGCACCAGCCTCGACCTGATCGGACGCCAGGATGAGCTGGTGAAAGCGATGCTGGCGCTGGGCAAGCCGGTCATCGTTTTCCTGTTCAACGGCAGGCCGCTATCGATCAACTACGTAGCTCAGAACGTGCCGGTGATTTACGAATGCTTTTATCTGGGCCAGGAGACAGGACACGCGGTTGCCGACGTGCTCTTCGGCGAAACCAACCCGGGCGGCAAGCTTCCGATTTCGGTGCCTCGCTCGGTGGGCCACCTGCCGGTCTTCTACAACTACAAGCCGTCGGCGCGGCGTGGATACCTCTTCGACGATGTCTCGCCTCTCTATGCCTTCGGGTTTGGGCTGAGCTACACGAGCTTTAACCTCTCGAACACGAGGTTGAAGAAAAAGAAGATTCGGATGAAGGAATCAACTCAGGTTCTGGTGGATGTGACCAACACGGGCAAGCGCGCCGGAGCCGAAGTGGTGCAGCTTTACATTCGCGATCTGGTAAGTTCAGTGACGCGTCCGGTGAAGGAGCTCAAAGGCTTCAAAAAAGTATGGCTCCAGCCCGGCGAACGCGCCACGGTCACGCTCGACATTACGCCGGCTCAGCTTGCGTTCTACGACGTGAATATGAAGTATGTGGTGGAACCCGGAGATTTTGAGGTTATGGTCGGCAACTCTTCACGGGATGCCGATCTTCAAAAGCTGATTCTGCAGGTGACAAAGTAGGCGCGGCCGGCAACGCCGGCGAAAGATGAGGCGGCAATGATCGAAAAACTTTCCTTCGCAGAAAAGTCCGGCTATGCCCTGGGCGACATGGCGGCCAATTTTATCTTCCAGGCCATGCTGGCACTGCAACTGGACTTCTACACCCACACCTTTGGCCTAACGGCGGCGCAGGCAGGAACGCTTTTCCTGGTCGCCGGCCTGGGTGTGGCTTGCCTCAATCCGGTCATGGGCGTGATTGCCGATCGTACCAGCACCAAATGGGGCAAGTTCCGACCTTGGCTGCTGTGGACAGCGCTGCCCTTCGGCATCATCGGCGTGCTCACCTTCACCACGCCGGGTTTCAGTCCTGCCGGAAAGATCATCTATGCCTGGACCACCTATATCCTGCTCAGAGTGATCTACACCGTCAATAATGTGCCTTATGCCTCGCTTACGGCGGTCATGACCGCAGACCCTGACGAGCGGACCAGCATCTCATCGTATCGCCAGATCGCGGCCAACTCCGCCGGCTTTATTGTCGCCAGCCTCGCCATCCCCATGGTCAGATTTTTCGGACACGGCAATGACGCACTCGGATATCAGCTCACCATGGGTTTCCTGTCGGTTCTGAGCATCATCTTCTTCGTCATCGCTTTTCTTGCCACCAAAGAACGTATCCAACCCGACCCGCAGCAGAAGACCTCACTCCGGCAGGACCTTTCCGACCTGTTCAAGAACCGGCCCTGGATCGTGCTGTTCCTGACCACGTTGTTTTATTTCACAGCTATTTTAGTGCGCGGTAACGTCATGCTGCCCTATTTCAGATTTGTTGCCGGCAACGTGAACCTCTACGCCTGGTTCAATGGTTTCGGGCTTGCCTCACTGCTTCTTGGCGTCGCCTGCTCCACCGCCGTGTCCGTCCGCGTTGGCAAGCGCCAGCTCTTTATTGCCAGCATGTTATTGGCGGGCGTCTTCAACACGGTGCTGTTAGTCATTCCGCCGAATGCCACCGTGGCGATCATCGCAGTGGAAGTACTTCGCCAATTCTCTTTTGGATTGTCGGGGCCCATCCTGTGGGCGATGATGGGCGACGTTGCCGACTACGGCGAGTGGAAGACAGGCCGCCGCGCCAGCGGTACAGTCACGTCCGCTGTCGTGTTCGCTCTCTGGGCTGGCATCGCCCTCGGCGGCGCTATCGCCGGATGGCTCTTCGCTCTGTACGGCTTCGTTTCCGAGGCTCAGGTGCAGACGGCGCATGCGCAGATGGGCATCCTTTTAACCGCGAGTGTCTATGCGGGACTGGCTTTCTTCGCCGCGGCTGCCTGTCTGTTTTTTTATCCCATCACACGAGAAATGAATCAGAAGATCGCCAACGAACTGGCCGAACGGCGCAAGGCGTTTGCTCCATACACAGCCTCGTAAACCTGCCATCGATTCGGCAAAGCATTAGGAAAGGAAGAACCATGTTAAGGAAAACGCGAACAAAGGTGCAATTGGCAGTGTTGACGGCGCTTATGGCTGGTTTAGTAGCCACAGCCCAGGCGCCCACCTCTCTGAAAGAGGCTTACCGAGGCGACTTTGTAATTGGCGCGGCAATCAACAGCGCCCAGATCACGGGCCAGGATAGCCGCGGGGATGCAATCATCGAGACGCAATTCAACTCCATTTCGCCGGAAAACTGTCTCAAGTGGGAGAACGTCCATCCTCAGCCAGGCGTCTATGCCTTCGATATTCCTGACCAGTACGTGGCCTTCGGCGAGGAGCATCACATGTTCATCGTAGGCCATAACCTGGTGTGGCATAACCAGGTTCCGGCATGGGTCTTCCGCAACGACAAAGGAGAATTGGTCGACCGCGAAACCCTGTTGAAGCGCCTGCACGCACACATTGCCACGGTTGTCGGCCGCTACAAAGGCCGCATTCAAAGTTGGGATGTGGTCAACGAAGCGCTCAATGAAGACGGTACCCTGCGCCAGTCTCTGTGGCTGAAGATCATCGGCGAGGATTATATTGCGAAAGCCTTTCAGTACGCGCACGAAGCCGACCCTCAGGCGCAGCTGACTTACAACGATTTCGCGCTGGAGAACGAACCCAAACGCAACGGGGCGCTCGCGCTCATCGCGAAGCTGAAGGACCAGGGCATCCTTGTCACATCCGTCGGACTGCAGGGACATAACGGTCTCACATGGCCCTCGATTGAGGATGAGGACATCACCATCTCCGCCTTCGCAAAGCTGGGAGTCAAGGTGGTGATCTCGGAACTGGATATTAACGTGCTGCCCCACGCTACACAGCAGCAAAGCGCCGAGGTCTCCCTCAACGTTCAACAGGACCCAAAACTGAACCCGTACGTCAACGGATTGCCGCAATCCGTGCAGCAGGAACTTGCCAAACGATACGCCGACTTATTCGGCGTCTATTTGAAGCACCGCGATGTGATCACCCGGGTGACGTTCTGGTGCGTGACGGATGGGGATTCCTGGCTGAATGACTGGCCGGTGAAGGGGCGCACCAGTTATCCGCTGCTTTTTGATCGCAGCGGTCAGCCAAAGCCGGCCTTCCAGGCAGTCATTCGAGCAGCAGCAGACGGCAAAACAAAAAAATAGGTTTCGGTTTCTTCCCAACTATGCCTCACTGAAACTCTGTCCGGCGCAAAAAGGACCTGATTCTTTCTCGCGATAGTATTGATCGTGGCGCTGCCGTGGTCAGAGTCGCTGCCGTCGAGGCGTTCCGCCGTTCTTTCCCAGTTCTGGCCGGATGATCGCCTAACTATAGCAAAACCAGAGAAGCTGTATCCCGAAACCACTAGAGCCAAGATGACGCAATCCTCTGGGGCATCATGATAGGTCTTCGTCGCTGAGGTGGGGCCATCAGGAAGCGGGGTCCTTCATCAAAACTCAACAGGACACAGAAACTCTGGTTTTGCTCTAGACGGGCCACACGTCCAATTCACCGCCGTTACCGAACCTGAAGAACTCCTCCGATCATGTCCAAGCGCTTCCCGGTAAGTTTATGCTGCCGCGATACCCAGCCCTGCACCATGGCGGACTGGCGCCCAGCTTCTCAGCCATCTTATGTTGCCAGAGGCCGAGCACCCTGTGCGCATTGCGAAACACGGGTCTACTGCCATCACTTTTCCCCATTCCGATAGGTGATGTGAAGTTTTCCACAAAACGCTGAAACGATAGCGAGTGAGCGTGCACTATAGGCTGTGCGGCAACTTAGAGCGCCGGTTTTCTGCGGCGCGAAGGCACATGCAATCCATCGAGAACAAGGGTTGGCCGCGCTGGATGGACCCGTGGCTGCGCTCGGATGGTGCGCAAGCCGCAATCAGGTTTTGAGGTAGGTTGATGGCTTTCCCCAACGATAAGCGCGCGGTTTCGTACTTTTCTTCGACGGGACTGCATCTCGTGTCGAAGAAAGATTTCTGCCGCGAGCAGAATTCTCAGGGGAGGGCTCCGGAATTTGACGATACGCACGAGATGGACATTCCGGATCGCATCCCGCCTGCCAACATTCCGGCAGCGGCCAAATTAAAGTTCATCGACAAGATCAAAAAGACGACTCCTCCGGCGAATTCGATACCCGCGGCGCAGATGATTTATCCAGAGCAGACGATTCTGGCGTCCAAGCCGAAGCTGTTGAGTGCAGTTGAGTTGCATCAACTGTACACCGGCACATCAGTTCCTGCGCATCGCTATCTGGCCAGTTTGCTGAGCACGGCCGTCAACTCACCGGCGATTGCTCTGGACCCTGCGAAATGGCTTGACGGTATCTCGGGAGTCAATCTATCGGAAGTGGTTGAAGCGTGGCTACATACTAACGGAAACACTGAATACGAGCAGTTGAACAGTATTGGGCTGGACGCGAATACGAGCCGGTTGACCGGCGTGCTAACGGTGAAGCAGCGCAGTGGTTACGCGGGAGGGCCTTCGACGGCGGGCAGCAGGGAGTTTGTCGCGTTCTGGGTTGACTGGGGTTCGGGGCTCCAGTATGAGGGAACAACCTCTATGGCGGCGCACGACTTTAGCAGCCTTTCAGCAGCAGGTTTGGAGTACAAGGTCTTTCTGCCGGTGCGTGTTCCAGCGCACACACAATCCGGCAGCAAAGGCGCAAGAAAGGTGAAGGTGCGGGCGGTGCTTTCGTGGAATACTCCGCCTTCCACCACCGATCCTTGTGCTCCTGTGGTCTGGGGAAACAGCCTGGATGGCTTAATCCTGATTCCTCTGGGCATCAACGTAAGCAGCGGCGCGCTACCCAGCTCAAAGGACGTGCCGGCTGGTTCTTGCCTGCGAGCGATGAGCTAGCTGGATCGACCGGCTTCCCCCAGAAGCAGACGGGACCCGCCTTTTGGAGCGGGTTCCGTCTGCAGCCAGATAGAAAGGAGAAACTTCGCGATGATCGATATCAATTATGCCTGGCGTTTTGCTCTCTGCGCGTTGGCTATCTGGAGGATAGCTCATTTACTGGCCCGGGAGAACGGCCCTTGGGATCTGATTGCGCGTCTGCGCGCCACGCTTGGCTCCGGCGTGTTGGGCCGCCTAATGGATTGCTTTTACTCTTTGAGTTTCTTGATTTCGCTGCCTCCTGCTATCTGGATGAGCAGCAGCTGGATGTGGTTTCTCGTCCAGTGGCTGGCGCTCTCGGCAGTGGCATGTTTACTGGAAAGGGCAATGCAGGGATGGCAAAGGAGCCGCCGCGTAATTCCCATTTCCACATCTTATCTGGATAAAGTCATCGGCGGAGTGTGAGGGCGATGCAGAGGCAACCACAAGCGAACTCTGAGAGTCCAGGCAGGGAGAGCAATCTGGAACTGTTTCACGGCCAGATGAATCAGGCGGTTCCGTGGCCGGAGTTATTGTATCCAGGCGAATTATCGAGATCTGGCAAGCCTCGTGCTTTGGACGGGAGAGAGTCGAAACTAGATATTTCTTTGAAATCGCCGTGGTTGTACTTGTCACTGATTTTGCTGATGTGGCTGCTATTGCTCTGAAAAGGACGCGGAAATGCCCCGGCTGCCGCGTCGGGCGTCCGGTTCGGCTCTCCACCAGAACAACTCATAAGTTTCGTGCGCAAGCAACCTCCGCAATGCTATACTTTGGCCACTCCCCTTGGCGGAGTCTGCGTTGCAATTTTATTCATTCAATGCCGGCTATGTGGAGAGTCTCTGTGCCGGTGACCAGCTGGTACAGGAACACTTCGTCGGCTATTTCACAGAATTGCTCCATCTCAAGCTACGCACCCGGCTACAATCCACACAAACCATTGAAGATGTTCGCCAGGAGACCTTTGCCCGCGTCTTGTCGGTTTTGCGCAGGGACGGCGGCTTGCGCCAGCCGGAGCGTCTAGGCGCCTTCGTGAATATGGTATGCAACAATGTGCTTTTTGAACATTACCGCTCCGAGGGCCGCAGCGAGTCGCTGGATGTGGAAGGGCAGCCAGAACTGGCCGCCAATGGCGCGGATGCCCTGGAGATGGCAGCTGCCGGGCAAATCAAGGACAAAGTCCGGGAGATTCTGCTCGACCTGGACCCGCGCGACCGCTCGCTGCTGCAGGCAGTCTTTATTGACGAACGCGACCGCGACGATGTCTGCCGGGAATTTGGCGTGGACCGCGACTATCTGCGGGTGATGCTGCATCGCGCCAAGCATGAATTCAAGACCGAATACGTCAAGCGCATCGGCAATCCGATGTCCCTGGGCGCAAATGCCTGCGAGGTTTGAAACGATTTGCCGGCCACGGTCACTATTATTTGTTGGACCGCATTGGGGATTGAGAAGATGGATCATAGCGAAGCTGTACAACAGATGATGGCTGAGCGTTATCTTCTTGATGAGCTTACGCCTGATACGCGCGAGGCCTTCGAGGAGCACCTCTTCGATTGCCCCGAGTGCGCCCTTGATCTTCGCGCCGGAGCCGCATTCGTGGAGGTAGCCAAAGCCCAGTTACCCATGCTGACCGGCGTATTGCACGCCCCAGCCCCATCCCGTTCCCGAAAGCCCTGGGTTGAGTGGGAGTGGTGGCTCAGCTGGATTCAGCCTGCCTTTGCCGTTCCCGCCTTCGCCACCTTGCTGCTGGTCCTCGGTTACCAGAATCTGGTCACCTATCCCGGATTGCGGGCGGCGGCCAGCCAGCCGCGCCTTCTCCCCTGGGCTCCTCTGCACGGAGCTATGCGGGACGGCGCTCCCTTGGCCATCACCGCCGACCGCCGGCACGGAGTTGCGCTTCCTGTCGATCTTCCCGCGCAGTCCAGCCTGGACGCCTATGCCTCCTACTGCTTCGACCTCTATGACCCTAAAGGGAAGCTTGCCTGGACCGGTGTAGTAGCCTCTCCCAACGAGAGCCAAAGCGGCGCTCAGCGGCTCTCCCTGGTGATTCCGGGCGCAATGCTGCAAAGCGGCGCTTATTCCCTGGTGGTCTCCGGCGCCGGGGCGCATGGAGAGCGCACCGTGATTGACCGGTACGCCTTTGATCTTCGTTTGACCGATTGATGCGTCTCCCCGGACGCCATAAAGTTCTCCCCCTACCCTAAACAGGAAAGGTGAAAGCGCCATGTCCGAAGTGAACGAAAGAACGCACCGATTCGACGCGGAAGCAACGGTCCTTTCGGGACAATTGGACCTTCCGGTCTCACAGAAAATTGAACCCCAGGCCTACTCGAAACTCCCGGAGAAGGGCGGCTACTTCAACCAGCGCGCGGATAGTTTCCGGATTGAAACAGTCATCTCCTTCCGCTCCGCCTATTCCCATGTCTCGGGCAGCCGCAGCCCTAAGCCGGGCAGGGGATGGGACACTTTAACCACTACAGTGGTGGAAGGGCTCAATGTGATGGAGGTGCTCACGGCCGACCGCGTCGTGGGGCAAACCATTACCGAACACCCCCTCGCAGGCTATGTGCCGACGATCTCCTTCCTCGGCACCCGCTTTGAGAATCTCCGCATCGCCGGCTACCCGGTCGAGGTGGAGTTCGATCACAACATCTTTGGCCCCAAGCCGATCGACGACGCGCCCTACACCCACGATCAGGGCTTTATCAGCCGCGTCGCCCGCCAGTATGACCGTATCTGTTCGCACAAAGATCTTCCGACAGAGCTGCTGGAACGGTACAATCGACTATCCCCCACTCTTGGCAAATCGGAGGCAGTCGAATGTTCTCTGGTCAACCAGGCGGCTGGCCGCTACCCTGGGATAAGCTTTGGGCACATCATCAGGGTTCCCGGATTCGGGATCATCACCCTGGCCAAGCTGACCGTGAAGCACGAGAACCACCACGAGAGGACGAAAGTCCCTCGAAAGACAACCATTACCCTGACCATGATCGATCTCCAGTTGGGCTGTCCCACCTCTGGGCACGTGCCGGTTGGGAATGGTGGATCCAACGGGGACACCGGATAGTAGAGCCAACGATTTCTCTGAATGCCCGCTGGACCCCGGAAACGACTTCGAGACTAGCGGGCATCGGGGAATGGTTTGGCAGCGCGTGGCGCTGCTTCCCGCCCCGGATTTCCCCCTATGCATGGGCACTTTTGCTATTGCTGCTGATTCCTCTCGAAGATACTCGTCCCGGCAGCGACCAGGCTGCGTATGACCATGCCGTGCAGATCTTTCAGCGGGGAGACCTGGCAAAAAGTCAGCAGGAAGCCGAACTGGGAACCTGGCAATATCAGGTCTCTCAGCCCAATTTTGCAACAAAATTTCTATTGCTCCAGGCGGAGACAATGGTACGCAGAGGGATGTACAACGATGCCCTGCGCCTTCTCGCCGGCTACCGCTCCGATTCCAACCCTCCGGAATTAACCGTTCGCAAACTGGCGATAGAGGCAGAGGCTCTGAGCCGCCAGCAACAGTTATCCTCTGCCAATCAAAGACTCGCCCAGGCCGAAGACCTTTGCGAGAGCGCTGACTATGCATCCTGCGGTAATGTACTCCGGTCGCGCGGCATCTTCGCCGGCAGGCAGGGCCAACTCGCTTTAGCGCGGCAGTATTTTTTTAAGAGTCTTCTCTTTGCTCGCGCCCATCAGGACCGTTGGGGGGAAGTTGCCGCGCTCAACAATCTGGGATTTGCCGACATGCAGATCAATCGCTTTGATGAAGCGGTGGATTGGTTGAGATCTGCCCACCGGGAGGCCGTGGAGTTGGGCTCGGACTACTGGACGCAACTGATTGTCGGCAATCTCGGATGGGCCTATTACAAATTGGGAGATGACGAAAGGGCACTGGAGCAGTTTCTGGAAGCAGAAAAGAGCGCCGCAAGGCTCGGAAATCTCCGCGGCGAAATCAGATGGATCAGTAATGCCGGGGCCGTCTATCACGATCAAGGCGACTCGACCCGTGCCGCTCAGTCCTATCGCCAGACGCTCGATCTGGCAAGGCAGATCGAGAGCAAAGAAGACATTGCGAACGCGTTGGAAGACCTGGCCCAGGTTTCGGTGGAGACTGGAAAGCTGGACGAGGCAAGCGTCTATCTCGATCAGGTTACTCCCATGGAGAGCGCGGGCGGCAATCGGCTGATAGCGAATGTGATGCTGACACAGGGAATGCTGGCCGCCGCGCGCCGCCAGGATCAGCAGGCAGAGACGCTTTTTCGCGCCATCCAAAACAACCCGGAAAGCCCTACCACGGCACGGCTGAGTGCGGGGGACGAGTTGGCGGGGTTATTTGAATTGCAAGGCAACACCCAGGCTTCGGAACAGATGTACAAAGCCACGCTGACCGCCTTCGAGTCGGCGCGGGCGCAACTCAAGCACGATAACTCGCGGCTTCCCTTCGCGGCTAACGCCACCGGCATCTACGAAGACTACATTCACCTGCTGGTGCAAGAAGACAGAAGCGAGGAAGCTCTGGTCGTGGCCAGTCAGAGCCGCGCCCGGACGCTGGCCCAGGGCCTGGGCATGGCCATAAGCAAAACATCTTTCCATCCCTCAGCCATCAACCCCCGCCAGATTGCCCAACAAACCGGCGCAACGCTGCTTTTCTACTGGCTGGGAACCCGGCAGTCGTACCTGTGGGTCATCACGCAGTCTAAAATTACGCTGATTAAACTACCCCCGCAGATAGAGATTATTCCGCGCGTCCAGCGCTATAGCAAAGCTCTACTCGACCTGGAGGATCCGCTGCAAGCCGGCGATGAGGATGGACGAGCACTTTATCAAAATTTGGTAGCTCCGGCCGCAAAACTCATTCGTCCCAAGGCGCCGGTGATGATTCTGGCCGACGGTGCGCTGAGCCAGCTAAATTTTGAAACCCTGTTGGTCCCAGGTCATGGTCCGGAGGTTGGCCGCAGCACAGAGCCTGCTTATGGCGTGCATTACTGGATCGAAGACACAACTCTACTCTCGGCCCCATCGTTGTATCTGCTCGCAGCGGCAAAGCCTACACGTGGAATCAGCCGAAAGCTGCTTTTGCTAGGCAACCCTGTCTCGCCCAGCCCGGACTATCCCAGCTTACCGCTTTTCGGCGCTGAGATGACCCAGATTGAACGGCACTTTGCCTCACACCGTGCGACGGTCTTCGCTGGAGAACAAGCCAGTCCCGCAGCCTATTTGACCGGCAATCCAGCGCAGTACGCCTACATTCATTTTGTCTCTCATGCGGTTGCCAGCCGCACGGACCCCTTGGATTCGGCCATCATACTTTCTGGTTCCACGCTATCAGGCAGCAATGCCGGCGAGGCTTCCTTCAAGCTTTACGCGCGTGATATTATGCAGCATCCAATCGATGCCCGGTTGGTGACCATCTCGGCCTGTTACGGCAGCGGCACGCGCTCCTATGCGGGAGAAGGATTGGTGGGCCTCACCTGGGCATTTCTTCGCGCCGGCGCGCACAACGTCATCAGCGCACTCTGGGAGGTTAGTGACGATTCGACGCCACGCTTGATGGATACTCTCTATCAGAGCATGGAAGACGGCCAAACGCCCGCGACCGCGTTGCGCAACGCAAAACTCA
>Ga0326727_10015640_pt1 | contig 16215 bp, 12 predicted proteins | sample MB2enrmetagenome_FD_207643 | JGI IMG/M metagenome (GOLD analysis project Ga0326727, IMG submission 207643) | Lab enriched peat soil microbial communities from McLean, Ithaca, NY, United States - MB29MY | ecosystem: Environmental > Terrestrial > Soil > Wetlands > Peat | place: USA: New York...
GCTCCGTGATGAAAGTACTCATCGGCTGATTGGGCAATCGCCCGAATTGGCGCAACGAGGAGATTAACGAGAAGCAGAATCCGCCACACCATTGATTTCCTGCAATCTTTTAATATAGTCCGCATAGTACTCCGTCGTTGGATCCTGTTTTCGCGAAGCTTCCATGATGTCAAGCGCCTGCTTATATTGGCGCTGTTTGACAGCTTGATCCGCTCGAGCCTTGGCCGCTTTAGCCGCTTCGCTTGGCTCCAAATTGTCCTGGTCTTGGTGTTTTTGTCGCTGCTGCTGCTGTTGTTTTTTCAGTTCCTCCAATTTCTGTTTGACGTAGGCGAGGTTGTTTTTGGCATCGAGGTCATTGGTGTTCAGGTGGAGGGCACGGCCGAAATTCTCGATGGATTGCTGCCAGCATTTTTCCTTTTGCTGGGGATCGGGCAGCGGATCGCCTAGGCGGAAGAGGGTGTTGCCCAAGTTGTAGTAGGCATGCTCCTGGGCCTGGAGGTCGGATATGATGTCGGGAGAATTTAGGGCGGCGTCGAGCTGTTTTTGGGCGTTTTCCAATTGTTTGGCGCGATAAGCGGCGGTGCCGGCGTCGTAGCGCAAGCGGTAATCGTTGGTCTTTTCCGCGGCCAACCTGTTGTATTCCTCCGCGGCGGCTTTGAAGTCGCCTGCTTGAAAGTCGCTAAAGGCGCTGGAGGGGGAGGCGTTGGCGGAGCGGGAGAGCAGGAGGGCGGCGATGAGGGCGGCAGTTTGCAGGAGCGGGGCGGCGGCGGGGGCGTCGGAGCGGCGGGAACGCGGGCTTTCGGGCAGGAGCAACTCGACGACCAGGCAGATCACGGCGACGCCCAGCGGCCAATGGTAACGCTCCCGATAGACGCGGGTCAGGCGGGTCGATTCCTGTGTTTTGGGCAAGGGCGCCAGGCCGCGGGAATAAAGTGTTTCCATCGGGTTGGCGCCTTGCAAGGGGAGGTAGAAGCCGTTGGCGGCAGTGGCGATTTGCTGGAGCAGGGTGCGGTTGAGATGCGATTTGACGACGTTGCCATCGTCGTCCTTGACGAAGGAAGCATTGCCCTGGGAGTCGGTGACGCGGAGCAGTTCGCCTTCGGGCGTGCCGACCCCGATGGTGAAAATGCGCAAGCCGGCCTGCGCGGCTTCCTTGGCGGCGGCGAGCGTTTCAGTGTCGGCGTCATGGTCTTCGCCATCGGTGAAGAGGATCAAGACTTTATGATTGTCATCGCCTTTGTCAAAGGAGGCGAGGGAGGCTTTGATGGCGGCGGAGAGAGCGGTGCCGCCCTGGGGGATGATGCCGACGGAGACGGCCTCGACGGCTTGCTGGAAGGCCTGGTCGTCGAGGGTCAGAGGCGCTTGCAAGAAGGCCGAGCCGGCGAAGGCGACGAGGCCGAGGCGGTCTGTTTTGGCCAGGCGCATAAGGTCGATGGCGGCGAGCTTGGCTCTCTCGATGCGGTTTGGGGCGACATCCTGCGCCAACATGCTGCGCGAGGTGTCGATGGCGATGATGATGTCCAAACCCTGCATTCTGGCCTCCTCCCAGGCGAACCCCCATTGAGGGCGGGCCAGGGCGAGGAAGACGGCGGCGACGGCGGCCAGCAGGAGAGCCAGGCGCAATTTCTGGCGGCGAGCGGAGACGCCGCGGGTGAGGCTGGGAAGCAGGCGGGCGCGGACAAACTGAAGGATGAGTTTTTGCTTGACGCGCCAGGACCAGAACAGAAAGCCGAGCAAGGCCGGGAAGACGGCCAGCAGAACCCAAAGGACTTGAGGCTGCGCGAATCTCATAACGTCAGGGGAGTTTCCTCCATACGGTGTGAGCCAGCACCATCTCCAGGAGCAGGACCGACAACCCAGCCACAACGACCTGTCCGAACAATTCGTCGTAGTGCTGGTATTTGTTGACTACAACCTCGGATTTTTCCAGGCGGTCGATGTCCTGGTAAATTTTGCGCAGGGTGTCGGCGCTGTCGGCGCGGTAGTATTTGCCGTTGGTCTTTTGCGCGATTTGGGTCAGCGTGTTTTCATCCACGTCAACGTCCATGTACTGATAGCGTTTGCGGCCGTATTGATCGATGACGGGGTAGGGGGCCTTGCCGCGGATGCCGATGCCGATGGTATAGACTTTGATGCCGAGGGCCTGGGCGACGTCGGCGGCGGTCAAAGGGGGAACTTTGCCGGAATTGTTTTGGCCATCGGTCATGAGGATGACGATTCTGCTCTTGTCCTTGAGGTCTTTGAGGCGGTTGAGGGCGGCCATGAGGGCCGAGCCGATGGCGGTGCTGTTTTCGTCAATTTTGCCGATGTCCAGCCGCTCCAGGTTGTGCTGGAGATAATCGTGGTCCAGGGTCAGCGGGGCGGCGATATAGGCGTCCTTGGCAAAAGCGACGAGGCCGATGCGGTCGTTGGGACGATTGTCGATGAATTTGGCCAGGACTTCCTTGGCCAGTTTGATGCGGCTGAGGTCCGGGCCGAAGTCCTCCGAGCGCATGCTGCCGGACAGATCGAGGGCGACGGCAATGTCGATGCCGCTGGCTTTGACGTGGGATTCGCCGCGCACCAGGCGGGGCTGTGCCAGGGCGATGATGAACAGGGCCAGTGCGAGCCAGCGCAAATCAGCCAGGATGGCGCCGGCGCGGGAACGGTGCAGGCCGGAAATGGGCCGGACCAAATCGACTGAGGAATAGAGAAAGGAGGCGCCTTGGCCAGTCTTGCCCTTGAGCCACGCCAGGAGCGGCAGGAGCAGCAGCAACAAAAGAGCATAGGGATGGGCCAAAGTCATGGGGAGACGGCGTCGGCGGGGGCGGCGACAGTGGATTGGATTTCGGCGGGAACCCAGCGCGGTTCGGTTTCGTTGACCAGGCGGAGGGCGGCGGCATGCAGGGAGCGCAATTCGGTTTCGGCCGGCTCGTATTTGGCGAATTTGATCAGGTCGCAATTGGCCAGGAAATCGGCCAGGCTCAGTTTCTGGTCGGTTGTCAACAAGTTGGAGCCCTGCAATTCGTAAAGAAACTCCTCGGTGGTGCGCTCGGGGGCGTGGAGATCGAACCGTTTCTCCAAATAAACGCGGACGGCGCTGGAGACGGCGATGGAGAACAGCTTGGGTTCACTGAGAAGGCGGAGGGCCTGTTCGAGCGCGCGCCGGGCGCGGACATGGGGAGGGATGGGAGGCACGACTGGAAGGGCGAGGGCCTTATTGCGCAGATGGCGCCAGACGAGCCATGCGGCGGCCAGGAGCAGAAGAAGAGTGGCGATGGAGAGAATCCAGAGCCAGACGTTGGGAATCTTGATCAACGGCTTGACGGTGTCGTGAAAAGCCAGGGGGGGCGCGTTGGAGGCGGGCGCCGACTGGGCGGGAACGACGAGAGCGGCGTTGGTGTTCATCCGTGGCGGCGGCGCTTTTCGCGCGTTTTGAAGAACTGGCCCAAGGCGGCGGCGTAAGGCTCGTTGGTGCGGACCTCGATGGCATCAATGTTAGCGGCGCGCAAAGTGCGCAGCAAATCGGCCTGATGGCGGGCGCGGCGGTCAGCGAAGGCGCGGCGTTTGCGCAAATCGTGGGTGTTGATTTCGATCATTTCACCGGATTCGGCGTCGCTGAAAACCAGGCGTCCGAGGGCGGGCAACTCCAGTTCGAAACGATCCACGACCTGGATGGCAATGACATCGTGGCGGCGATTGGCCTGACGCAGGGCGGGCAGGGTGCGCGGCCCCAAGGTGGGCGAAAGCAAGTAGCCCGAAGCGCGGGCGGAGTCGCCGTCCGGCGCGGCGTGGTGCTCGAAGAGAAAATCGGAGATCACCACCGCGATGGCGTGGCGGCGGGCCAGGCGGTTGAGAGTGTCCAGGGCGGCGTTGAAATTGGTGCCGCGGCGGCGCGGTTGGAAGCAGAGGATTTCGCGAATGACGCGCAGGACGTGGCGGCGGCCTTTTTTTGGCGGAATATATTTCTCGACCTCCTCGGTGAAAAGAATCAGGCCGACCTTGTCGTTGTTGCGAATGGCGGAGAAGGCGAGGACGGAGGCGATTTCGGCGGCCAGCTCGCGTTTGGATTGATCGCCCGAGCCGAAGAGGCCGGAGCCACTGAGATCGACGACGAGCATGAGAGTCAATTCGCGCTCCTCGACGAACTTCTTGATAAAGGGGTGGTTCATGCGGGCGGTGACGTTCCAGTCGATGGCGCGGACTTCGTCGCCCGGCTGGTATTCGCGCACTTCCTCGAAATTCATGCCCTGGCCTTTGAAGACGCTGTGGTATTGGCCGCCGAGGGTTTCGGTGACCAGGCGGGTGGTGCGCAGCTCGATCTGGCGGATTTTTTTGAGGATTTCGCGCGGGATCATGGGCTTGCAAAAGGCGGAGCGGGAGTTAGTGTTGAAGTGATGAGTTCGGAATCGGTCATAAAAGAAGCCCGCGCACTTCCCCTCGCGGAGCGAATCGAATTATGCCGCAATCTGTTGGAGGAAATCGGCGCGTCAAAGGAACTGACCCCCGGGGAAGCAGCACTCATTGACAGCCGGCTGCGAGACCATCTGAACCATCCCGATGACGTTGTCTCATTGGAAGAAGTCCGAGCGAAGTTGGATGCGAAGTACGGCAAATTTGATTCCATGAGCGCGGAAGAGATCGTGGAACAAATCCGGCGCCTGCCGGAAGGCGAGCGGCGCGAAGTCATTGAACGCATCGCGAATGAGTTTGTGGAATACGATGACGAACTGACGCCGGAGCAAATCGCGGAACTAGACTGGCGCGCGGAAGAGGCGCTGGCACATCTGGAGCGGTGCCGCCCACTCGAAGACGTGATGGCAGTGGTGATCCCGCCGAACTGCGCCGTCGGCTGAAATGACGCTTGGCGGCTCACGGCACGGGCAGCTCGTTGAAGATCTTGGTGATGACCATCTCGCTGGTTTTCTCCTCGGCTTCCGCCTCGTAAGTGACGGCGACGCGGTGGCGCAAGACATCCATTCCAATGGTCTTGACATCCTGGGGCGTGACGTAGCCGCGGCCGCGCAGGAAGGCCAGGGCCTTGGCCGCAAGGGTCAGGGCGATGGTGGCGCGGGGCGAGGCGCCGAGTTGGATCAAGCCCTGCAAGGCGTCCATTTTGTAGGCTGAGGGTTCGCGGGTGCAGCAGACGATATCGACGATGTAGTCCTTGACCTTGTCGTCAATATAAATGTCGTTGAGGACCTGGCGGGCATCCAGGATTTGATCGGCGGTGACGACCTGGCTGGCGGCGACGACGACGGTGGTGCGGGCCATGAGATCGAGAATCTGTCGCTCCTCCTGGTGGGAGGGATAGACGATTTTGAGTTTCAACATGAACCGGTCCACCTGCGCTTCGGGCAGCGGATAGGTGCCCTCCTGTTCGATGGGATTTTGCGTGGCCAGAACCAGGAACGGCTCCTCCAGCTTGAAAGTGTTGTCGCCGATGGTGACTTGTTTTTCCTGCATCGCCTCCAGCAAGGCGCTTTGCACTTTGGCCGGGGCGCGGTTGATTTCGTCGGCGAGGATCAAGTTGGCGAAGATGGGGCCGCGGCGGGTGGTGAAAGCGCCGGTCTGGAAATTATAGATTTGGGTGCCGATCAAGTCGGCGGGCAGGAGGTCCGGGGTAAACTGGATGCGTGAGAATTTGACGTTGATGGCGGCGGCCAGGGCCTTGACGGAAAGGGTTTTGGCCAGGCCGGGCACGCCTTCGAGCAGGACATGGCCATTGGCCAGCAGGCCGATGACCAGGCGTTCGACCAGGTAGGTTTGGCCGATGACGACTTTGCCGATTTCCCCGAGCAACGGCCGCACAAAAGCGCTGGAGCGTTGCACCTGTTCGTTAATGGCGCTGATTCCGGTATTCATAGGTCAAAACTCATGTATGCCAAAAAGACAGCCGATATGGCAAATTGTTCAGAAAAACCAGCCAAAACCGCGGGCTGTGGGCGCATCGGAATCATGCCAGAATGTGATTTCCCTTGGTCAAGCGCGAAGCGAGTCAAGCAACGCACAGTCGGCGCTGTCCTCGTCAAAATAGAAGCTGAGACTCACTTTCGCGCGGCGGCTTCGAGTTCGTCTGCTTCTTGATCAACGCGCTCCAATTCCCGGTCAATTTCCGTCCGATTGGCGTAATAGTACGCGAGCGCGGCGTGGACCTGCTCCAAGCGCAGGAAACCGTATTTCGCGACAATCTCCTCGGGGACAAGGCCGGCCTGATTCCAACGTGCGATGGTTCTGACGAGCACGGCGGTGCCCGCGATGTGCGGACTTCCGGCCTTAATGCCGGGCGTTTGAGCAATCAATCCGCCTATATCGACATGCGTTCCAGCAGCACTCATTTGTTAAGAATAGAGGTTTTTCTGGAAGGGTCAACTCATCCCCAGCACGAAAGCCGGCGCCGGCCCGCCTTTTTCTTCGACAGGGGGGGCGGGAGTTTTTAGACTGGCGGGGCTTGGGCCATGATACACAGTTGACGCCAATGATGGCGCAGTATCGCCGCATCAAGGGCGAACTGCCGCGCGAGGCGCTGTTGCTCTTCCGGCTGGGCGACTTTTACGAGATGTTTTTTGAGGACGCCAAAACGGGGGCGCAATTGCTCAACGTGGCGCTGACGCACCGCGGGGACGTGCCGATGTGCGGCATCCCTTTTCACGCGGCCAATGCCTACATCGGGCGCCTGCTCAAGGCGGGGCGGAAGGTGGCGATTTGCGAACAGTTGGAGGAGGCGCGTCCGGGGCAACTGGTCAAACGGGAAGTGACGCAGATTCTCAGCCCGGGCACCCATTTCGATGAACGGCTGCTGACGCCGGAACGGAATAATTTCCTGGCGGCGCTGTGCGCGCAGGGGCAGGTCTTCGGACTGGCGGTGGCGGACCTGACGACGGGCGATTTCAAAGCGACGCAGGTGGAGGGCGAAGGGGCGCTGCGCGCGGAACTGGAACGGCTGCGCCCGGCGGAAATCGTTTATCCAAGCGCGGCGGAGAGGCTGGCCGCGCTGGCGCGCGACAATTCGGCGGCGCTGAATCCGTATGAGGACTGGCTTTTCGCGCCGGAGACGGCGCAGTTCACGGTGCGCGAGCATTTCAAAGTGGCGTCGCTGGACGGATTCGGGTTGAGGGACCGTCCGGCGGCGATCGGGGCGGCGGGGGCGGTGATTCATTACTTGACACAACATTTGCGGCGGGACATTTCGGCCCTGACCCGCCTTTCCTATTACCAAAGCTCCGATTTTATGATGCTCGACGCGGCGACGCTGCGGAACCTGGAGATTCTGGAGCCGCTCCATTCCGACGCGCCGCGCGGGGCGTGTCTGTACGGCGCCGTCAACCGCACGGTGACGCCGATGGGGGCGCGGCGGCTGCGGGACTGGCTGAGCCAGCCGCTGGCGGCGGCGGCGCCCATCGCGCGGCGGCGGGACGCGGTGCAGTTGTGGCTGGACAACAACGTGGCGCTGGATGAATTCCGGCGCGAGTTGGGCGAAGTGCGCGACCTGGAGCGGACCATTGGGCGGTTGAGCGCGGGGTCGGGCAACGGGCGCGATCTGCAAGCCCTGCGGATTGCGCTGGAGAAAATCCCGGCGCTGAAGGAAATCCTCGGGCGACTGCAGCCGCCGGACGCGCTGCTGCATGAGGAGGGGCCGAGTGGGGGACCGAGCCTGATCGAAGAACTGGGCGGGCAGTTGGCGGGAGCGCCGGATTTGGTGGAGCTGATCGGACGGGCGATTGTGGCCGAGCCGCCGCTGGCCGTGAAGGAAGGCGGGTTGATTCGGGACGGCTTCGACGCGGGCCTGGATGAGTTGCGCGGGGCGACGCGGGAGGGAAAGAATTGGATCGCCCAGCTCCAACAGGAGGAAATCGCGCGCACGGGCATCGGTTCGCTCAAGGTGCGGTTCAATTCGGTGTTCGGTTACTTCATCGAGGTGACAAAGTCCAATCTGGACAAGGTGCCGGCGCACTACACGCGCAAGCAGACGACGGCCAACGGCGAACGGTTCATCACGCCGGAATTGAAAGAGGTGGAGGGGAAAATCCTGGGAGCGGAGGAGCGGAGCGTGAAGGTGGAGTATGAATTGTTCCAGCGGGTGCGGGAACAGGCGCTGGACCAGTTGCCGCGCTTGCAGCAAACGGCCGGGGCGCTGGCGCAACTGGACGTGCTGGCGGCCTTCGCGGCGACGGCGCGGCTGCACAATTATTGCCGGCCGGAAATCGGCGAGGCGGGAGTCATCGAGATACGGGAGGGACGGCACCCGGTGCTGGAACAAACGCTGGCCGGGGAACGGTTTGTGCCCAACGACGCAATGCTCGATCAGCGGGGGCGGCAGGTGATGCTGATTACCGGGCCGAACATGGCGGGGAAAAGCACGTTCATCCGGCAGGTCGCGCTGATCACGCTGCTGGCCCACACCGGCTCATTTGTGCCGGCGGCGGCGGCGCGGATCGACCTGGCCGACCGCATCTTCACGCGCATCGGGGCGAGGGACGACCTTGCGCGGGGGCAATCGACGTTCATGGTGGAGATGAGCGAGACGGCGAATATCCTCAACAACGCGACGGCGCGGAGCCTGATTATACTTGACGAGGTTGGGCGGGGCACGAGCACCTTTGACGGCCTGAGCCTGGCGTGGTCGATTGTGGAGCACCTGCACAACGCGGTGGGCGCCAAGACGCTCTTTGCCACGCACTACCATGAATTGACCGAACTGGCCGGGCGGCTGCCGCGGGTGAAGAACTACAACGTGGCGGTGCGGGAGTGGAATGAGCAGGTCGTGTTTCTGCGGAAAATCGTCGAGGGCGCCACGGACAAGAGTTACGGCATCCAGGTGGCGCGCCTGGCGGGGGTGCCGCGGGGTGTGATCGAGCGCGCCAAGGAAATCCTCTCCAACCTCGAGGAATCGGAACTGACGCCCGAAGGCAAGGTGCGGACGCGGGCGCGACGGGTGGAGGTGGAGAAACTTTCCAAGCTGGGGCCGCCGCCGCAGATGGATTTGTTCGCATGAGACTGTGGCGGGCGCATCTCGATACGGCCGCCATGGGAATGCGAATACATGGGGGCGAGGATGTGGCCGGCGAGACGCCAGCCACGGCGACCGAGAAGTCAGAACAGACACGAGATGCACCGCTCGCGGTGCTGGTCGCGCTACCCCTTAAAATGGCCGCAGTGTCAAGGTGCGCCCGGCGGTGGTGGTGCGCCGTTGTTGTGTTGGCGGCCCTGGCGGCGCAGGGGCATAAAGCGCAGGTGAACGATCCAGCCGTGGCCCGCGCCATCGTGGCGGAAGGCGGCCGATTGATCGCCGACTACGGCAGTTACCAACTTTTTGAAACAGAGCGCACCAACGGCGTCCAGTTGCGGGACGACTACAACCGGGTGCTGCTGACGGCGGGCTCGCTGGACACGTCGCGCCCGGAAATGCAGCGGGGCAGAAAGCCGGCGGGCGAGTTCCAGGGCCGGCGGCTGCATCTGGTGCAGTTTGCGGGGCCGGTCCTGCCAGCCTGGCGGCAGGCGCTGATCGAAACGGGCGCGCAAATTGTCAGTTACATTCCGCACAACACCTATCTTGTTTATGGCGACGCCGCGGCGCTGGCGCGGGTTCAATCCTCCGCCATTCCCGCAATTCAATGGGACGGAGCGTATCTGGATGATTACAAAACGAACGCGGCGGCGCGGTTGGGGAAAGCGGATCAGTTCGCGATTCAACTCGTGGCGGACGCCGCGGTCAATGCGGCCACGTTGCAACTGCTCAGTCCGGCGGCGCGGCGGCATCGGGTTTTGAATTATGTCAACGTGATCGCGCGATTGCAGCCGGCGGATGCGCGGCGTGTGGCGGCGCGGCCCGACGTGATTTCAATCCGGCCCTGGAATGCGCCGAAGAAACTATGCGAACGGCAGGACCAGATCGCGGCGGGAAATCTGTCCGGCACGGGGCCGAGCGGGGCGGGGTACCTGGCGTGGCTGGCGGGGAAGGGATTCACCCAGGAGCAATTCGCGGCGTCGGGATTTGTCGTGGACGTGAGCGATAGCGGGATCGACGACGGTACGACGAGGCCGAACCATTTTGGACTTTACGCGGCGGGGAACACCAACGGAGCGAGCCGGGTGGCGTACAGCCGGCTGGAGGGGACGCCCAACGGCGGCAGCACGTTGAAAGGGTGCGACGGCCACGGAACGATCAACGCGCATATCGTGTGCGGCTATGACGATTTGGCGGGTTTTCCGTTCTCGGACAGCGCGGGGTATCATTACGGACTTGGAGTGTGTCCTTTTGCGAGCGTGGGGGCGTCGGTCATTTACGACCCGGACAGTTACACTTATCCCACCAACTCAGTATTGATGTCGCAGGCCAGCGCCGACGGGGCGCGCATCAGCAACAACAGTTGGGGTTACGGGGGCGGCACTGGCGATTATGGCATTGACTGCCAGGAGTTCGACGCGTTGGCGCGCGACGCGCGGCCGGCGCCGGGCAAGCAGGAGATGGTCGTTGTGTTCGGGGCCGGCAACGGCGGGCCGGCCAGCCAATCCGTGGTGCAGCCGGGCACGGCCAAAAACGTCATCACGGCAGGGGGCGCCGACGGCGCGCAGTTTTTCGGCGGGGCGGACGACTGCAACGTGGGTGACAACGAGGCGGACAATGCCAACGATATGATTGACTCCTCCTCGCGCGGACCGTGCGCGGACGGGCGGCACAAGCCGGACCTGGTCGCTCCCTCCACCCACGTCAGCGGCGGGGTGGTCCAGGCGGACAACCCCGGGGCGGATGGGACGGCCGATCCGTGCTACAACGCGGACGCGATCTGCGGCGGGGTGGGGAACATTTTTTATCCATCCGACCAGCAGTTTTACACCGCCTCCTCCGGCACGAGCCACTCGACGGCCTGCGTTTCGGGCGGATGCGCGCTGCTGCGGCAGTATTTCATCAATCAGGGCCTGATGCCGCCGTCGGCGGCGATGACCAAAGCCTACCTGATGAATTGCGCGCGGTACCTCACGGGGGCCTACGCAAATGACACGCTGTGGTCGGACACCCAGGGGATGGGCGAACTGGATCTGGGCGCGGCGTTCGACGGCGCGGCGCGGGTGTTGCGCGATGAATTGCCCTCCGACACGTTCACCTCCAGCGGCCAGACGCGCGTGTTTTCCGGTTCAGTGGCCGATACCAATCTGCCCTTCCGGGTCACCGTCGCGTGGACCGACGCGCCCGGCAGCACGACCGGCGCGGCCTACAACAACGATCTCGACTTGACAGTCGCCATCGGCGGGCAGACCTATTTGGGAAACGTATTCAGCAACGCCTGGTCGGCAACCGGCGGCTCGGCCGATGAGGCGGACAACGTGGAGAGCGTCCTTTTGCCGGCCGGGGCGACGGGCGATTTCACCGTCACGATCACCGCCGCGAACATCAATTCCATCGGGGTGCCCAACGCGAGCAACGGGCTGGCGCAGGACTTTGCATTGGTGGTGGACAACGCTTTGGGGGCCGGGCCGCCCGTCATCATTCCGTCCGGCTCGGTCCTGACGATGGAGAACTGCCTGCCGACCAACGGCGCGATTGATCCGGGCGAAACGGTCGCGGTCCGGTTCGCCCTGCAAAACATCGGAACTGTCAACACTACCAATCTCACGGCCACGCTGCTGCCGGGCGGCGGCATCGTTTCTCCCGGGCCACCGGCCAACTTCGGCGCGCTGGTTGCGGGCGGGGCGGCGGTGTCCGAGCCGATAGTCTTCACCGCCGAAGGGGCATGCGGAAGCAATGTCACGGCCACGTTGCAACTGCAGGATGGCGGGGCCGGCCTCGGTTCGGCGCAATTCACGCTGGCGCTGGGGTCATTCATTGTCAAAACGAATTACACGCAGGATTTCGACGCGGTGACGCCGCCCGCCCCGCCGGCGGGCTGGAGCAACGCGGTGGAGGGAGGGCAGGTTCGGTGGGTCACGACCAACTCCGCGGCGGACACCCCGCCTTACTCGGTGTTCGCGGACGCTCCCACCAACGCGGGCGTGGCTGACTTGTATTCGCCCGCCATCGCGATTGTCACGGCAACGGCGCAACTGGTTTTCGCCAATTACTATGACCTGGAGTACAATCCCGACGCTCCGTCGGAAGCGTTGGATGGCGGAGTGCTGGAGATTCAGATCGGCAACGGCGGGTACAGCGACATCCTGGCGGCGGGCGGAACGTTCGTTTCCAACGGCTACAATAAGACCATCGCGCTGGCGAGCGAGGACGACAATCCGCTGCCGGGCCGGCAGGCCTGGAGCGGCGATTCCGGGGGATTCGTCACGACCGTGGTGGGTTTGCCGGGGGTGGCCTTGGGGCAGAACGTTCAGTTCAGGTGGCGTTGCGCCACCGACACCGGCAACGCCTACGGGTCGGTTGGCTGGTGGATTGACAGCGTGGCGATCACCGACGGCGGAAACTATTATTGTTGCGACGGTCCCTGGGCGCCGGAGATCGGGAACGCGGCGGCGGCCGGGACGAACTTCATGTTTTCGGTCCAAACCGCGAGCAACGAGACCTACGTTGTCGAGTATAAAAACGCACTGACCAACGCCGTTTGGACGGCCGTGCAATCGTTTAGCGGGGACGGCGCGGCGCAAATCATCACCAACGGCGCCGCGTCATCACAGGGCTACTACCGCATCCGCGGCTCCCTGGGGCCGTGACTAATCGCCCAGGCAAGTGCCGACCAGGCGGGCGCTGGTGATCCAGGGATGATCGAGTGGGACGCACTTGCGTTTGCCGGCGACCTTTTCCAATGGCACCGGCTCGGTGCCGTCGCCGCGGGCGGCGACCATGACGCCATAGACGCCCTCGTTGACGAGGTCCGCGCAGGCGGTGCCCAGGCGCGTGGCCAGGAGGCGGTCCACCGCGGAGGGGGCGCCGCCGCGCTGGACGTAGCCGAGGATGGTGACGCGGGACTCCAGACCGGTCAGTTCCTCCAACTCTTTGGCCAGGCGCAAGGTGTTGCCGGAGTGACGCGCCTGCCACTCGGCCAGGGCGGCCTTGGCTTTTTTTCGTTCCTGCTTGGTTTTGGCTTCCTGTTTCATCTTGTCAGCCGCGCGCAAGCCGGCGGCGTCCTTGCGGGTCATGGCGCCTTCGGCGACCGCGACGATGCTAAAGTGTTTGCCCATGCGTCCGCGGTCGCGGATGGCCTCGGCAACCTTTTCGATGTCGTAAGGCATTTCCGGCATCAAAATAACATCGGCGCCGCCCGCGATGCCGGCGCCCAATGCCAGCCAGCCGGCGCGGTGGCCCATGATCTCGACCACGACGATGCGATAATGGCTGTGGGCGGTGCTGTGGAGGCGGTCCACCGCCTCCGTGGCAATTCCCAATGCGGTGTGGTAGCCAAAGGTCACGTCGGTCATGGCGACGTCATTGTCGATGGTTTTGGGAAGAGTCAGGACGTTGAGGCCCTTTTCCTTGAGGTAGAGGGCGTTTTTTTGCGTGCCGCCGCCGCCCAGGCATATCAGGGCATCGAGCCGGTGTTTTTCGTAATTGGCGATGATGGCCTCGGAGGCGTCAATTTCCTCGCCACCGACCATCATGCGGCGGGGTTTGTCGCGGCTGGTGCCCAGAATGGTGCCGCCGATGGTGAGGATGCCGGAAAGAGCGGCTGAGTCCAGCGACATGGTGCGGTTTTCCATCAGCCCGCGGAAGCCATCGCGGAAGCCGATGAGTTGCATGCCAAAAGCGCCCTGGGCCGCTTTGCCGACGCCGCGGATGGCGGCGTTGAGGCCGGGGCAGTCGCCGCCGGAAGTAAGGATGCCGATGTTTTTTGTATTTGTCATGGGACTCAGTTTTTATTGCGGGCGCGGCGGAGGGAACGGTCGAGGCGGCGGGCGAAATCGCCCGGTCGTTCGGCATAGAGTTTGCGGCCGAGTTTGAAGGCGAGTTTTTGGAGTTTGGCCCGTTTGGAGGAAATGCGTTTGGCCAGGGCGCGGAAATCGGAGGCGGGGTGGGACTGGTGTTCCAGACGCAGGGCCTGCCAGACCAGAAACAGATCGTGATCGTCTCCCAGCGCTTCGGTCAACGAATCGACGCGTTGGATCATGGCGGAGACTTTCGCGGGCAGCAGGCTGGCAATCAACTCAAATCCGTAGCCGAGGAGCTTGGCTTTCTTGCGCCATTCGTGGAGGTTCTCCGGGGATGGATTGCGGGCGGCGGTTTTGGAGGCGGTTCGCCCCTGTTTGTAAATCCGTTTGAGGCTCGCGGCCAGGTCGGACGGAGTGGCTTTGTGCAACGGCCAGGATGCCAGGCTTTGCCGGGAGGCGTGGAGCATCTGGCGCAGGGTCTTGCGCAAAGCCGGGATTTTCCGGGTGAAAGCGGACTGCCGGCGCAGCAAATCGCGCCGCATTTTGTCGCGCACGGCGTCTGCGGCGAAGGGAAGTTTGCCCAAGGTGCGCAGTTGGACGTGGACATCGCGCAGGGGCGAGATTTTCCGTCCAGCGTCGGCGAATCGCTGGTTTTCGGCGCGGAAAAGTTTTTTTGGGAAGGCGACGCGAAGGGAGCGCAGGAGAGCGCGCAAGCGTTTGAGTGATTTGCGGGTGTTGTGGACGGCGTCGCCGCGGCTGGGGCCGCGCAACCCGGCCATCGCCAGGTCAATTTCCTCGGCGGCGATGCGGCCAAAGGCCCGTGCCAGACCTTCGCCCTTTTCAATGCGGTAGCTCATCTGTGGACGCCATGGGCATACCACACCCCGATGGGGAAACAAAGCCAGAATTGGCCGGTCTTAGATGCCCGCCGCGGCTTCCTGGCGCGCCCAGGCGTCGGCTTCGAGGATCTGCTCCAGCCGGGGATGGGCGGTGAGGGCATGGCGCTCCATGACGCGCGCGACCACCGCGCTGATTTGAGGAAAAGGAATGAGGCCGCGGATAAAGGCGTTAACGGCGACTTCATTGGCGGCGTTGAGCACGGCCGGCAAGGTGCCGCCAGTCTCCCCCGCCCGGCGCGCCAAATCCAGCGCCGGGAACCGCTCGCGGTCAGGTTCCTCGAAGCTCAATTGCCCCAGTTTGACCAGATCGGTTTGCACGCGCTGACTGGGCACCCGCTCGGGGCAGGTCAGAGCGTACTGAATGGGCAGGCACATGTCCGGGGTCGAAAGCTGGGCCAGCATCGAGCCATCGACAAACTCCACCATCGAATGGACGATGCTCTGGGGATGCACCACCACCCGCACGCGCGCGATCTCGATGTCGAAGAGCCAGCGGGCCTCGATCATTTCCAATCCTTTATTGAACAGTGTCGCGGAATCGATGGTGATTTTCTGGCCCATGACCCAGGAGGGATGGCGCAAGGCGCGCTCGACGGTGACAGCGGCAAACTCCTCCTTCGGCATGCACCGGAACGGGCCGCCCGAGGCTGTCAACCACAACGTGCGCACCGAGCCCGGCGGCTTGCCGTCCAGGCACTGGAAAATGGCCGAATGCTCGCTGTCCACCGCGAGCACGCGGACGCCGTTTTTGCGGGCCTCGCGCATGACGATTTCGCCGGCCATGACAAGGATTTCCTTGGAAGCGATGGCGATGTCCTTGCCGGCGCGGATGGCGGCCAGGGCCGGTTGCAATCCGGCGGTGCCGACAATGGCGATGAGAACGATGTCCGCGGCTTCAAGGGTGGCCAGTTTGATCAGGCCTTCTTCGCCCGAGTAAACGCGGGTTGAGGCGCCAAGGGTGTTTTGCAGTTCCCGGGCCTTGGCGGGGTCGGAAATGGAAATGGCTTGCGGGCGGTGGCGGAGAGTTTGATTCAGGAGCGACTCGGCGTTATTGCCGGCGGCCAGGGCGATCAAGCGAATGTGATCGGGCAAATCTTCGGCCACCTTGATCGTGCTGGCGCCGATGGAGCCCGTGGAACCAAGAAGAACGACTCGTTTCATGAAGGGCAGAGCATAATGGAGAGGCCTGACGACGGCGAGCCTTTTTGACCTTCTTAATTCACCACGATCTTGAAGTACATTTGGGAATTGGTCGGCACAATAGTGCAAGGGGAAGCGGCGGTGTTCGTCGTCCACGGCCCGGCGACGTTGGTGGATTGCAGGAGCGTGCCTTGCGACCAGGTGAGAGTCACGCTTGCGGCACCCGGTTGGGCGACCTTTAAGGCAACGGGCGGAGCGACCAAGCTCGCGCTATAGAGCGCCCGCACCTGGGCGGCTGAGAGCGCATGGGCAAAGACGGCCGCATGAGCAATGCTGCCTGGCAACAAGCGTCCCGTCCCGTAGTCCGGCTAGCCGCCAATCCAAACAT
>Ga0326727_10015642_pt1 | contig 16212 bp, 7 predicted proteins | sample MB2enrmetagenome_FD_207643 | JGI IMG/M metagenome (GOLD analysis project Ga0326727, IMG submission 207643) | Lab enriched peat soil microbial communities from McLean, Ithaca, NY, United States - MB29MY | ecosystem: Environmental > Terrestrial > Soil > Wetlands > Peat | place: USA: New York...
GCCTTCAAGAGGGTAGGTCTGCACTACATCGCGTTTTTCGCGAACCGCTATTGCAGCCGCGCCACTTGCCGTCGATGGGAGCCTCGAAAAAGCCAAAACCGAGGGCCGCGTGACGAAAACCGGCTAGTGGGCAGCGTGACGGACGCGAACGGCCAGAACCAGTTTGGAATAACGGAGAGTTCCAGCCCGCAATCGGATGGCTCGGTGGCGACGAGCGTCTCGGTGAGCTGGGTTCAGCCGGCCGCAAGCGGACCGGCGGGGCCAGGCATTCCGCTGGTCAGCCTGATCAGCGACGTGACGGCCGGAGGGGCGCTGCCCGGCGACCAGACGTTGTTCTACGCCTTCACGGCGACGGACGCGGAAGGAAACGAAAGCCCGTTGTCGTTCGTGGTAATGGCCACGACTGTGAGCGACGGGAGCCAGGTGACACTCTCCGGATTGAGTTTTGCGCCGGGAAGCCTGGCCTTCGACGTGTACCGGGGAACAATGTCGGACAACCTGTTCCGCATCGCGACCGGCCAGCCGCTGAGCGCGCAGTTCACCGACGCCGGTCTGGCGCCGCAACTCATCGCGCCGCCGGATCCGAGTTTCGACCATGCCAATTTCTACTGGCGCCAGGAGCTGCAGCCGGAGTTCGCGGCGGTGCTGACATCGGCCAACACGGTGGGCAACGCCACGCTCGAGATGACGCCCAATGCGTATTGCGGGGCGGTGGCGCGAATCACCCGCGGGCGCGGAGCGGGACAGGAGCAAACCATCGCGTCGAACACCGCAACCACAGTGACGGTGGCGACGGCGTGGACGATAGCGCCGGACGCAACGAGCTTCTTTACCGTGGCGGAAAGCGGATGGAAGTTCGGGGCCGTCAGCCAGAGCGGGCCGGCGCAGTTCGCCATCCCAAACCGTTCGGGAGAAACGATCCAGATTACCGGCCGCTCGGCCAACGTGTACGACGTGGAGTGCGACCCTGAGATTTCGATCGTCACGCGGTGGCAGATCGGCGGTTCGGGCACGTCCGATGGCAGCGCGCCGCCCCTGCCGTTCTTCGGGCTTGGACCGGGGAAACAAAGCGGCACGGCGGACCTGAGCGGCGTTTCCTTCGCGGACCTGACGAACACGCACACCATAACGGCGGCCACGGTGACGCTGCACTACTGGGACGAGCTGCAGGGCCAGCCGGCGACGACGCTCGCGAACGCGTTGGACGCGGTGGGTACGGAGGTGGATCTGAATCAGGCGGGGTCCGCACAGGCGGGAAACTTTCTTCAGATCGACAGTGAGGTCATGCTGGTGGCCGCGACCCTCAATAACGGCCTGGGTTACAGCGTGACGCGCGGGGTGCACGGCAGCCAGGCGGCCGCGCACACGGTTCCAGCGGCGGTCTATCAACTGTCCGACCTGACCCAGATTGCGCCATTCCCACAAGACTTTTTCGGAAGCGTCTACAGCGGAAGCTGGACCTACCCGGTCGCGCTGCCCGACGTGCGGGTCGCCAGCGCGGAACTTTTCGTCACGAACCAAAGAGGGAACAGTCCGGCCAATGCGATCTGTCTCACTGGCACGACGGACGAAGGGCTGCGGACGTTGTCGGGCGGGCAGTACACGATCCAAGTGGGCGGATTCCTGGCGGTGGATCAATCGGCGGCCCCGGCGCTGATAGTGGATGCGCCGCACTCCGTGCGGGACGTCTTCGCGGTTTTGGGAACAGCGGCGGACGCGCAGGTGCAGCTTCAACTGAATGTGAACGGCGCGCCGTATTGCACGCTCTCTTTCGGCCAGGGGAGCTTGGTGGCGGCCAGCGTAGACGGGAGCGGGTTGGCGCCGCTGGCAGTGGGATCGCAGATCACGCTCGCGGTGCTCTCAGTTGGGCAAGCATGCCCAGGCGCGGACCTGACGGCGATCATACGGCTCTAAATGGCGGAAGAACTCAACAAACTGACCCCGGACCGGGACTTGCAATGCTACTTCCAGATGCCCTCGGCGGTGGCGGCGCTCAGCGCGACCAGCAGCAGCGGTTTCACGGTTTCGGGGAGCTGGCGGCAACAGCTCGACTGGGCCGTGGTGGAGTGGAACCGCGACAACGTCTTCGAGCATCCGGCGCTGCGCAACCTGCCGGACGGCGACTTGAGCGGGGTACGCCTGACCTATGAGGAAGTGCGCCAGAACTGCATGGCGATGGACTGTTCGCTCTGGCCCACGGTGGACTGGCCGTATCTGCGGATCTGGGCGACCGGCGCGGATGGCGTCGAGCTGGTGTACAAGGTCCCTCTGATCACCTACGCAACGCCGGTGGCGGGCAGCTATGCGCCGGCGCAGGCGGTCTTCGAGCTGACGGGCGCGACCACGGCCAACGACTATGTGGAGCTGGCCTGGGAGGCGGGAGACGGGGTATCCCCGTCGGAACGTCACGCCACGCACATGATGTACTACAACGACACGCTGGCAGGCGTGGCGCAGACCCTGGCCACCGCCATCAGCGCCAATGCAAGCGCGACCGGCATGACGGCCGCGGCGGATGGAGCGCAGATCACGCTGCAGTACCAGGCCGGGGCCGGCGCAAACGGGAACCGGGTCGGGGTATATGGAAACGTGAGCGGGGCGCAAACCGAGGCATGGCAGCCAACGTGGCAGACGATGAGCGGCGGCGCCTCGCCGGCGCAGTGGCGGATCGACCTGGACTTCAGCGCGCTTCAGGGCTATGTGGGGCCCGATTTTACAACACTGGCGCCGGTGCCAACCGGAGCGGTGCGGAAGATGCGTTGGACCTGGGCCCCGAATCAGCAGCCCGGGGATTTTGCGCGGACGGAGTTTCAAGCGGTCGTCTCGGGATGGACGGTAACGGCAGCCAACAGACTGTATCAGGCGGCCGGCCCCGGCAGCCGGCGGATTGAGGACGATTCGGCGGCGCTGGCCTACTCCGGCTCGTGGGAAGCATCCGTCGTGGGGAACTACTCCGGCGGGTCGATCCGGGCGACCCAGACGCCGGCATCTTCGGTGTCGTACGCCTATACGGAAGCCGGGAGCCATACCCTGTACCTGGGAACCCGCATGTTCCAGAACGGCTCTACCGCCGGGGCGCAGATACAGATCAGCATCGACGGCGCCTCGCAAGGCGTGAACCTGGCGCTCGCGGGAGAGGACGTGCTGGTACGGATCAAAGTCGCCGACCTGGGACCCGGACAGCACGCCGTGAGCGTGTCTCAGACCGGCGCGGGCGTTTTTTACTTCGATTTCTTCGAGATCGCTTTCCCTTCGACGACCCTTCCCGATTTCGGGGTAACTCCGCTCACCACGCTGGCCACGGACTGGGACACGGAGCATTCCATCGCGCTCGCTCCGGAGCGCACAGCCTGGCTGATCGAGAAACTGGGATTCACCGGCCGGGCCAACCACTATGTGGGCGCCATGTGGTTCTACGAGCTAATCCGGCCGGGCCACTACTACGCATCGGCGACAGTCACGTTCACGGGAGCGCCGGATTTCGGCGCATACACGAATCTCCAGGTAAGCGGCGCGTCTTTCCAACACTTGAACCTGATAGCCGACGCGGCCGCCAGCGTGGCTACGGCGTTCGCGCTTGAAATCAACGCCGGGGCCACGGCGGTGTGGGCCAGCGCGCAGGGCGGAGTCCTGACCATCTGGGCCCGGGCGATGGGCACGGCGGGGAATGGAATCGGCTTGGCGGCGGATACGGGCGGCAGCCAGAACTTCGCCGCGGCGGCGAGCGGACCGCTGGCCGGGGGTTTGGACGGCGACCTTTCCACGATGGCTTGGGCCGATGGGTGGCGCACGGATCTCTCGGCGTCGCCGCGCATCAACCGGGCCGCGCGGGACTGGCACAGCAGTTACTTCGCCGCGCTGCGGGGTTACGGCCTCACGGCGACGGCGGCATTCTCGATGGAGTTGCAGCACGGCGACCCACAGCCGGCAACGGGCATCGCCCAGCGATACCCTTCCGGGGACGCCGTGCTGCTGAACACGCCGTCCCTGCAAACCAACTTCTCGCCCACGAGCACATCATTCTGGAGCGAAGTCTATCTGGAAATGGCGAACCTCATGAGCGCGGCGGGAGCGGCGCCGTACCTGCAATTCGGCGAGGTTCAGTGGTGGTACTCGCCGGACGCTTCGGGCATGCCATTCTACGACGCCTACACAACCAGCGCATTCCAGACCGCCTATGGCCGGCCGATGGGGGTGATTGCGAGTCAAAACACGCCGCCGGCGGGGTTCGCTCAGGAGTGCGCGTTCCTGGCGGAGCTTATCGCCCATTTCACGCAGGCGATCATGGACTATGTGCGCGCGGCGCAAGCTGGAGCCGTCTTCGAGGCGCTCTATCCGCTGGACACTAACGACACGCCGCTCAATAAAATCGTGAACTATCCGCTTGACGAATGGACGCCGGCCAAGCTGGCTTGCCTCAAGACAGAGAATTTCACTTACACCGGCGACCGCGACCTGGACAAAGCGCGCGAATCGATCGGCTTGCCGGCGCAATTGGGATTCCCGCCGGCGCAGTCGAGTCACCTGGTGGGCATCGGCGATTATACGACTGCGTGGCAAAGGGAAAGGCAACTGGCGCTGGCGCAGGGCGTCGAATCCGTGGCGCTGTTCGCGCTCGACCAATTCTGCCTGATAGGTTATGGCCTGCCCTTAAGCCGGGGCATCAGGCGGGTCGGCCGGATGGGCGCATAGCCCGGAAAACTCCCTCACGTATGCGCCGCGGCGGCGTCCGCCTCCGCCGCGCCGACCTTGTCCAAAGCCACATACCCGCAAGCGACCACCACCAGAAACATGGTGAGCACCTCGCTGTCCCCCAGGTTCAACTCCACCACGCCTTCCACCATGGTGGCCAGCAGGACCGCGATTCCTCCGTTCAGGAGAAACCGGCGAAGGCTCGGACCGGGCCGGAGGGCGCGCAGGCCGCGCCAGAAATCCACCCCAATCTGAACCAGCATCCACATCAGGGCCAACATGGTGGGAATACCGCGCTCGGCGGCATAGTGCACGTAGATATTGTGCAAGTGCCCGTAATACCCTTCCGGCAGCGGGCGCGGGATGTCGGCGGGAACGTACTCGTCAAAATGGCGCATCACGCCCTCCGGTCCGACCCCCAGAAGCGGGTGCCGTTCGATCATGCGCAGGCCGGTGCGCCAGGCAACGATGCGGAACTGGTTGGAATCCACCGTGGTGGGATTGTAGATCGACTTGAAACGCGCGCGCATGGCCGCGGGCGAGGCGAAAAAGGCGAGTATAACGACGAGAGGGACCAAAACAACCAGCCAGGCGCGGCGTTGCCAGGCGAGATAGGCAGCCGCGACGGCGGCGGCGATCCACACCCCTCGGGTCCAGGCCAGGAGCACCGCCACGCCGATCAGCAGCGCGCACAGGATCCAGACCCAGGTCCGCTTCCCGCGCGGCGCAAACAACAGAAACGCTCCCACCATCACCAGCGCGAACATCTCCTCGGCGGCGTACGTGTTCCAGTGACTGGTAAAACCGGTAATGCGTTCGGCGACGTAGGCGTTGTAGGAACTCCGCCCGAATTCGGCGGCCTGGCGCATCTTGTCGAAGAACTGCACGAAGCCGCGAACCGCGGTGAGACCGCCAATTCCGGCCCAGGTCAGAAACAGCCAGCGGACGACTTTCAGATCCCGCAAGGTGGAATACACCACCAGCAGCTCCAGGAAGACGTGGAACTTCCGCACCTGCGGGATGCCTGCCCTAGGGTCGCCCGAGAATGCCAGCGAGAGGAGCGTCCCCAGCATGAAAAGCGCCAGCGGCCACTTGATCCGCGGCAGGCGCAGCTCCTCGCCGGAGGCCAACAAAGCGGCCACCGCCAGCGCCAGCAGAATCTGGGAAACGGCGATCGAGAACATGATCGCCGCGGCCGATGCGAAGGTCAGCCAAACCGCGGCGCGCGACGCCGGCGCCTGGAAAGCGTAAGGCGTGAGGTCATTGGCCGATCCGAACGTCAGCCAGCGCCCGGCGCGCGACAAAAGCGATTCCGACGATGTCATGGAAGCAGAACTTCAGTATGCCAGAGTGCGCGCGCGAAAATCAGACGGCGGACAAACCCTCTCACCGCGAGGTCCGGAGACAGCGCGGAGCCTTGGCCACGGCGGCCGTGGCGGAATGAGTTGGGAAACTTGGTCTGGACGAGAGAAGTTTCCGGAGAGAGAATTCCGGAACTCGACAGCCGCACCGTCCTCTGCTTCCTCCGCGTAACGGGCGCCGAAGCGTTACGCGCCATTCGGCTACAATGCTCCCATGCTCTCGAAACGGGACCGCTGGGTCCTCGGCTTGCTCGTTATTTCCGCATTCATCAACTACATCGACCGCGCCAATCTCTCCGTGGGCGCCGTCTCCATCCAGCGAGAGATGGGCCTTTCCGATCCGCAACTCGGGCGCTTGCTTTCCGGTTTCTTCTGGACCTACGCCGCTTTCCAGCTTTTCTCCGTGGCCGGGTGGCTGGCCGACCGTTTCAATGTGAGCTTGGTTTTTGCGGCCGGTTTCCTGGTGTGGTCCGTCGCGACGGCCGGGACGGGCCTGGCCGGCTCCTCCTCGACGATCTTCCTGTTCCTGCTGTTGCTGGGGGCGGGAGAATCGATCGCCTATCCGTGCTACTCCCGGATATTGGCGGCCTTCCCCCAGCAGCGCCGCGGCCTGGCCAACGCGCTGGTGGACGCGGGCACCAAGCTGGGGCCGGCGCTCGGCACGCTGCTGGGCGGCCTGATGATGGCGCACTTCGGATGGCGCGTCTTCTTCATAGCCGTGGGAGGCGCCAGCCTGCTCTGGCTCGCGCCCTGGCTCTATTGGGGGCCGCGCGGTTACGCCGCCCCGGCCAAGGCGGAGCAGGCTGAAACGCCCAGCTTGCTGGATATCCTGCGGCAGCGTTCGGCGTGGTTCAGCTTCCTGGGCCTTTTCTGCTCGAATTACTACTGGTATTTTCTGCTCACCTGGCTGCCGGCCTATCTCGAAAAGGAACGCGGTTTCCCCAAGCCCAAGATGGCGACCCTTGGCTCCCTGGCGTTCTTCACGGTGGCCGTATCGACAGTGGTCAACGGGTGGCTGTCGGACCGCTGGATCGCGCGGGGCGGCTCGCCGACGCGGGTTCGCAAGACGTTCGCGGGCGTGGGCCTGATGTGCGCCACGATTCTTCTACCGGTTTCCATAGTGCGCGACGACGCCGCCGCCATGACCCTGCTTCTGCTGGCGTGCATGGCCTATGGCATGTTCAGCTCAAACCTCTGGGCCATCACCCAAACCCTGGCAGGCCCGCGCGCGGCGGGCAAATGGACCGGCATGCAAAACGGCGTGGGAAACCTGTCCGGAGTGGCCGCGCCCTGGTTCTCGGGTTGGGCGGTGGGGCGGACCGGCAGTTTTTATGTGGCGTTCCTGGTGGCGGCCCTGATCGCTCTTACCGGGGCCGCGGTTTTCGTGTTCGGCGTCGGGCCGGTCCGGCAGGTGGATTTCGCCCGAAGACCGGCGGCGCGCGACAACGCCGCGGAGTTGTAGCGCCCGCGTGAAATCAGAACTTCAGTTCTTCCGGTTTGTATCGCAGATCGCGGTCCAGCACCATTTCGAGCGTCGTTCCCGGGCGCAGCGCCACATCGGGGCCCCTGGAGACCAGCACGGAGGCCAATCCCGCCGCCGCGCCCACCACCCAACCGGCCTCCGAGCCGGCTCCCGTGACGGCGCCCGCCAGCGAGCCGGCGGAGGCCCCGGCGCTTGCCCGGCCGTCGGCCGTACGCGCGTCGTCCCCCGTGTTTCTTTCGCCGGTGATCTTGCCCGCTTCGCGATCAACCTTGCCGACTGCGTCATCCGCGCCACCCACCCAGGACTGGATCACGCGCGTGACGCCGTTGGGCAGCGTAAGGGTCTCGAAACGGATGGTCAGCTCGCCTTTGCTGGAGCCGCGGCCGGGCCTCTTGATCCGGGCGATGGTCCCCGTGACAAAACTGCCTCGCGGGATCACGACGCGTCCCTCGACGGAGACTGGAACGCGGGTCTCCAGATCCACCCTGTCGCCCTCCTTCGAGTGCCTGGTGTCCAAGCTGCCGAGCAGGGACAGCGGGATGCGCGTACCGGAGCGCACCGTCAATCCTCCAGGCGGAGGAGTCTCCGTCCTCACGGCAAAGCCGGGTGGACCGGCGGGCGCGGCCGCCGGCGCCGCGGGGGCCTGCCCTTCGCCAAGGTACGCCAAAACCGCCTCCGAGGCCGCCAGCGGAGCGAAACAGCCGATGGCAGCCATCGCCGCGGCAACCGCCAATCCGCCACGCACCATGTCCGGATGGTAGCGCGAACCGCCGGTCGGGGTCATCCGATTCCAGAGGAAGCCATCGCGTATCGCCAGCGTGCGCGGCGAGGCGCCGGCCCGCCACTATCCCAGGCGCGTGATTAATTCCTGGATCTGCTTGCGCTCCGGGTCGCTGGGGCTGCCTTCCAGGGCTTTCTTCAACTCTTGCAGGGCGCGCAATTTGTCGCCCTTCTGCGAAAGAGCCATGCCCAGGTGGTAACGGAAAGTGGCCTGGTTGGGCGCCGCCGCGACCAGTCCCTGGAAGATCTGGAGGGCATTGTCGGGCAGGTTCTTCTTCAGGTAGATCCAGCCCAGAGTGTCCGAGATTTCCGGCAGGTTGGATCGCAGTTGTCTGGCCTTCTGCGCCATGCTGAGCGCCTGGTCCAAATCTTCGCCATGCTCGGCCATGCCGAAGGCCAGATTATTCAGCACGACGGCCTCGTTGGGGTAGAGCTTGTTGGCGGCCTGGTATATCTTCTCGGCGTCCGGCCACTTGCCGGCGTTATCCAGGACCAGAGCCAGGGTACTGAGCACCCGCTTGTCGTCGGGAAGCGTCTGACGCGCCGCCTGCAAGGAAAGGATGGCGGCGTTGAGATCGCCTTTGAGCCGCTGGGTCTCGCCGATGCGCAGGTACATCTCGCCTTGCGTCTTGGACCCCTTGGCGGTGGTGGAGAGCACCGTCTGGTACTCGGAGAGGGCCATGTCCCAGCGGCCCGCCCGCACTCCGACGTTGGCAAGCCCCAGGTGGAAGTCCGCCCGGGCCGGCGTCTTGGCGATTTCCGCTCGCAATAGCTGGATGGCCTGATCGATCTTGTTCTGCGCCAGGTACGTTTCCACCACGCCCATGAGACCGCGCGCGTTGGCGGGGTTCAACTGGTAGCACCGGCGGAACGCGTCTTCGGCGTCTTTGAACTTGCTCTCGGCCAGATTCACCAACCCTATCTGGTACAGGATATCGGGAGAGGACGGATTGGCCTTCAGCATATCCCCCAGCATCTGGCGTGATTCGCCGAATTTCTTCTGCTCCATGAGCGCGGCCGACCAGATCAGCTTGGCGCCGGTGTTGTTCGGGTCGTACTTCAGAATGTCCTGCGCGCTGCGGATAGCCGCGTCGAATTCACCGTTGTTTAACTGCAACCAAGCCAGCCAGACACGGGCCGGGGTGTAGTCCGGGCGAAGCTCGACGGCCTTCTGAAACTGCTGCCGGGCCTGCTCGACGGTGTTGCCGTCACTGGCATAGGCGCGGCCCAGATTGAAGTGCGCCACGAAATTCTCGGGCGTGCGCGCCACCACCTGCTGCAAATCTACCAGGGCCTTGCCGACATCGCCATGGCTTAACTCCAGGGTTGCCTTCACGGAGTTGGCGTCGGCGTCGTTCTTATTCTCCTTCAGGATCTCATCGTTGGCATCGGCCGCCTCCGTCGGCTTGTTCTGGCGCATCCGCACCTCCACGATGCGCTTCTGGTACACGATCCTGTTCTTGGGGTCCTTGGTAATGCCTTCCCGGTACTCGCGAACGGCCGCCTCCGGATCTCCCGAGCGCAGATAGAAATCGCCGACGTCGAGGTACGCCTTGGGGTATTCGCCAACCTTGGACTTCAACTGCCCGAGCACGTTCAGCATGTCGTCGCGGCGCCCCTCAGCCAGATACAGATTCGCCAGCGTGATCAGGAAACCATACTGCTTGGGGTTGTTCTGGTATCCCGCCTTCAGCAACTGCTCGGCCTCGGCTCGCTTGTTTTGCGCCCCGAGCAGGCTATACAGTTTGCCATACGCCAGCAGAAGGTCTCCCTTCTGGTCGATGGTCTTGCGGTAGATCTGCTCGGCGGCTGAATAGTCGATTCTCGCGGCCGCGACGTCCCCTTTCTTCGCCAAGGCGTTTCCCCTCGCGAACAGCACGTCCCCAATTTGCAGGTTTACGTTCAGGTCGCCCGGCTTGGTGGAATCGGCCTTGCGGTATTCCTCCAGCGCCACGTCCAGGGGCTGCCTGCCTCCGAGTGCTCCGACCACGGCGGGCGCCTCGCCCGAAGCAGGCTTCCCGTCCAGAAGTTCCCGGCCATCTTGGGTTTTTCGAATATCGGGTTCCTTGGCGGCGGCTACGTACATCCAGTCGCCCCTCAGCCGGTGTCCGTCGAAGGAGTTCTTGTCCCGCGTCAGAAGGTCGTCACAGTTCTGCTTGACCTCAGCCATGAGTTGCTGATCGAATTTGTTCTTCAGCGCTTCCAGGTAAATCTCCGAAAGCGTCACCACCGCGTCCCAGTGCTCGGGCTGGTCATCGTGAATCAGTTCCTTGGCGCGGCGCAGCGAACCGACCGCGCCCCGAACATCCGGCGGAACCTGCTTGAGCGCCGTCAGCGCCAGTTTGTAGTAGGCCAGTCCGTACTTCTGGTCGATCCTGATGGCGTTGAGATACTGGATCCTCGCCTCCTTGTATCGGCCCTTGCTGAAGTACTTGTCGCCACTCTCCACGTAGCGCTTCTTGGCCGCCTCCGAGTTACCCCGGCACGACACCAGCGCCAACGCCGCAACCAACGTGAAGGCAATCAGACGGATCGAACGCATTAGCCACCTCACCGACATACTCTTTACACTCTAAGCCAGGACGGCCGTCGCGGGCCATAGCCCGGACCGCCCAATACCGGCCGCGGGCACAACGCCACACTACCAATCGTACCCGCGGGCTCGCCCGGAACCTACCTAAGGTAGCACTTTGCGCCGGCCTGCGGAACATTAGGTCTCGAATTCAGGAACCCCTTGCTACCGAACGGCATAGAGCCGCGCGAGCGGCCAATTCGGGTCGCGCCCGCCGCGTCCTTGGGGTTCCCCTGGCGCTTGGCATTCTTACCGCGACCGGTAGTATAAGGAGAGGTGACGGTCAGCGCCGAGGAAGTTCGTGTAAAGATGCCGCTCTACCGAAGGTCGACAAGCGCCAGGCTGTTATTCGGCCTTGTCGCGACGCTTGCGCCGGCCTGGGCCGAGGTGACGGCCTCGATATCCGGAAGGGTCGAGGACGTCACCGGAACGCCGGTATCGGGGGCCACCATCACCGTGAGGAACCTCGACACCGGGGTGATGCGCACCGCGGCCACCGATGACGGAGGCAATTACCGCATACTCGCTTTGCCGCTGGGGCGGCAGGAAGTGAAGGCCGAGAAAGCCGGGTTTAGAGCCGCGCTCCGTCAGGGCATCAATCTGGAAGTCGGCCAGGAAGGGGTGGTGAATCTCCGGCTTGAAGTCGGCGAATTCGTCCAGCAGGTCACCGTCACGGAAGCCATCCCATTGGTCAACACAACCACCGCCACGGTTTCGGGAGTAGTGGGTGAGCGCGAGGTAAAAGACCTGCCGCTGAACGGCCGTAGCTTCGATAACCTGATCGCCTTGAATCCCGGCGCCATCAACTACAGCGCCATGAAGAGCGCGAACACCAGTACCAGCGACGGCAATACATTCACCGTGTCGGGGCGGCGCCCCGGCGATAACTTATTCCTGCTGAACGGCATTGAATACACCGGGGCGAGTCAACTTGCGGTCACGCCGGGCGGGGTGAGCGGAGAGTTGTTGGGAATCGATGCGGTGCGGGAGTTCAACGTGCTCACCGACACGTATAACGTCGAATACGGAAAGCGATCCGGCGCCCAGGTCGACGTGGTCACCCAGTCGGGAAGCAACGCCCCGCATGGAACCGTATTCGAGTTTCTGCGCAACAGCGCCCTGGACGCGCGCAACATTTTCGATCAGGCGTTCGTGCCTCCCTTCCGGCGGAATCAATTCGGAGGCGCGCTGGGCGGACCGCTCAAGAAAAATCGGCTGTTCCTGTTCGGTAATTACGAAGGGTTCCGGCAGAGCCTGGCGGTGAGCAGCGTCAGCGTAGTGCCCGACGCCCAGGCGCGGCTCGGCTTCCTGCCCAGCGCTTCGGGCGTCGAGACCCAGGTTTCGGGTTTGAACCAGAACATGTTGCAATACATGCCGCTCTGGCCGCGGCCCAACGGTCCGGAGCTTTTGGCCAATGGGGTCGCCAGCGGAACGGCGCTTTCCTACAACAATCCGAAGCAGTCCATCCGCGAGGATTTCGGCACGCTGCGAGCGGACTACGCCGCGCGGGTTCGAGACTCTCTCTCGGCGTCCTACACGATTGACGACGGCAACAGCCTGATTCCGCTGGCGGATCCCCTGTTTGCCTCCTACACCGCGCTGCGCATGCAGGTAGGGAGCCTCGACGAGACGCACGTCGTCTCACCAACCATGCTCAACACCTTCCGGGCGGGGTTCTCGCGCGCCGCGTTTAACCTGGATTCGTCGCCGCTCGCGTCCTTTCCGGCCAGTCTTTCGTTTGTCGAGGGAGGCGGCCCGGGCGGAATCGTAATCGGAGGAGGGACTACCACCACGGGTCTGGCCGCCATCACTTCCGCCGGTCCCAACAACGCCGCCGGGGTCTGGGATCGGAGAAATCTCTATACCTACTCGGACGATGTCCGCATGAATCGGGGGAAGCAGCAACTCGGCTTCGGCGTCTGGTTTCAGCGGATTCAGGACAACGAAGATACGGCGTCGCGCCAGCTCGGCGTAGCCAGTTTCACCACCCTGACGACGTTTCTCGAAGGGACCGCGAGCACATTTCAAGTTGTGCCGGCGCCCAACGAGCTGGGTTGGAGGAGCCTCTTCGGCGCCTGGTACTTTTCGGACACCATCAAGCTGCGCCCGAATTTGACGCTGCAGGCCGGAATTCGGCACGAATTCACCACCGGCTGGAACGAAGAATCCGGCCGGGCCGCGAACTATGTGACCGGCGCGAATGGAATCCTGGAGACCAATCCCCTCGTGGGCGGCTCGGCTTTTACCGAAAATAACGCCAAGCGGCTGTTCAGCCCCAGAGCCGCGCTGGCGTGGGACCCGTTTGGAAACGGAAGGACCGCGATTCGGACCGGCTTTGGCGTCTACTATTCGTTACTCGACGATCTTGCTTATTTGCTGAACTCGCTGCCGCCCTACAATGGCTCGGTCTCCTACAACAACGTCCCCCTGGCTTCGGTGCTGCCCGTGATTCCGGGAGTGGAGCCGCCGCCATCCTGCGGTCCGGGCATTCCGCAGCCGTGTACCACATTCGCTCCCCAGGGAGTGCAGCCGGACGCCAGGACGCCGGCGGTGGTGGAGTGGAATTTCACGGTGGAGCGGCAACTCGATCGGAACAGCGTTCTCCGTCTGGCTTATGTCGGGTCGCATGGATACCACGGTCTGCTGAGCATCGATCCGAACGCCATTCCAGCGCAGGTTTGTTCAAACGCCAGCGGTTGCACGGCCGGCGGCACGCCGGGAACCACCAGGAGCGTCGTGCCTCAAGGCGCTCAATACATCCCGGTTGCGTCGCGGCCCAATCCGTATCTTGGCCCCGGGTTCTTCTGGTATACCGAAGGCAACAGCAGCTACAACGCGCTGCAGGTGGACGTGATGCGGCGCCTGACGAAAGGTTTTGAATTTCGGGCGAATTACACCTGGTCCAAGAACCTGGATATGAATTCCGGGCTGACCGGCGCGCAGGCTCAGAATCAGGCGCAGATGATCATGGACCCCAACGATCTGACTAGAGACTGGGGCCTCGCTGCGCTGAACATCGCCAGCCAGGCGAGCATCTCGGGCCACTATGAACTGCCGTTCGGCCCAGGGAAACGCTGGCTGAATAGCGGACATTGGCCAGCCCGGCTGACCGGCGGGTGGCAGTTGAATGGCATCGCGACGCTGCTGAGCGGCTTCCCGTTCACCCCGCAGGTGGGCTCGAATCGGTCCGGGGACGGGGACACCCGAAATCCGGACCGGCCTTCCTTGAATCCTTCCTTCACCGGACCGGTGATTCTGGGCAGCCCGAATCAGTGGTTCAATCCCAACGCCTTCCTCCTGCCGGCCGCTGGAACCTGGGGAACGCTGGGGCGAGGGACGTTCACCGGGCCGGGCCTGGCGGACGTGGACGTGTCGTTGTTCAAGAATACGGCGATTACCGAGAAAGCCGCCTTGCAGTTTCGAGCGGAAGTTTTTAATGCTCTGAACCACGCCAACCTTGGACCGCCCAACGCGACCGTCTTCTCGGGCGGCGCAGTCAACGCGTCCGCCGGATTGATCGCCACCACCGCGACCCCGTCGAGGCAGATTCAGTTCGGATTGAAGCTGATCTTTTAGCCCGAAGAGGTGGCGCACGCACTCATGCGACGCACTCATGCGTGCCGTGTCGAGACTTTTCTCGACACGTTTTAGGGTGCGGACAGCCCGCCGAGCCGGGGCAAAAGGAACATGTTGACGCGGTCGAAGAACAAGCCTGCATTTCTCACACTCCACCCTCCGATGTGGGACAGGCGCTTCCGCCTGTCAACCCAAGCGAAGCTCGGGCGCCGCCTACCGAAGCCGGTTGGCAGGCGAAAGCGCCTGCCCCACAATTACGCGTGTCCGACAAAGTGTCGGAGCCAAGCGTCGGCATGAGCCGGGACGCGGCAGGCAGGAGTGCCCGCCACGCCATCGCACCTAAATACCTGTGAGAAGGTCGAGCCAGGTTCGGGACGGCCGCCCCGTCTCTGAAAGGACCGCCACAATCGGGGCATGATAGATGTGAGGTCCCATGAAACGCCTTGCTCTGCCGATCCTGCTGGCCGCCGCGCTGCCGGCCGCCGACTCCCGCGTGACGCCCTCGATGAACGCCTTCACCACCGCCTCCTATAAACAACTCATGGGAGGCGACGCGAACCTGATTCTCTCCCCCTTCAACATCGCCACGGCGCTCTCCATGGTCCTGGCCGGCGCCCGCGGCCAGACCGCCGAGGAAATCCAATCCGTCCTGCGCCTGCATTACGACTCCACCTACGATGCCGCTCTGGGAGCCCTGCTCGCCGACCTCGCCAAGGCCTGCAATACCGGAGGCAACGAGTTGCACACCGCCAATGCACTCTGGGTGCAAAGCGGATTCGCCATCCAGCCGGCCTTCGAGAGCACGCTCGCCGACAACTACCACGCCCCACTCACGCCGCTCGATTTCATCGCCAATCCCGAGGCCTCGCGATCCCGCATCAACCGTTGGACCGAAGAGCAGACCAAAGAGAAGATCAAGGACCTGCTCGCGGCCGGCTCAATCAACGCCCAGACCCGCCTTGTACTCACCAGCGCTATTTACTTCTACGGCAAGTGGCAGGACCCGTTTGTCACCTCGCGCACCCAGCCGGCGCCTTTCACCCTGCTGGCCGGCGCCACCACCCAGGCCGGCTTCATGAACCAGACCTCGCACTTCGGCTACGCCGAAACGCCGTCCGCCCAGATCCTGGAAATGCGCTACGCCGGCACGGAAATCGCCTTCGACATCCTGCTCCCGAAAACCCTCGCCGGCCTTCCGGATCTCGAGAAATCGCTGACCCTCGAAAACCTGACCGGCTGGCTCGGCAGCCTCACCACTCGGAACGTCCAGTTGAGCCTGCCGAAGTTCCGCGCCGAATCGGCATTCTCCCTCGGCAAGGTACTCTCGACCATGGGCATGCGAACGGCTTTCACCGGCAGGGCCGACTTCTCGGGCATCGACCCGAAACGCGGTCTTGCGATCTCCGAGGTGGTTCACAAAGCTTTCGTCGATGTCGACGAGCAGGGAACCGAAGCCGCCGCCGCCACCGGCATCACCATGCGCGCCACCGCCATGCGCATGCCCGAACAGGCCATTGTCTTCCGCGCCGATCACCCGTTCCTCTTCCTGATTCGCGACACGCGCACGGGGGTCGTCCTCTTCATCGGCCGCCTGATGAACCCGCGGTAATCGCCGGCCCGCGTGGGGTCAAGCCTTCGGGCTTGGAAGCGTCGGGATAAACCGGCATGGAGTCGCGAATGAAAGAGTCGCACAGGAAAGGAGTAGCGAACCATTTTGGCCCCGAGTCGTGCGTAGGCGGTCGTGAGGC
>Ga0326727_10015644_pt1 | contig 16212 bp, 13 predicted proteins | sample MB2enrmetagenome_FD_207643 | JGI IMG/M metagenome (GOLD analysis project Ga0326727, IMG submission 207643) | Lab enriched peat soil microbial communities from McLean, Ithaca, NY, United States - MB29MY | ecosystem: Environmental > Terrestrial > Soil > Wetlands > Peat | place: USA: New York...
CCTCACTGCTGGCAGGGTAAAAGGCTCGGGATGCAATTCAAATCGTGGACAGGCAAGAATCGGCGCAACTCGTGGTTTAAGTATGAGTTGCAGACGATGAAGATGGATTTAACCGGACACTACTGATTCCTTCAGATGCTCCGCAGGCGAGTTCAGAGTGTGGTTTGAGAGGTACATCAGCAATCGGCAAAGGGCATCCGAGTTTTGCAGCAACGAACTTCTGCGCAATCGGTCAGCCTGCGCAAGACACTCCGAAGAATCGTGATCGGTGACATCGCTGGAATCGGCATGTGACGATTTGGTGACAGCTACACTATGTCCATGGAAAATAATCTCCTTACAATACGAAATCTGCCTGGAGACTGGATTAGACGCCGTGGGGACTTCCAACTCGCGGAATCCTCAACTAATGTGATGCTCAACGAAGTTGATCTGGAGGGCTCTCGATGATGTAGACGGCGAAGGCGTCCCAGGTGTACGAAATGGAGCCGAGTGAAAAGGCGGAGCCCCTATTCATGGTATCGATTACGAACCGGGTTGGGCTTTAGGAGGACTGGGGCAGAAAATTCATTCCATACGCGCATGTTGCTCAGTCGAGCAACATGCAGGTCACCGAGTGACATCTTAGACAATGCAAAGCAGTCTAACAAGGGCCGATAAACAGAGCACAAAGGAGCAAGAAGTGACCAAATCAATTGAGATTCGACCCCAGACCTCAGTGACTCTGCTCGAAAACAGTTCGCCGAAGTAAGTGGAAGGTGACCGCACGGCTGACGTTGCAGATCAAAAAAATGATGCTTTTAGATTAAACAATCATGCGATATGCTCATAATTGAGCAAAAGCCATGATTCAAGTGCAGCGCATTCAAACCATACTCTCCTATCTCACTGAAAACTCAATCTTGACGATAGAGAAGGCCATTGAGTTAACTCATGCCAGCCCTGCGACAACCCGACGAGATTTTGAAGAAATGGCAAATGATCGACTGGTACGGCGTGTCCGGGGGGGGGTGGCGCTACTCAAGCCGGGGCCAAGTGAAATGGTCCCCATCAAGCTCCGCGAGATCCAGTTCCCCTCTGAAAAGCGAGCTCTGGCGGTCCAAGCCGCGGCGTTACTTCGACCTGGAGATGCCGCAATCGTGGACGGTGGCACAACGACGCTCATGCTTGCGGGGGGCATTCCAGAGATTCCGTTACGGATTATCACCAATTCTGTGCGACTCGTGTCCGAACTGGAGGCCCGTCAGCCCGATCATCCGCAACTGGAGATTTACGTTACCGGGGGCATCCTTCATCCTCATTCCGGTCTTCTGCTTGGACCGCGGACTGAGGCAAGCATATCTGAGTACCACGCTAGATGGGCATTTCTTTCCGTTAGCGGGATCACGGAACGGGGGAGCTTTAACACCAATGAACTCGTGATCGGAACGGAACGTGCGATGATCAAGAGCGCGGAAAAGGTTGTTATTCTTGCGGATCACAGCAAGATCGGGCGGCCCGCCCTCTGTGCCGGGGCTCGTTTGGACGAGATTGACATCCTTATTACCGATTATTGGGAAGAGAACGAACCTGTTCTCAAAATCATTGAGCAGGCCGGCGTTGAGGTCATCCGCGTTCTCAAAGACGATAGCGACCGAATTGCACCCCCGCAATAAAGAATATAGCCCGTTTGCAAACGAGAGCCGCCCCAGCAAAGCCGGGGCGGCTCTCGCAGTTTTACTTTACAGGGGTCCGCCCGTAATCGACGCGATTTCGCAGCCAGCGCGGAACTGGGTGGCAAATGGCCGCAACGCAAGTTAGAAGAGGCCTCTTCGGGGTGTAAGTATCCACCGGCAGTGGGGTACCAGACCAATGGTCTGGACAATAAGGCAAGGAACACAGGTCATGAGCCGCATTTAAGCTGGTGAAGTCTCGCGCGTTGGCAGTTAAGACCGATGGCTCACTGGTGCTTTCACAAGCCCGTCCGGCAGTGTGGTTCTGGGCCCCGTGCTCGATACAGTGATGACGTCCATGCTTCTCGCTTGTTGCCGGGAGGCTGACGATCTCGTTTGGGAGACTACCTATTTGCACGGCTCAGGCCGACGCTGTGGGGCAGACAAGGAGATCTCATGTCCAAGCAGCGCACCAAGGTTGTCAGCCTGCCCGTGATCGAGCCCAACGCCGCAGGAATCGATGTGGGCGCCACGGAGATCTTTGTGGCCGTGCCCTCGGATCGCGATTCAGAGCCGATCCGGTGCTTTCCCACCTTCACCGTCGATCTGGAAAGACTGGCGGAGTGGCTTCAGCAGTGCCAGATTCGGACCGTAGCCATGGAGTCGACCGGAGTGTACTGGATTCCGCTGTTCCAGCTTCTGGAGAAGCGCAAAATAGACGTGCGATTGGTCAACGCTCATCACGTCAAAAACGTGCCGGGCAGGAAAACCGATGTTTCCGACTGCCAGTGGATTCAACACCTTCACACGGTGGGACTGTTGCGTGGTTCCTTTCGTCCCGACGACGAAATCTGCGCGATCCGTTCGCTGTGGCGGCATCGCGACAGCCTCATCCAGTTGGCCACCCTTCATCTTCAGCACATGCAGAAGGCGTTGGACCAGATGAACCTGCAAATTCATCACGATATAAGCGATCTGGCAGGGACGACAGGCTTGACGATTATGGATGCGATCCTCGCTGGAGAACGCAACCCCCAGAAACTGGTGCAACTGCGTAACCGTCATATTCAAGCCAGTGAAGAGACGATCATGAAATCGTTGGTCGGGGATTACCGCGAGGAGCATTTGTTCACGCTCCGCCAATCTCTAAAATCCTATCGGCACTACCAGGAACTAATTCAAGAGGTTGACCTGCAGGTGAAACAAATGCTGCAGCGCCTGCCCTCAAAGACCGCCGCCGGGAACGAGCCTCCGAAGGGAGACAAGATCCGCCGGACACCCTGGCGGAATGAACCGCCGCATTTGCGCAATGATCTATATCGGGCCTTTGGTGTGGACCTTACCGAGGTGCCGGGGATCAACTCGTTAACCGTGCAGATGCTGCTTACCGAAATCGGTCCCAATCTGTCCCGGTTCCCTACCGCATCCGCGTTCTGTTCCTGGCTACGGCTATGCCCGAACCCCAAGATCAGCGGCGGACAAGTTTTATCCTCTCGGACACAGCCCACAAAAAACCGAGCGGCCCTCGCGTTGCGCATGGCGACCCAGGGATTACACCGAAGCGACTCCTTCCTTGGCGACTATTTCCGACGCATGAAAGCGCGGATGGGCGCTCCCAAGGCCATGACCGCCACCGCTCACAAGCTTGCCAGGATCGTGTACCACATGGTCACGACGCAGCAAGAATACGACGCCACCATCTTTCAAAAGCAGGAAGAGCGCAGACAATACCAAAAATCGGTCAGGCTTCACGTACAAGCCAGAGAACTCGGATTCCAACTCATCCCCATCAATGTTGTTCCTTAGGAGAGCCGGGGGATCTCTTTTTGGGATTAGCTGAAGCTGTGCTCTATTACAAAGCGCGTCCGATGGAAGGCACCCGTGCGGGACGCGGTCCGACCCGTTTGAGGACCGGCAATCGTAAAGCCTCTGGCTTCGCCGGGGATATCTATTTGGATTCAATAGTTTGCGCAGTCCAATCATCTTCCATCTATGAGGTTCTAATCATGGTTGTGATCTATTTTGCTTGCATTTGATTGCCGTGCGTATTATCTTGCCAGATAGAGACGGGTAGCGATCGGATCTGATTCATTATGAGCATTAGGCGGCCTGGCAATCTAAACCTGCATGTCGGAGTCAAAAGCGATCCTATTGAGTATCGCTATTCATGGGACTGGCTCTTCCGGATACTTGCGGACGAAAATGTCCATTTCGTTCAAATAGGCACGTTTTTCGAGATCTACCAATTGCCTGACTCTGCATTTTTGCAATTGCGTGAAAAAGCAGAGCGATTTGGACTGCAGATATCGAGTGTGTTTACGGCTCACCGTGAACTTGGGGGCTTCTTCCGCGGAGACCAGGCGTGGGAAGATCTTGCGTTTAAGAACTACCAACGCCTGATCCGAATCGCATCGCTTTTGGGCGCGACTTCCGTCGGTTCGAACCCAGGCGCGGTGATGCGCGACCAGATGGATACCAAACCCTCAGGTATCCGGACGTATATCGAATCCATGAAGAGGTTAATGCGTCATGCCCATCGGAATGGTGTGAGGACTCTGACCATCGAGCCGATGTCGTGCTTGGCGGAGCCGCCCACGCTTCCGAGCGAAATTACAGATATGGCCGAAGAGTTACTGGCATATCACAAGGAGTACCCGAACGATACGGCGTTAGTTGGCTATTGTGCTGACGTCAGCCATGGCTACGTGGATAAAGAGCGCAGTCTGAAGCACTCAAACCTCGAGCTGTTCCAGGCGGCCCTGCCTTATACGACAGAGATTCACTTGAAAAACACCGATCAAATCTTTGATTCCACCTTCGGTTTCACTCCCGAAGAGAGGTTGCGTGGAATCGTCGACGCTGGACAGGTTAGAGATGTCCTCCTCAACAACGCCTCCCGGTTGCCGGTGCGGGACTTGGTGGGGTATCTGGAGATCGGCGGCCCGAAGCTCGGCCGTGACTACTCCGACTGCAATCTCGAGCATTTGCTTCGCACGTCGCTTGCCTATCTGCGAGAAACCTTCGCGACGGTCCAAGATGGATTGCCCGCCGACGGGGATCTGCCGGCGCGAGACACGGGCTCGTGTTCCGCAATCGCAACTGCCCCCGCGGTGAAAGTTTCACCTTCCATGATGTGTGCCGATATGAGCCGGCTGCGCGACGAGGTTCAGCGGCTGGAATCAGTGGGGGTGGAACTGCTGCATTGGGACATCATGGATGCCCACTTTGTCCCCAATATGCCTTGCGGGCTTGCACTGCTTGAGCAGTTGCGCGGAATAACCGCACTGCCGTTCGACGTTCACCTGATGGTGGAGTATAACGATTTTTTCATCGCAGAACTTGGCAAGATCGGCGTCGAGATGATCTCGGTGCATCATGAGTCGGCCCAACACTGCGACAGGACGCTTTCGTTGATTCGCGAAGTGGGCGCGGCGGCGGGTATTGCTTTGAATCCTTCCACGCCGCCAACCGTACTTGAATATGTCACGCATCTGCTCGATTTTCTTCTAGTGATGACCGTCAATCCAGGTTTTGCGGGCCAGAAGCTCACAGGTTCGGGCCTCACAAAGATCGCAGACTGCAAGGCGTGGTTGAGCCGCGCCGGGCTGAGTATTCCGCTCGAGGTGGATGGCAACGTCAGCTTTGACAATATCCCGAAGATGGTCGCCGCGGGAGCGGATATTATCGTCGCCGGCACCAGCAGCCTGTTCAGCCGCGCAGGTTCTATGGAGCAAAACATGCGCAACATTCGTTCTGCCAGCGCAGATGGACTGCGCCGGCGTGATGCGGCCATTGCCGGCGCGCCTATAGGAGCATAGTGACTCGAATGAGCAAAGCCACAATGAATGCACTGGTTTTACATGCCATCAACGATGCGCGCTACGAGCCGATTGCGGCACCGGAACCGGGGCCAGGACAAGTCAGCATCAAGGTAGGTTATTGCGGTGTCTGCAATTCCGATATTCCTCGATTTTTCGGCAAGGGCCCGTACTCGTTCCCGCTGGTGTGCGGTCATGAGTTTGCGGGAGTCGTGGAGAGTGTCGGCTCAGGAGTGACAAAATTCGCTGCCGGGGACCGTGTGGCCGTTTTCCCGCTGCTCTGGTGCGGGAACTGTGGCGCGTGCGAGCACGGACTGTACGCGCAATGCGTCAACTACAACTATCTTGGCTCACGCACGAATGGCGCCTTCGCGGACTACGTGGTCGCGCCGGAGAAGAATCTACTGCGCGTCTCGGACAATCTCTCCATCGAGGAGGCTGCCATGATCGAACCGGCAGCTGTCGCCTTGCACTCTCTAAGGCGCGCCGGCGGAGTTTCGGTTGGTGAGGCGGTCGCAATCTTCGGCGCGGGGCCAATCGGACTGATGGTGGCGCAATGGTCGCGCGCGATGGGCGCGTCTAAGGTGATACTCGTCGATATGGTTACGGAAAAACTGGAGCTTGCGAAGCGTATCGGTGTAGACCAGGTAATCGACCTGCGTAACGCCGATCCCGTTGCATCCGTCGAGCATCTTACCGGTGGCCTTGGAGCCGATGTCTGTGTGGATGCGGCTGGGGTGCCGCAGGCCACGGTGCAAACGATGCGCTCGGCGCGCCATGGTGGCAGGATCGTGCTGCTGGGCAACCCTACGGGCGATGTGACGCTTCCCGCGGAGCTGATTTCGCGGCTGATGCGCCGCGAAACTCGGATCGTCGGAACTTGGAATTCCGACTACGCAGCCTTCGGCGAGGATGACGACTGGCATCGTTCGCTGTCCGCCATGGACTCCGGGACCATCGATGTAAAGCCGCTGATCACGCACAGAGTGCCGCTGAAGGACGCCTTCAACACTCTGAACATGATCAGGGACCGTTCTGAGTTTTTCTGCAAGGTTCTCATTCAACCGAACTCCGGAGTATAGACAAGAATATGAAAACTGCCATAGCTCCCATTTCAGACGCCCCGGATACAATTTCCATTCCGGCAACCATGAAGGCAGCGGTGCTTCGCGGTATTGACAAGATGGCTATTGAAGAGGTTCCGGTTCCCGCGATCGACGACGATTCGGCCCTTTTGCGCGTTGAAGCGTGCTGCATCTGCGGATCGGATGTGCGTATTTTGCACCACGGCAATCCGCGTGTCATACCGCCTACGGTTACCGGCCATGAAGCATCGGGCGTCGTCGTCAAGGTTGGGGCTAATGTTAAGAACCTGCACGTGGGGGATCGCATCTCGATAGGAGCCGATGTGCCCTGCGGCGAGTGCGACTGGTGCCGGAACGGCCTGGGCAACAACTGCGAGATCAATTACGCCGTCGGTTATCAGATTCCCGGCGCATTCGCCGAGTACATGAAACTGCCGAAGCTGATGTGTACCGAAGGCCCGGTCTCCAAGATTGCCGGCGATCTAAGCTTTGAGGAGGCCGCGCTCGCGGAGCCCTTGGCGTGTGCCATCAATGGCCTGGAACTGGTGAACATGTCGCTCGGGAAAACGGTAGTCATCACCGGTCTTGGACCGATCGGGTGCATGATGATCGACTTGGCCCGCGTGATGGGCGCCGAGAAGGTCATCGGCATCCAACGCAGCAAACTCCGGCTGGAGATCGCCAAGCAATACAGGGCCGATTTGTACCTGGCCAGTGAAGAGACCGATGTTGTGAAGGCGGTGCTGGAGGCCACGGGCGGTCGCGGTGCCGACGTGATCGTCACCACCAGCGGGTCGGTGGAGGCGCATGAGCAGGCTGTCGAGATGGTCGCGCACCGCGGGTACGTCAACCTTTTTGGCGGGCTCGGCAATGACGTGCGCCCCATGAGTTTGTACTCGAACAAGATTCACTACCGCGAATCATTTCTCACAGGGTCTCATGGCTCGGTTCCGAGACAGCACCGGATTGCGCTTCGTCTGCTGGAGAGCGGCAGGGTGCGAGTAAAACCTCTCATCACACATCGGTTTCCGCTCAGCGAGATCCAGAAAGCCTTTGACGTTATGGAATCGCGCAAGGGAATGAAGATCGTAGTGAACCCAAATGAACGGAAGAGCGGCCAGAGGTAGCGGGACAGCTGAAAGCAGGAAAGCGCAGATGATGCGAGCCAGTCGTTGCTTCACGATGTTCGGTACCCGTGGTGAGCGCGGAGTGTTTCCGGAGAATAGCTTGTGACTCCGAATCCTTTGCTTGGCGTCTTCCTGCATTGGCTAGGCGGGTTGGCCGCTGGTAGTTTCTATGTGCCATATCGCGCTGTGCGCGGTTGGGCGTGGGAGACTTATTGGCTCGTCGGCGGGTTCTTCAGTTGGATCATCATGCCATGGGTTCTCGCGCTCGGTATGACGAGGGACCTCCTTCTGGTTCTTCAGCAGACTTCACCGAGCACTCTTTTCTGGACGTACTTGTTCGGCATTCTGTGGGGCGTCGGCGGACTGACCTTCGGCCTGACTATGCGTTATCTAGGCATGTCGCTGGGGATGGCCATGGTTCTGGGCTATGACGCTGCTTTTGGAACGTTGATGCCACCCATCTTTCGAGGAGAGTTCCATACCAAGGTTTTGGGTACAACATCCGGTCTGGTTGTTTTGCTCGGTGTTGCGGTCTGTCTTGCCGGAATCACTCTCTCCGGACTGGCGGGCATCTCGAAAGAAAACGAGCTGTCGGAGGAACAGAAACGCCTCACCATCAAGGAATTTGATCTGAAGAGAGGTTTGCTTGTCGCGGCGTTTTCCGGTGTAACGAGCGCCTGTTTCGCGTATGGCCTGTCTGCGGGCGACCCCATCAAGGCGCTGACCGTTATGCACGGTACGGACCCGCTTTGGCAGGGGTTGCCGGTCTTGGTCGTTATACTGCTAGGTGGCTTCACGACGAATTTCGTCTGGTGCGTGGTTCTGAACGTTCGCAACCACACCGGGCACGAATACTTTTCGTCGAAGATTCACAAACAGGAAGCTGCTCGGAGCCCTGAAGCCATCGTCGAGACTGCAGGCGACGCGCCGGGGATCGAAATGGCTTCCGCGATTACGGTCCCCACTCCAGTCAATGCGCAGCTGCAACTCGTGCCCATGCTGCCAAATTATCTTTTCAGCACGCTGGCCGGTGTTACCTGGTATATGCAGTTCTTCTTCTACACCATGGGTGAGACGAAGATGGGCGTCTACAAATTCTCAAGTTGGACCATTCACATGGCCAGCATCATCATCTTCAGCACACTGTGGGGTATCGCGCTGCTTGAATGGCGCGGTGCCGGCAGACGCACCATCGTACTGGTAGCTCTCAGTCTGTTGGTGCTAATCATCTCCACGATCACTGTGGGTTATGGGAATTACCTCGGAATCGTGCCGAAACCTTAAATTCCCAACTTGGAGGAGGAGCAGAGCATGTCCGTAAACATTGAAGAACGAGTCTCGAAAGCGCTTGACGGTTTCGCGATTGAACTTCCGTCGTGGGGGTTCACCAATAGCGGGACTAGGTTTGGAACGTTCACACACCCAGCAGCCGCCACCTCGATCAATGAGAAACTCGCGGATGCCGGCACTGTACATCGGTTCACTGGATGCTGCCCTACGGTCGCTATGCACGTATTGTGGGACTATCCTGGCGGTAAGGCCGATGCGAAAGAAGTTGCCGATATTGCGCGTAGAAATGGCGTGCGCGTCGGCGCAATCAACCCCAATGTCTATCAGGACCAGGCCTACAAGCATGGATCGCTTGGCAACCCCGATCCGGCTATCCGGAAACTTGCACTGCAGCACATTCTGGACTCGGTAGAGATCGCGTCCGTTTCCGATAGCCGTGATATCTCGCTCTGGTTTGCCGATGGCTCGAATTATCCCGGAACCGCCAATATCCGTCAGCGCCGGCAGTGGTTCATCGAAGGGTTGCAGGCAGTTCACGCGAGCCTCATGCCCGGCCAACGCATGTTGGTCGAGTACAAGCCCTTCGAGCCAGCCTTTTATCACACGGATATCGCGGATTGGGGCATGTCGGCATCTCTTTCACGCAGCGCAGGGAACCAGGCGCGAGTGCTGGTGGATACCGGTCATCATTATCAGGGGCAAAACATCGAACAAATTGTTGCCTGGCTTTTGGCTGAAGGTATGTTGGGAGGCTTCCACTTCAATGACCGCCGCTACGCGGACGACGACCTTACACTGGGCTCCATCGATCCGTACCAGATATTCCGCATCTTCCATGAAATCGCGCTTTACGAATGGGAGACGGGACAGCGAGCGGAGATCGCCTACATGGTGGATCAAAGCCACAATCTGAAGGACAAGATCGAGGAAATGATCCAGACGGCTGTTACCGCTCAGGAATTATATGCCAAAGCCGCGCTGGTGGATCACGAGAAGCTCCTACACTATCAGACGAAGATGGATCTCGTAGATGCCGAGGAGTGCCTCAAAGATGCTTTTGCGACAGATGTGCGCCCAGCCATCCGGACGTGGCGCGAAGTAAAAGGTTTGGCGAAAGATCCGCTGCAGGCGTTCCGTGAAAGTGGCTACACTGCGCGCATCATCAAAGAGCGTGCGGAGAAGAACATGGTGACAACGGCGACAGTGTGATGAACGCCTTGTGGCGCCTCTTGGAGGGTGCCCACCCTCGCCGCGTTCTTGTTATTGCGGCTAGGGTGGGTTTCGATGCATTTCTAATACAGCAACTGAGAAATTGCTCTGTGCTACGGCGAACGCTTTCCCGCGCTTGTTCCCGGCCTTCCCTCCCATCGCCTGGAATTTGTGCCACACATCCCAAACGCAGGAGAACACACTTTGAAACCCAGATTCTTCCCCTCTGCAGACCGAATTGTTGTTCGTCTAGCCGTCACTTTGGCAGCTTCCTTCGCACTGGTCTCTCTGCTATCCGCGCAGGCCACCTTCCACAACGCTCCACCGGAAGCCGCCGCCAAGGCGAACCCCATCTCCGGCATGGAGAACACCAAGGCCGGCCAGGCCCTCTATACCAAGGCCTGTGCAGTCTGCCACGGAGCAACCGGCCATGGTACTGGCAACATCCCTCCTCTCACTGCTGGTCCCACACAAAAGGCCAAGGACGGCGAAATCTTCTGGTACATCACCAAGGGAGACAAGCCCAACGGCATGCCCAGTTGGGCGGGGATGTCCGATGAGAGCCGCTGGAAGATCATTCTCTTCTTGCGGCACATGGATGTAGCCGACCCTCATCCCGCCGTTACCCAGTTCCTCACCGCCCCGCCGCCCACCCCTCCTTTCACCGATTTCCGCTACGAAACCCCCGGCACAACCCGCAAAATCACCGTTGCCGACCTGCCCAAACCCTTTGAAACCGAATCCGCCGGCAACGGGCCACAGCTCGTCGCCCGGCCCGACGGCGCGTGGCCCAAGGCCTTGCCCGGCTTCAAGGTCGATCTCTACGCGGCCAACCTCCATAACCCGCGCCTCATCCGCACCGCTCCCAACGGCGACAACTTCGTAGCCGAAAGCGGGCCCGGCCGGATCCTTCTCTTCCGCGGCATCGAGCCCGACGGTACACCGAAGCTGATGAGCGTCTTTGCCACTGGCCTCAACCATCCCTTCGGCATCGCCTTCTACCCCCTCGGGCCCAATCCGGAGTGGATCTATATCGGCGACACCGACGCGATCGTCCGCATCCCATACAAGAGCGGCGACCTCACCTCCGGCGTGCCTGAGCACGTCGCCGACCTGCCAAGCAATGGTGAAAAGGGCCACTGGACCCGCGATCTGGGCATCTCGTCCGACAGCAAAACGCTCTACGCTTCTGTGGGTTCCGACTCGAACGTGAACGATCCAGACACTCATCCGGACGAGAAGAATCGCGCTGACATTCTGGCCTTCGATCTAGATGGCAAGAACCAGCGTGTCTTTGCTTATGGCATCCGCAATGCCGTCGGCATTGCCGTGAACCCCACCACCGGCGAGCTCTGGTGCTCCACCAACGAGCGCGACGCTCTCGGCGACAACCTCGTCCCCGACTACATCACCCACGTTCAACCCGGTGGTTTCTACGGCTGGCCCTGGTGGTACATGGGCTCCCACCAGGACCCACGTCTCCCCGGCACCCACCCTGAGCTAAAGGACAAAGTCATCGTCCCTGACGTATTGCTGAACCCCCACAACGCCTCGCTGCAGTTAACCTTCTACACCGGCCATCAGTTTCCGGCAGAATATGCTGGTGACATCTTTGCCAGCGAGCACGGCTCTTGGAACCGCTCGGTCCGTGTCGGTTATGAGGTCATCCGCGTTCCCCTTCACCAGACCGGTCACGCCTCAGGAGAGTACGAGGACTTTCTCACCGGCTTTGTGCTTCCCAACGGCAATGTCTGGGGACGGCCGGTAGGTATCACTGTTGCCGCCGATGGCTCGCTGCTGGTCACCGACGACGGTTCGGGTTCGATCTGGCGCATCTCCTACACCGGCAAAGCAGAGAAGAAGTAGAAACGATTTATCCAAACAACATCCGGATGTGTAAAACAATTCCGGCGCCACGGCCGGGGGTAAGTTTTTTCGCCCATTCGTCCAACGATGGTAATTCTGAGGACGAAGTTAACGAGCTTGATCGTGACGGGACACACGGAATTTCACACGAGGTCCTGCGATTCGAGAATCGATTCACGATTCACACTGCGTTGGATACTCCCCGTCCAACTCAGACTTGGATCGGGTCTCGAATGCGCCCATGGGCCCATTGCTGGGTGAGCGTACCGTATGTGGAGGTATGTCACGACTGACCGGTATTCAATGTGGAATATCTGTCTTAGCAATATGCAGGGTATTGGAAGGAGAACTAAGCGACTTATGTCTATGAATCGACGAGAATTTATGCGAACCTCTGCGGCCGTGCTTGCAGTAAGCACAGCGGCTACAGAAGTTTCCTTGGGCGCGAACCCTGGCGGCCAGTTGATGCGTCATCGTTTTGGCCTCAACTACATCCCTTCGCAAAATTGGCAATTCCAATGGAATGACTGGAAACCGGAGAGCGTCGCGCGCGATTTCGACAGCATTGCGGAGGTCGGCGCCGATCACATCCGGATCATGCTCATATGGCCATGGTTCCAGCCGAATCCAACTTACGTAAGCACCGCCCATCTTGACAGGCTTGAAGAACTTATGCGACTCGCTGGTGATCGAAAGATGGATGTTCTGGCGACTCTTTATAACGGATGGTTGAGCGGATATGCTTTCAAGCCTCCATATCTTGAGAAGGCAGATTTCTATTGCGACCCAATGTGGAAGCCGGTTCGGGAATTGTATTTGTCTGAAGTGGGTAGACGGTTGATGATCTACCCGAACTTTCTCGGGTTCGACCTTGGAAACGAAATCGAAGATTGCTGGCATGCCCCAACTACGGACGGAGACGCCTGGATGGAAGGTGTCTTCAAGCAGATGCGCGATGTAGCCCCTGGCCATATCCATGTAAACGGTGTGTCTCACGATCCGTGGTTCAGAGACAATACCTTCTCACCGGAGGCCCTTGTGTCTTGTCAAGATATCGTTGCCATGCACTGCTGGCCAGAATGGACAGGCGCGAATAAATTTGGAAGATTCAGCGACGTGCCGTCCATCAAACTGCAATCGGGAATGGCTGCGCTCGCGCGCAGTTATGGCAAGGCGCCCCTTAAGCCTATCTGGGTTCAAGAGTTCGGATTAAGACCAAACCCAGACGTGCCCGACTTTTCCAAGTGGCTGGAGTCAGTCATTACAAGCGGTATTGAGGGAGGCATTAGTTGGTTCACTTGGTGGGGAAGCCATGATATTGATTCTCGATTTCAGTTCAGCCCGGAGCAACATACGCGCGGATTGATCACCCTGGATAACAAGATCAAAAAGCATGGCCGTATGTTCAAGCAACTAGCTGATAACTATCGGGGCAAGCTGGTGTCGATTCCAAAGGCGCCGCTTCCGCCTCCGCCGGTGGAACATACGAGAGAAGCCACCTGGCAATGGCTGCTCGATTGGATGGGTTGGAAGATGAAATAACCCGTTCTCAGGCAGGCGGACAGACTGGTAAGCCACTCTACGTTCAGGTCTCTGATCGTATGAATTTGCAGTTTGGCATCTCAACTTCCAAGGACTCAAAATAGATACCTACGCCCCCAGTAATGGTAAAGAAGCTGAAAGGAGTTGCATGAGCGGGTATCGCGGAAGCATTCTTCGGTTGCTGCCGAACCGGGTGTGGCGCACGTACTCGGGCGGGCTCATGCTCGACCGAATGGAGGGCAGAACATCGCCAGCGGACGGGCCATTTCCTGAAGACTGGATCGGCTCGACCGTGCAAGCGTTGAATCCGAATCAAGATCAAAAGGGCGAAGGCTTGGCGCGCGTGCTTGTCCCCGGCGGCGAAGCGCTGTTGACGGACTTGATAGCCGCGGATCCGGTGTATTTTCTGGGAGAAGAGCACATGAGGCGATACGGAGCAAACCCTATGGTGCTGGTCAAATACCTGGACTCGGCGGTGCGTTTACCGTTTCAGGTTCATCCTACCGTGGAGTTTTCGCGCCGATATCTGAATGCGGAGAGCGGCAAAACGGAAGCCTACTATATCCTGGGCACGCGGCCTGAAGTAGCAGAGCCTTTCATCTACCTTGGTTTCCAACGTCCGCCGAGCCGGCAGGAACTGCGGCGAATGATTGTAGAGCAGGACGTTATCGCCTTGGAGCGCTGCTTCGACAAAATCCCAGTGAAGGCTGGCGACGTCTATGTTGTGCCGGGCGGATTACCGCACGCGATCGGCGGCGGCGTGCTGATGGTCGAAGTCATGGAGCCGACGGATTTTGTGGCGAGGGTGGAGTTCAACGTTGACGGACGGACCATCCCTGAAGCAGCGCGTTTCATGGGCCGTGACGTGGACTTCGCGCTGGATATGCTCTCCTTTGAAGGATGGCCGGTGTCCGACGTGCGAACCCGCTGGAAGTGCCAACCGCGCATCATCGATTCGCAAGGTGCTTTCTATGGCGAGTCTTTGGTCGACGGGCGTTTGACGGATTGTTTTATTGTGTTGCGCACGACGTTTACTGAACGAAGTCATTGGCATGCCCGTGGTTTTACCATTCTGCTCGTTGTTGAAGGCTATTGCCGGATCGGTTCCGGCGATGAGGAAGTCAGGTTATCGCAATTTGACAGAATTATCGTTCCTTATGGACAGCCATCGCTTGAAATAATCCCCGAGGGCCACACGGTAGTCTTAGAGTGCCTACCTCCAGGAGCTTTGAATCATGCTTGTCCAATTCTAAGGAGCCTCTGAAGAACTCTTTGATCTTTATGTTTATTGAGTGAATCTGTCTTTGGAGCAGGAGGACGGATGCGTCAGATGAGTTTGGCCGAGCAGGCCCAGTTTCAGCGGTACGCGAAGAGGACGCGGCGGGAGCAGTTTCTGGACGAGATGGACCTCGTAATGCCTTGGTCTGAACTTCTGGCACTGGTGGCGCCGCAGTATCCGAAGGGCGAGAAGGGCCGTAAGCCGATTCGTCTTGAGGTGATGTTGCGGGTTTACTTCCTGCAGCAGTGGTTTGCGTTGTCGGACCCAGGCGTTGAGGACGCGCTGTACGAGTCGCCGGTGCTGCGTCGTTTTGCAGGAATCGACCTTGGCAACGCGCCTGCACCGGACGAAACAACGATCCTGAACTTCCGCCATCTGCTTGAAAAGCACGAGCTATGCGGACAGATGCTGGACACGGTCAACCACTATCTGGAGAGCAAGGGCATCCGCATCACGACCGGCACCATCGTGGACGCGACCATTATCCATGCGCCATCGTCGACCAAGAACGAGAAGAAGGAACGCGATCCGGAGATGCATCAGACGCGCAAGGGCAACCAGTGGTACTTCGGCATGAAGGCGCACATCGGCGTGGATAGCAAGGAAGGCATCGTGCACTCGCTGTGCTCGACTGCGGCCAGCGTGTCGGATGTGCACATGCTGCCCGACCTGTTGCATGGTGCCGAGCGCAAGGTATGGGGCGACGGTGGCTATCAGGGCCAGACGGATAAGATCCGCGAGGCTGCGCCCGATGCGCAAGACATGACCTGCCGCCGCGTGAAGAACTCGAAGGGCGAAGTGAACGAAGAGGAGAAGCGCAAGAACAGAACGAAGTCGCGCGTGAGGGCCAAGGTGGAGTGGCCGTTCCGCATCCTCAAGCGGATCTTCGGACTGGTGAAGGTGCGCTACCGAGGCTTGAAGAAGAATCATGAATGGCTGTGCGCAGCCTTCGCCTCGGCCAACATCTATCAACACCGCAAGTGACTGGCGCGCATCGGCCAGGTCATGTCCCCTGTGGGGGCGTAGTGTGTCCGCCGATAGCCGAATGGGCTTCCGGCGGACAAAATCACAACGAAAGAGCGATCCTCTGCGCCGAAATCCGACAGGTTGAGACTGCCTGGAAGATAGCTCAGGAAATCAGACTCGTAACTCGGTGTTCTTCAGAGATTCCCTAAATGCTGTGCCATAACCAGATGTGGAGCATGATCCGTGAATACGGTAAGCGTTGCATTCTGGCCATCTTGACGCTGGGTTGGGGAGTGTGGGGATCGGACCGTATGTGTCCATGATCGATGGAAGTGGACACATACGGTCGCAACTGGTGTCGAGTTCAGCTCTTGGGAG
>Ga0326727_10015645_pt1 | contig 16211 bp, 16 predicted proteins | sample MB2enrmetagenome_FD_207643 | JGI IMG/M metagenome (GOLD analysis project Ga0326727, IMG submission 207643) | Lab enriched peat soil microbial communities from McLean, Ithaca, NY, United States - MB29MY | ecosystem: Environmental > Terrestrial > Soil > Wetlands > Peat | place: USA: New York...
AGTGGTGCCGGCTGGAAAGATTTCGTTTACGGAAAGGCCCACCAGATCGATGCGGCTTCGCGAAAGGAACGCTTCCACGGCGCCCGCGGCGGCGATGAGGCGGCGATCCCGCCCAAATACAAGCACAGCGTCCTCCACTTCGTCCAGAAGGCGTTCGAAGTTGCCTTTTAGATCGATGAACTCGCTTTGTGCGCCCTTGAGCTGCCGGCCCAGAAGGCTCACTTTTGAAGCCACAGCGCCGAACTCGTCCGTGGATGAAGGGGGGACCTGTTGAAACTCGTAATCTCCATCGGCGACAAGATCCAGCATTTTGCCGAGTTGGCCCAAGGGACGATAAGCGATCGTGGAGAAGCCAAATGCGGCCAGCACGGAGAACGCGACGGAGAAGATGGCGACCCATGCATGATCGCGCAGAATCAATTCGACCTTCTCGCGGAGATAGGCCGGCACCAGCAGAACGTGCACCATGAGCTCGGTCTTTCCGGTTTGCGCGTCGCGTAGCGTTTCGGAGAGCTGGTAGATATTGTCGGTCCAAAACAGTACACGCCATTTCACCCACCAGGGGTCGCGTCCCACAAGCTGACGGAAATCCGGATGCGTAACGAATCTCTGACCCGGGGGGCGCTCGAAACTGGATACCAGGATGTGGCCCTTAGTATCGGTCACGGCGATCTCTTCCACCACCTTCCACGCCACGGCGAGGTCGAAGATTCTCTTTTTCAGGCTCTCGCTATGCGCGATAGCGTCTGCCAGCACCGGCTCCGGACTCTTGGCGGTTTCGTCATTGATCAGAGACGGGGTGTAACTGAGTATGACTGTTCCGGTATCCAGCGAGTTTTCGAATTGCCGATTGATCTCGCCGATCATGTCCGAAATGGAGACAAGGGTGACAATGAGCGCCATCACCAGCATGGACCACAGCGTTAGTCTGGCCTGAAGCGTCATCCGGTGGGTTGTATTTTCAGGAGCAATTTGCCCGCCGTATTGCGCGACTCGAGATCGCGGTGGGCTTGCGGCGCGTCGGCGAGCGGGTAGATTTTATCGATACGGAGATTCAGTTTTCCGTCGCCGAGTGAACCGAGGACGTCGCCGGCGCGCCACTCAAGTTCTTCACGCGTGGCGATGTAAGCGCCCAGCGAGGGGCGGGTGAGGTACAGCGAGCCTTTCGGGTTCAGGATGTTGGGGTCAAACGGACCGACGGGGCCGCTGGACTGACCAAAGAGAACCATCATGCCGCGGGGGCGGATAACATTGAGTCCTTTGGAGAAGGTCGATTGTCCAACGGAGTCGTAAATGACGTCGACACCGCGGTTGCTCGTCAGCCGCTTGACTTCCACTTCGAAATCTTCCGTGTTGTAGTTGATCACCGCGTCGCAGCCGGCCGCTCTGGCGATTTCCAGCTTTTCCGGCGATCCAGCGGTGCCGAATACGGTGGCTCCGCGCAACTTGGCCATCTGCACGGTAAGGGCCCCGGCGCCGCCGGCAGCGGCGTGAACCAGGGCGGTGTGGCCTGGCTGCAAAGGGAAAGTGGAGTGGGTCAGGTAGTGCGCGGTCATGCCCTGCAGCATGGCAGCGGCAGCTTGTTCGAAGCTGACCGAATCCGGGATTTTGACAAGCTGCGCAACGGGCACGCGGGCGAGTTCCGCGTAGGAGCCGCGCGTCATGGCGTAGGCGACCCGATCTCCTGGCTTCACGCTATCAACGTTTGCGCCGACCGAGCGGACTACCCCGGAAGCTTCGTTGCCGGGCGTGAAAGGTAGGTCCGCTTTATACAGCCCGGTGCGAAAGTAAATGTCAATGAAGTTGATGCCGCAGAATCTAACTTCGACAATGGCTTCATCGGGCGCGGCGACAGGGTCGGGTACATCGACCAGCTTCAATTGAGCCGGTCCGCCGATTTGTTGGACTTGAATGGCTTTCATGATCGTTCGGTGGAGTGGGACTTAAGGGCAAGACGGAACCATCGCTGAGTGTGCACAACCGAAGCATAGGTTAACAAATAGGCCAGGCCAAGGGGGAACAGCGCCAACCGTAGCAGGGTGCGGCCCGCGATTTCTCCGGAAAGCCCCAGACGAACCAGAGCCATGCGGCGGGCGTTCGACAGGTGCGCCGTGTCCAGCCAAAAGCAATCGGCATTCTCATTGATAATCAAAACCTTTACCGGCAATTGCCAGGCGAGCCACCATTTCCAGCGGGTCATGATGGGATGGCCGGAGCAAATGATAGCGACGGCGGTGGCTCCTGAAGCTTTGATTTCCTCAAGGAGCCGGGCGCGTTGGGCGCTGGAACGATGGTCCGCGGTCCGCCAGACGGTGGCGGTGGGCCCGAGCGTGGAAGGATTGCCCGTATAGCAGGTCACGAGGTCGAAAGCAGTTTGTGGGGTGAACACGTTGGCAAGCTGCGGGATGGCCGCTTCGAGGACCGCGCGGGGACCGCTTTCCACCAGAAGGACGCGATGGAATGCGGGATAGGTCGGGGTGAGATATCGCATTAGTTACTGTGCTCGATGCGTTTGAGGTCCTTACGTGCGTCTTCCATGGTGGGGTCTTGTTCCAGGGCAGCTCTCAGATGGAAAAGCGCGTCCTGCTTTTGACCGCGCTTTTCGGAAAGTAGCGCAAGCTCATAGTGCGCCCGACCCGCCGTGGGCGCCTCGCCTTCCGGTAGTTTCTCCAGATAGTGAGTCAGCAAAGCCTGCGCCATATCGAGATTCTTTCCCGCGGAAATCATGGCAACGGCGGCGCTATACGCGGCGGAAGCGTCATCCGGATTGAAGCGTTCCGATACCTGAACGAGACCATTGACTTCTGGCCAACATTCGGCCGCGGCGGCTAAGGAAACAAGTACCTGCCACGCTTCAGCGCGCGTTGGATCGCTAAGCAGGGCCAGGCACGCCTGTTCATCAGCCCCGTCGGTGTCGATGGGCTCGGAATGTGCCAGAAATTTCGAGAGGGCCGCGTGAGCGGCATAGGAATCCGGGTTGGCAGCGACGGCTTTCTTGAGCAGGTCGGCTTGGGCGGTGGTGTCCTTGCGATTTTCGGCGAGTAACGCTTGCGCCAGATAGCCGCGCGCAGCGTCCAGCAGGGTGAGGTCTTCCGCGAGTTTTTGCGCCGCGGCTTTGTCCCCGCCGATCAAGGACGGAGCATATTCGTGAAACATCATCATGCCGTAGACCGCGTCGGGACGTTTCGGTTCGATGGCGATGGCGTCGTCGAGTTCTTTCTTTGCGCGCCGCGCGTAGGTCAGCTGCTTCAGCAGGCTGGCATGCTGCGCGAGGCGTCCGGCGGCGGCGGCGACTTGCACATGGTAGGCGGCGTTGCGGGGTTCTGAGAGCGAGGCCTTGTCCGCAAGCTGGTAGGCAAGCTCGTAGTGGCCAAGTCCTTGTGCGATGCGCGATTCAGTGTAATCGCGCTGGGCGACATCCTGCGGTGAGGCGTCGGATGCCAATGGATTTGCATTCAACACGGCGAATGCCCGGCGGTAGTGGCCGGCGTCGAGGAGGGCGTCGACCGATTGAGGTTGCGGCGGCTCGGCCGGAGGTTGTGGTACGGAACAGCCCATCAAGGGGCGGATAGCCAGGGCGACGAGCAAAATGCGGAGGCGAAACACTTCATTCACTATGTAGCATACGATTGGGTGAGCGCAGCGGTTGAACAAGTTAACGCGGGAATCAAACTACCGCGCCAGGACTTCCTGAAAAAACGCCAGCGCTCTTGGATCGTGGCATTGGCCCAGCCAGAACATCGCCTGCTTGCGCACTTCAGCATTGCGATTGGTCTTCGCCACTTCAATCAACAGCGGCACGCCTTCGCCTTCCGGCAGCTGCTGTAGCGCGAAGACGGCCTTCTTCTTCACTTCCGTATCGGGATCGTTGTCAATCGAATTCTTGATTTCGCCGACCGCCTTCGCGCCGGCCTTCTGCGCAAGCCAAAATAGCGCCTGTTCGCGAACGCGCGCGCTGGAATCGTGTTTCGCGGAATTGATCAGGGCGTCAATGGCGGCAGGCTCTTTCGAGAGCGACAGGTCAAACATGGTTTTCTCGCGGATATGATCGCTTGGGTCGTGCTGGGCCACTCGTAGAACGGTTTTCAATCCGCGCTCACCCCTTGAATTGGCCAGCCAGAAGAGAGCTTTCTCTTGAATCTGTTCGCCATTCGACGGTTCGGCGAAACGTTCCAGTGCTTGATCGGCCGCCTCACCCGCGTGCATCGCGATAGCCACAAGAGCCGAGTCTTTCTCCTGCTTCACATGCGTGGAGAGAAACTGGATGCTCGCCTGCGCTGAAACGCCGGTCAGCCAGACGAACCGCAGTCCTCCAGCATCGAGCGGGCAACTGGCGGAAAATGAACGGACCTTCGTGATGGCGTGGTCCTGAACCCGATAGAGAACGAACAGGGTCCGGGAGCCTTCCAGCTTGATCGGCTCACCTGTCCTCTGAATGCTCACGCCACCCGAACCCCCTTCCAGCCTGCAGCCGCAGCTAACGTTGTTATTCCAGCAGCAAGAGTTGTTGTCCGGCTGGCTGGAATCGACTGCGTACCCAACCCACAGAGGTCCGGTCTCATGCGCCACCAAATCCTCCATATAGCGCTGGCCGTCCCCCGTAACTGGGCGGGTTTCAAAGCGCGCGTTGGTCAGCTGAGGAGATTCAGCCAGGGCCAACCCCGCCGTGAATATCAGGGCGAGCCATTTCATTTGAGAATCTCCAGCATATATTCGGTGGATTCCTTCGAATGGATCAAGGCAAGTTGCCCAACAATCCGTTTCTTGAGATCTGGATCTTTCTCCTCGCGGGCCAGTTGAATCAAGCCTTTGGCGTTCTGCTGGATAAACATCCCCTGAATCAGCTCGCGCTTGATGGACGGGTCGGACTCTTTGCGGTAAAGCTCCACCATCGCGCCATTGTCCTTGCCCCAACCGGTCATTCCCAGAGTGCGAATGGCGTCTCTCCGAATATCCTGGTCGTGCTCCGATTTGGCAATTTCAAGCAGGTGCTCAGAATCGCCGTCCATCAGCATGGAGTTAACAATCTCCTTCTTCACCTCTTTTGCACTCTCGGACTTATAGAGCGACCATAGCTCTTCCCTGCCGCCCACCTGGGCAAGCGTATGAACGGCGGACTTGCGAATTTCAGGATCGCGTTCCGTCTTCGCGATTTCCAGCAGATGCGCCGCATCCCCGTCCATCACCATCGAGTGCACAATCTCCTCTTTCATTTCCTTGGAAGTTTGCACCTTATACAGCGCCCACAGTTGGTCTTTGGCACCAGTTTGCGCAAGCGTGTGGATGGCCGACCTCTGGATATCGGGGTCGTGCTCCGATTTCGCGATATCCAGTAAGTGGTCGGAATCGCCATCCATCAGCATGGAGCGAACGATTTCCTGTTTGACCTCTTTCGAGGCGGCCGACTTATAGAGCGCCCAAAGCTGCTCTTTGCCGCCGGTTTGCGCCAAGGTGCGAATGGCTTCCTTCTGAAGCTCCGGATTCTTCTCGGATTTGGCCACGGTCAGTAGTTTGTCGCTCGAACCCGAAAGCAGATAACTGCGAATGATTTCCCGCTTGAGATCCACGTCGCCGGCGGAGTCGTAAATCTTCGCCAGCTCCTCCTTGGCTTCTTCGCCGCCCATCATGCTCATGTACCGGACGGCCTTGAACTGCAAATCGGGATTGGTCTTGCCACGGGCGATTTCCAGCAGGAGCTCCCGGGCTTCGGGAGAGCCGGATTGCGCCAGCACGAACAGAGCCTTGTCCTTAACGGCCGGCGGCTGCGTACCAGTGAGCACCTTGCGCAAGATCGGGATGGCTTGCCCGGCATCCGATTCCATCAGCGACTGCAAGGCCATCATCTTCATTTCTTCGTCGTTCTCGGAGCGAGGATCGGCGGGGTGACCCTGCCGCGCATGGATCTCCGCTTCCAGCGCGCGTGCGTCCGTCAGCCATCGGCTTTGCGGATAATCTCTCTTCAACGCCGCCAGCATCTCCAGCGCCGCCGCAGGACGTCCCGCGTGGTCTTCGGCATACGCACGCCAGTAAAGAGCGGCATCCGTTCGGTTGCCTTTACGCGCAATCACGGCGTTGAAGTCCCGGGACGCTTCGTCAAAGTGGCCGGCGTCCAGCGCGCTCTGGCCGCGCTGATAATCGGAATCGTGGGAACTGCTGGCCTGATCAAAATCGAACCCGATCGCGCCGATTCGGTCTTTCAGAAATACCATTTGGAGCGCCGGATCGAGACCCTTCAAATCGAATGACAGATCCCTGAATCGACTGAAATCGAATGGTCGTGCATCCTGCATGCTCTTCAGCGCCTGTTCAAGGCCGTGGGGGATTACGTCCTGTGCGAACGCGGCCGCGCCGGAGGCCAGCACGGCGAAAACGAGTTTATTGATCATAATTTCATTCCTTTTTGACGATCGGCGGCGCTCACAACGCGAACCTTGAACAACAATCCTTGCGCTTCGATACGATCTTGCAGATCTTTCAATTCGCTCGACGAAACCTCTGCGGGCGAGTGCGCAATATCCAGCAGAACGCGTTCCAGTTGATCGAGCAGCGCGGCATCCGAGGCGTCGCCCACATGCTGAGCGGTTTGCCGCAGCAGCCGGTTCTCGCCCAATAACCGCGCGGCGAGCTGCTGCTCGGACGAGATGTCCGTCTTGCCGCTCTCCGGAGCATTCGCCAGTTCCGCAAGGACGATTTGCGAGCGGTCCAGGTGATCTCCCATTGTGATAAGAAGAACTCGTTCGCGACTCTTGGGGGAGAACGATTCCGGGTGACTTCGATCAAACCGATTCTGCGTATACATGCCGGCGAAGAAGACGGCGGCGCAGACCGCGGCCAGGGCTGGTCCCATTACGTAGAGCCGCGCCCACAGCGGCCTACGCGGCATCAAAGCCTCCGCCACGCGCGGCTCAATCTCAGACCAGAGCCGTTTTTCCCATTGCGGCCGCGGGCTGGCCGCGGGCACGTCGCGCATCGCGTCCATAAATTGCGCGAAGTCGGCAAAACGCAACCGGCAGGCTTCACAGGACGCGGCGTGCGAGTGCTCATCCGTGCTCGCCTCGTTGTAATAGAGCAAGGTGAGTTGATTGTCCGTAAGGTGCTTCATACCGAACCCCCGGCGGCCGCGCCCAGTCTGGGTTCCAGCGCGCGCCGAAGCTTCTGAACCGCCCGGAAAATACTGTGCTTGGCCGCATTGGGCCGCAGCTTCAGCGCTTGTCCGATTTCCTCAATGCTGCAACCCTCATAGTGCCGCAAAACAAACGCGGCGCGCTCCTGAGCGCTCAATTGGCTCATGGCGGGGCCCAGCAACCGGCTGATCTCGCTCGATAGGCTCAGCCGCTCCGGGGACGGAGCGTGAGAGCGCATTTGCTCTAACGGATTCTCTTCGATGTCGGAGTTTAAGGTGACATGCTTCTGGGCGCGGGACTGCCGCGCACGAAGCAGATCGGTAGCACAGTTGGTGGCGATTCGATAGAGCCAGGTACCAAAAGAAGCACGCCCGTCAAAGCGGTGCAGTTGGCGGCACGCCTTCAGGAACGTCTCCTGGACCAGATCCTCGGCGTCATGTTCATTCTGAGTCATTCGATATACCAGTCGATAAACAGAGCGGCTATGGCGTTCCACGAGCACGCGAAAAGCGTCGGGGTTGCCGGTCCGAGCCTCGGCAACGGCGCCTTCGTCGGTGGTGGCCCAACCCTGCGTCGCATCCATTATTTAGCGGAGCATGCCCCGTTGTCAGATTAGACTGGTTCCGGAGATTGCGGTTAGGGGGAAGTTTCGCACGCAGAAATGCGTCTCGCTCAAATTGGCTTCTGCGCGGTTCGGCCGCGGGCGTTCTGCGGACGCACAAACGGCTTCCTCAACGCAACCACCTCGGCGATAATGGAATGTCGATCTTGGCGCAGAACGAACGGCGGCCATAAAGGACCCCAGGTGAGCTCAGAGAGTACAGAACAGCATCGCGCGCTCGCTTCGAAAAAGGGTCCACTGGCGCTGGCGATCGTCACGGTAAGCGACTCCCGAACGCCAGACACGGATACCAACCGCATCTTCCTCGAAGCGGCCATTGCGGAGGCCGGTCACCAGGTCACGGCTTACCGGTTGATTCGCGATGAGCCCAGCCAGGTGGCCGCCATTCTGGATGAACTGGCCGATAGCTCCGCCCAGTTGCAGTTGTGGAATGGCGGAACCGGGATCTCCCGCCGCGATACTACATATGACGTGTTGAGCCGCAAACTGGAGAAGGTGCTCCCCGGCTTCGGGGAAATCTTCCGCATGTTGAGTTATGAGCAGGTGGGCGCGGCTGCCATGCTCTCTCGTGCAGTGGCGGGAACGTATCGCGGCAAAATCATCATTTCCACGCCCGGTTCTCCAGCTGCCGTACGGCTCGCGTGGGACAAGCTAATCGCAACCGAGATGTGCCACCTGGCTTGGGAGATCAATCGTTAAGGGAAGGTCCGACGTACAGCACTAGCTGAGTCTATATTCCTTCGGCGAGGTCTTTTCGATAACTCTTCTCACGACTAGATCCTCGAGAACCCAAGCATGCTCGTTCACGAATTTGTCGCTCGGCGTTCCGTTCCAACGGCCAGTGGCTTTCTTGAGCATGCGCTTCAGTGGTCGGCGTATTTCGTCCCTCATTTGATCTGAGTTTGTGATTCCCTGGCGCAGAAGGTCCAGAGTTCGCCTCTCGAATTCCTCTCGCGAAGGGATATCCGAGAACTCTAAAGGTTGCCAGACCATAGCCAAGTCTACGCCGTTGCCGTAACCGGCGCCTCATGCAGGCGGTCGATCTTCGACGCCAGCACGAAGTCGCTTTCCGTCAACCCATTCACGGCATGTGTCCAGATGGTAACGGCAACTTTACCCCAGGCCAGCAGGATATCCGGGTGATGTCCCTGCTCCTCGGCCAGCGCGCCAATCCGGTTGACGAAGGCCAGCGCTGTTACGAAGTCCGGGAAACGGAAGGTTCTCTCCAAATGGTGATTCTCAACTACCGACCAAAACGGAACCTCGCTTTTGATCTCAGATACCTGCCCTGCGGTGAGCGCGGGAACTCCGCCATGGCATGGTACGCAGTTTTTATCGGATAGCGGCATAATCTCTAGCGTAGTACTCCTTGGCTAAGGAAAAACGAACCTCAATCTCCATTGTTTCCGCCTATCGAATCCCTGATAGTAAGGGTTAGTATGACATTGAACGTGTCCCAACTATCTGATCGGCGCCGCCGACGACGCTTCGAACTGGAGTGCGAGCTGCGGTATCGCCTGCTCGACTCGCGCCGTCACATTCCCCAGCAATCGGGGAGGACGATCAACATGAGCAGCAAGGGTGTTCTCTTTGAGACCACCGCTCAGTTGCCGGTCGGAAAGCGGGTGGAGCTTTCTATCTCCTGGCCCGCGACGCTCAATGAAAAATGCCGCCTCAAGATGGTGGCTGTTGCGCGCGTCATTCGTTCGAGTGAATCGCACGCCGCGGTAGCGCTCCAAAAGCACGAGTTCCGGACGCAAGGCGTGGTCCTGAACTAACTCCCCCAAAACGTTTCTTCTCTTTGCTCTGAATCTTGTTCTAACTGGTTGGTTCCTCTTCGAGGGTCATGCGGTAGTTTCGCAGCAGCTTGGCGTTCCCTGGCCGGTGCCAAGCTGTGCGAAACAAGCCGCATGGCCCTCTTTTTCTCGGTGCTTTTTGCTGCTTGGTGCTAATGCCGCCTCAGGGTTTTTCTGCCCGTGTGACAACTGCCCCCCGCGGATGAGTTTACGAACCGTTCACGCAGGTTTTTGGAAAGTCCTAGAACTATCTTTGCCTCCCGGCCGCGCGCTCCAAAGGCAGCAGATTTCGAAAACTTAGGCGGGACCGCCCAGCAGTTCGTTATGATGACACCGGGGCTCGGTGGCGTGTTCCGCACGGCTTCATAGGAAAAGGCGCTATTCTTTTTTGATAGGAATTTGTCTGAGTGAGCGATAGGCAACCCGTTTGATGGTACAGATGAACTGCCGGTCTGAGATTACCGATCTGCTGAACCTTTCAGCTCGCATAGGCCGTGACCCCATGCTGGCGCAGGCCAGCAACGGGAACACATCCATCAAGCTCGGCGGGACGCTTTGGATCAAAGCGTCGGGCAAGTGGCTGGCCCATGCGGCCGACGAGGAGATCCTGGTTCCACTCCGCTTGGCGGAGTTGCGATTGAGTCTGCAGCGCAATCAGGAGCTTTCGGAAAACGGCGTAACTGGCGGCGGCGAATCTATGCGGCCTTCCATTGAAACCGCAATGCACGCAGTGTTGCCTCATCGTGTCGTGATTCATGCGCATTCGGTCAATGCGATTTCGTGGGCTGTACGCAGCGATGGAGAGCAGCGTCTCAGTGAAAGGCTGGAAGGGCTGCGCTGGCAATGGATTCCGTTCGTGCCATCCGGCGTTCCCTTAGCCCGGTCAATCCAACGCGCCATTGCGCTTTCTGTTGAAACCGACGTGTTCATCCTGGCTAACCATGGACTGGTGGTTTGCGGCGACAATTGCGACGGCGCCGAGGAACTGCTGCGTACCGTCGAGAAACGCCTTGCGGTGACTGCGCGAAATGGTTCCGAGTGCGAATGCCCTCTGCCCGCTGAGGTGGATGCGCTCCCGCGATGGCGCCTCCCGGAAACCGGACAGTTGCATACTCTTGGCATTGACGCCGTCAGCCGCAAGATTCTGCGCGGCGGCATCCTGTATCCTTGTCAGGCCGTGTTCCTCGGAACAAAGGTTCCGTTCGTGCCCGCTTCCCTGCCCATCCCGAAGATGATTGAGCATTGCGAAAGCGACAGCGACAACCCTTGCTTCTCCATCATCGAAGGGCGCGGCGTAATCGTAAGCCGGGAAATGACCAAGACCCAACAGGCCATCTTGAATGGGCTGTTCCATGTGGTGCAGCGCATTGAGGAATCCGCGCCGATCCGGTATGTTTCAGATGATGAACTCGACAGCCTGTTGAGTGAAGACGCACACGGATACCGGCAATGCGCGGAGTTGGGCGCGGGAAGCCGCTAAGGGAACGAGCCTAATTAACGAACCAGCGGGTCTTCTATCCAGGGCGGCGTCGCGTCAATCAGGTTACCCAGCCCCGGTTCCAGTTCCGTGATGCGCTGCTTCATCTCCCAGGCGATCTCGCGGTAACTGAAATGGCCTTTCACGCCACTGCGGACCCGCGAAATATATTCAGCTTCGGCAAAATCCATCTTGAACAGGAAGCGTGACCGCGCCCCAAAGGGCATCAGGTACTGGTTGCCCGGTGCGGGAAGCTGGGCCATTGTTTCCACTGCGCTCTTCATAGCTTTCGTGTAAACGTCCTCCACTCCCGCAGCCGCCAGCATCGCGGGAGTTTCGAATCCGAGCGCGCCCGTGTAAGCCTGGCGGAACTGGTGGCAGCGGCGATGGCGGTGCATATCGCGGTAAGCGCCCAGGTCAATCAGCATGTCGAAAATGAAGAGTCCGCTTCGGAACGCTCCCAACATTTCGTCGCGTTTGCCCCGCGTGCGGCAAGCGACCTCGATCACTTCATTGCGTTGCGCGGCGCTCCAGCCGGCGGCCATTTCGTAGAGCGACCGGAAGGGGTAGCTCGTAGCCGGGTAAAGCAGCGTGGCCACAATCTCAGTGATGGCGTCCGTGGGGCGGATCAGATCGACCCGGCCCGGCTGTTCGCCGGTGAACTTCGCCAAGTTCTGGGCGGACCACGCAAGCAGATCGGCGCGCGATTCCAGCGCGTAACGATCCTGCTCTGCGTGACGCGCCAGGGTGGGCGCCAGCGGCTCGCGGGCCCCTTCTTCCCACATGCAGCCTGGTTCCGAAGCGCAGGCAGTTGAGATCTCTTCGGCCACTTCGCGCAATTCCGCGTAGGGCGAGGCACGCAGGCGCCGGATCTGTTTTTCCAGGGTGCGAATGCTGGTCACTTGTCCAACTTGCGTGGGCACTCCCCAGAACAGCAGATAGCGCGCGACGTCGAATGCGCGTGCTTTCAAGTTGCGCTCATAGGCCGCCGGCTTCATGGAGTCGGGCATCGGCAGTTTCTCCCGTAAGTGCTCCAGCGCCGAGCTGTGAACCTCGACATACGCTTTCAGCAGCGCCTCGCCTGCGCGGGCATACGCGGCAGCTTCGGGCGCTCGGAACTCGGGCGGCGTAATGAAACCCGATTTCGAGAAGTCCTGATAGCGTGAAGATTTCGCCTGTCCGTCCCACAGCGTTTCATCTTCAATTTCCGTGGCGGCCAGTTCCGAAACGCCTTCAAAGCACAGGATCGTATGCCCCAGATCGGCAATCGATTGGTGGCCGTACTGAAAGTAGAAGCTTTCGAGAAATGCCTGGGAATTGTGGGTGCGCACCCATTCGATAGAGTCGCGAATGGAATCCGGCGAACGGCTGTAGCGCGCCAGCGCATAGGCGCACTTTTCCGGCGGCATGGGCGAAACGGAGACGACGCGGAGGTGGGAATTCAGCATTGATGGGAAACCCGCTATCATAGCGAACTGAAACAATGACCTGTCGTATACGGCGCTTGCATCCCTCCGCGGTGATTCCCACTTACGCCCATGGACCTCGGGAAGATGCGGGCATGGATCTCCACGCCGTGGAGTCTGTGGAGTTAAGGCCTGGCGAGCCCGTGCTGGTTCCCACCGGGCTGGCAATTGAACTGCCGCCGGGGTACGAAGCGCAGATTCGGCCCCGCAGCGGGCTCGCGCTCAAACACTCCATCATCTTGCCGAACAGTCCCGCCACGATTGACCCCGGCTATCGCGGCGAGATTCGCGTCATTTTGTTGAATCTGGGCAAGGTAGCGTATCAGGTTCAGCAGGGCGACCGCATTGCCCAAATGGTGGTGGCGAAGTATGAGGCGGCGGAGTGGGTGGAATCGGATTTGAATGAGAGCGTAAGAGGCGAAGGCGGTTTTGGATCGTCGGGTAGGTGACGCTTCCTACGATCCTCGCCCAGATTGCCGTCGGTGTGGTGGCTGTTGCTCTAGCGGGAGTGGGCGCTCACTTCGTCGACTCCCTGTCCGCACGAACGTTGTTGGGAGTCTGCACGTTCCCGCCGACGATTAGCCCAGCACAGGGAGTCGGCTGCCAGGCATTGGAAGCCTTCTCGAATCGAGCACGAAGAACTGCGTCTCTCGAGCAGGTTTTCACTCCCAATCAAACGACAGATACCTGAGTGAACTCTCGCGCTCCACCAACAGCACCACCGGATCCCCTGCCTTCAACTTCGCAAGCTCCGCGCGCAAACCTTCCAATGACGCGATATCCGTCGTGTTCAGACTATGAATCACATCCCCAGTTTGAAGCCCCGTATCCACCGCAGGCCCCGCGGACATGGCCGCCACAATAATGCCGCTCTTGATACGTAGGTCGGGAAACACCTGGACCAGCTTCGAATCGATCTCAACCCCCAGAATTCCCAGCGCACTCACCAGCGCCTTCTCAGGGTCCATCGCGCTGGCCAGATTGTCCAGATCGCGGTCCTGCTCCACCACATGGATCGTGAACGTTTTTCGCTCCGTTCCGCGAAGTACCTCGATCGCGACGGCATCCCCATGCCGTCGCAGATAGAGCGCCGCGGAAAGCGTAGGCATGCCGTCCACCTTAAATCCGTTCATGCGCACAATGACGTCCTGACGCGCCAGGCCGGCATTAGCAGCTGGACCGTCCGGCTCCACGTCCGATACCAACACTCCGTAGTTCCTCGGAAGTTTCAATCCTTCCGCCAGCGTCGGGGTGATGGTTTGCAGTCGCGCACCAATATCGTAATGGTGCACGTGGCCAAAGCGGCGAATCTCCTGATAAACGTGGCTGACAATCAGGCTCGGAATCGCAAACCCAATCCCTTCATTCCCGCCCGACTGCGAGAAGATTGCGGTGTTGATCCCCACCACGTTGCCGTCCACATCCACCAGCGGACCGCCGCTGTTTCCGGGATTGATCGCCGCGTCGGTCTGGATATAGACCATGCTTGAATCCGGCGAAAGCTGCCGCAGCACCGAACTGACGATACCCATGGTTACGGTATTGTCCAGATCCTCGGGCGTGCCGAACGCGAACACCATCTGGCCCTGGCGCAAATTCCCATAGGGAGCCAGCGATAGTGTCGGCAGATTCTTTTCTTCCACTTTCAGTACGGCGAGGTCGGTAATCTTATCCACTCCCACAATGCGTGCATCCATGGTCCGGGCGCGCGATCCGGTCGAGAGCTGCATCACCGATTTACCGCCGGTTCCCTCATTCATCGACACCCTGACCCGCTGCGCTCCGGCCACCACGTGCGCGTTCGTAACGATGTATCCGTCGTGGTCGAGAATCAACCCGGAACCTATACTGTGCTGGCGTCCGATGAGCGCCGCCTCGCGCCCGCCTTCCTGTACAGGGCCGTAACCGGTCACGATCACTTTCACCACGGATGGTGAAACACGCGCGGCCAGTCGCTGCGCGGACTCGCTGATCTGATGAAGCGGATCGGTATTCTCTTTCGATTCGGATTGCGCAAAGGAAACTGTGATGGAGATTACGAGTAGACTCAGCGCGCGAATAGATCCCATCTGCCCACAATAGCGCGTCATCTACTTGCGCACCAGGTGTACTAGCTGCTATAGTACACACGTGATCCCTTTCCGGGTTTCGTTCGAGCCGGGCGTTTCCCTGTTCGAGCAGGTTGTCTACGCTGCCAAGAAGTCTCTCATCTCCGGCCAGATTCAGCCGGGCGAGAAGTTCCCCTCGGTTCGCGCGCTCAGCCAGGCGCTGAAGATCAACCCCAATACCGCTCACAAAGTGGTGAACCAGCTTGTCGCGGAAGGGCTGCTCGCCGTGTATCCGGGCGTGGGAACCGTAGCCGCGCGGAGACAGCCGTCGACAGCCCGCGAAAGAGCTCTGCTCTTGTCGCGCGAGTTGGAACAGTTGGTGGTGGAAGCCATGAAGCTGCACATGGAACTCGATGATGTGATGCGGGCGCTGGAGGATCACTGGCGCCGCTTGAAGCCAGCGAAGGAGGAAACATGACTCCAGTGATTGCGACACACCGGCTCGCGCGGCGCTTCGGCCGTTCGGATGCCGTCGACGATGTAAGTCTTTCCGTCGAAGCCGGTTCCATCTACGGGTTCCTGGGACCGAACGGAGCCGGGAAGACCACCACCATCAAGCTGTTAATGAACATCCTCGAACCGTCTCGCGGCAATGCGTCGGTTCTAGGCGTGGATTCGCGCCAGCTCGCCCCGGCGGATTTCGCACGCATCGGCTACGTGTCGGAGAACCAGAAGCTGCCCCAGTGGATGACGGTTCCGCGCTTCTTAAGCTATTGCCGCGCCTTCTATCCCACCTGGGACGAACGGCTGGAACAGGATCTGCTCCGCCGTCTCGACTTACCCGCCAGGAAGAATCTGAAAAGTCTTTCGCGCGGCATGCGCATGAAAGCGGCGCTCGTCTCGTCGATCGCCTACCGGCCAAAACTTCTGGTGCTCGATGAACCGTTTAGCGGGCTCGATCCACTGGTGCGCGACGAACTGATGGATTGCATTTTGGGTATGAGTGCGGAAACGGACTGGACCGTCTTCATCAGTTCGCACGACCTGGCGGAAATTGAATCCGTGGCTAGTCACATCGGGTACATCGATCAGGGGCGCCTGCGCTTCTCTGAGGAGCTCCCTTCATTGCAAGCGCGTTTCCGCGAAGTGCAGGTCAACGGAGTTGCGCACAGAGAAGCTCCGTGGCCAAAGGACTGGATTCGGCCGTCAGCCACCGGAACGGTGACGCGGTTCGTCGTGAGCCGGTATTCCGAAGAGACCACGCCTGCGGAGATCCGCGCTCTCTTTCCCGCGTGCGAGACGTGGGAAGCACGGCCTATGTCTCTGCGCGAAATCTTTGTGGCCTTAGCCGGAAATCACAAGGGAGGCGCGGCATGAGACAGGTAGCTCACATTTTCCGCAAGGACTTCGAGCGGCTCTGGCTCTTATGCGCGCTGGTCGCTGTCGAGACAATTCTGCATGCTTTCTACCTGACCAAGCTCGGCGGGATGACGGGCTTGTTCGTGATGGGCCCCCTGGGAATAATCGGGTTGTTCGCCGTACTCAGCGCTCTGGTGCTGCCTGTCGTAGTCGCCGTGATGACGGTTGTCGTGATCCAGGCGGAACCGCTTACCGGGTCGGATGCGTTCTGGCTCACTCGGCCCTATTCGCGCGCGGCTCTGCTAACGGAGAAAGCGGC
>Ga0326727_10015648_pt1 | contig 16208 bp, 13 predicted proteins | sample MB2enrmetagenome_FD_207643 | JGI IMG/M metagenome (GOLD analysis project Ga0326727, IMG submission 207643) | Lab enriched peat soil microbial communities from McLean, Ithaca, NY, United States - MB29MY | ecosystem: Environmental > Terrestrial > Soil > Wetlands > Peat | place: USA: New York...
GACGAACTGACGAACGTCGACGCTACGGAGAGCGACTTAAAGCGCGACAACGCCAACATAGACGGCGACACGGCCATGGGCACTATGCTGAAGTACGGCAGCGAGGCCGCGAAGGACTACTACGAGAAGTACCTTCTCACTTCCGAGCAGCGCGAGGCTCACCGTTCGGGCGACATACACATCCACGACTTCGACTTCTACGCGCTGACCACCACCTGCTGCCAGATCCAGCTCTCGAAGCTCTTCCACGGCGGCTTCTCGACCGGCCATGGGTACCTGCGCGAGCCTAACGATATTCAGAGTTACTCGGCGCTCGCCTGCATCGCGATCCAGTCGAACCAAAACGACCAACACGGGGGACAGAGCATCGTCGATTTCGACTATGGGCTCGCGCCGGGAGTCGCCAAGACCTACAAGAAGTACTATCTCCTGAACGAGTATAAGGCGCTGGAGCTCCTGGCTCCCAAGCATTTCGCCGAGAGCGACGAGGATCTTTCCCTCGAGGCGCTCAAGGCGATCGCCAGGCGGATCGGGGAAGAGACAGGCCTCCTACCTCGCATCGAGATGGACGGCGCTTATCGCACGGCCGAGAAGGAGGCGCTTTCTACGGCCGGCCTGGGTCGCGATCTCATCGATCGCATACAGCTCTTCGCCGCCAAGGAAGCCTTGCGGGAAACCGAGAAGGCGACCTACCAGGCGATGGAAGCTCTTATCCACAACCTCAACACGATGCACTCCCGAGCGGGCGCGCAGACGCCCTTCAGCTCCATCAACTACGGGACCGACATTTCCCCCGAAGGGCGCATGGTCATGCGCAACGTGCTCAAGGCTACCGACGCGGGCCTGGGCCTGGGCGAGACGCCCATCTTCCCCATCCAGATATTCAGGGTGAAGGAAGGGGTCAACTACGACGAGGGCGACCCCAACTACGACCTCTTCATCCAGGCCTGCGAGGTGAGCGCCAAGCGCCTCTTCCCCAACTTCAGCTTCATCGACAGCCCCTTCAACCTGCAGTACTACAGGCCGGGCCATCCCGAGACCGAGGTCGCCTACATGGGCTGCCGCACTCGGGTTATGGGCAATGTCTTCGACCCCACCAAGGAAGTGGCTCCTGGCCGAGGGAATCTCTCCTTCACGTCGATCAATCTTCCACGCATAGCCATCGAGAGCGATCACGACGAGAAGAAGTTCTACGAGCTTTTGACCGACCGGATGAACCTCGTCGTCAGGCAGCTCCTCGACCGCTTCGCGATCCAGAGTCGCAAGCATGTCTACAACTTCCCCTTCCTAATGGGGCAGGGCGTGTGGATCGACAGCGAGAAGCTCGGTTACGACGACAGCGTGGGCGAGGTTTTGAAGCACGGGACCCTCTCCGTCGGCTTCATCGGCCTGGCCGAGACCCTGACCTCGCTCTACGGGCATCATCACGGCGAGAGCGACGAAATGCAGAAGAAGGGCCTCGAGATCGTCGGCTTTATGCGCAGATTCCTGGACGCCGAAAGCGCCAAGCGCAGGCTCAACTTCAGTCTCCTCGCGACCCCCGCGGAGGGCCTGTCCGGCCGCTTCGTGCGGCTCGACCAGAAGAAGTTCGGGATCATCCCGGGCGTCACCGACAAGGAATACTACACCAATTCCTTCCATATACCTGTGAGTTTCCGCATTTCCGCCTTCGACAAGATACACAAGGAGGCGCCCTACCACACGCTGACCAACGCCGGACATATCAGCTATGTGGAGCTCGACGGCGACACGGCGAATAACGTGGAAGCCTTCGTCTCGATAATCCGCTGCATGCACGATGCGGGGATCGGCTACGGCTCGGTGAACCACCCGGTGGACCGAGATCCCGTGTGCGGTTACACGGGCATCATCGGGGAAGTCTGCCCTCGCTGCGGGAGGCGCGAAGGCGAGGCGCTTTCGGAAAAGAAGCTGCGTGAGCTGCGTTTGAAGTACGCGAATGTTCCGGCCGAGAAATATTTTCACAGCTGAAAGGGAGGGGATATGGAAATGGCGGTAGAGGACAAGATAGCGGTCAACGTCGAGGCGCATTACGGCTCAGGCGTCGGTTTCGAGCGCATCCGCCGCATCACGGGCTACCTCGTGGGGACGCTGGACCGCTTCAACGACGCCAAACGCGCGGAAGAGCGCGACCGCGTCAAGCACGGTCTCTGAGGAGAAGCATGCCTTTGGTTTTGAACCTGGCCGGGACCGTTGGCGATTCCATCGTCGACGGTCCCGGCATTCGCTTCACCGTCTTCGCCCAGGGCTGCTCCTTCGATTGCCCGGGTTGCCACAATCCGCAGACGCACGAGTTCGGGATCGGCGAGGATGTTTCAGTCGATGATCTGGTCACGCGGATTCGCGCGAATCCCCTCGTGAGTGGCGTGACCTTCTCGGGCGGGGACCCTTTCTTCCAGGCCGAGGCCTTTGCCGCCCTCGCTGCGCGCCTTAAAGAGCTCGGCTACGAAGTCGCTTCGTACACCGGCTTCACCTGGGAGGCTCTCCTTTCATCCGGGGCCCTTGCGCAGCGGGAACTTCTGAGCCAGCTCGACATTCTGGTCGATGGCCCCTTCGTCCTGGCCTTGCGCAATCTGAACCTGCGGTTCCGCGGCAGCGAGAACCAGCGCATCATTGACGTGCTGAAGAGCCTCGAGCGCTCCCGGAACGACCCTCTCGCTGCGCCTGTCCTCTGCACGGCTAAGCGCTGGGTGGGATGAGTGAAGTTGACTGCAGGAAAATAGAAATCTAACGCTACAGGACAGGCCTCTTAGCCCTTGATGCCTCCCATGGTCAGTCCCGCAATAAACGACTTCTGCCCCAAGAAAAAGACGACGATAAGAGGCAGCACGACCAGCGTCGCGGCGGCCATAAGAATATGCCAGTACGAATTGTAGCTAGATAGGAGAGATTTGAGCCCTAATGCCAGCGTGTAAAGCTTCTGATCGTTCAGGAACAAGAGCGGGCCCATAAAATCGTTCCAGGTGTTGAGAAAGGTGAAGATGACCATCACCGCCACGATGGGCTTCGCCATAGGCAGGATGATCTGGACCATGATCCTCGGATAAGAAGCGCCGTCTATTAGCGCCGCCTCGTCGAAGTCGAAGGGAATGGTTCTGAAGAACTGGACGAGGAGGAAGATGAAGAAGGCATTGCCGAAGAAGCTCGGCACGATGAGGGGCAGGAATGTGTTGAGGCCTCCGAACCAGCTCCATTCGATGAAGGTCGGGATCATGGTCACCGAGGTAGGTATCATCAAAGTGCCTATGCTGAGAGCGAAAAGGAGATTGCGGCCCTTGAACCGGAGGCGTGTTAGTGCGAAAGCAATGGATATATTCGAAAAGAGCACTCCCGCTATGTTCCAGAGTACAAGTATAATCGTGTTCAGGTAGTAACGCCCGAATGGCATGACGGCGAACACGTCACGATAGTTTTTCCATTGAGGATCAGCGGGCAAAAGCTTGGGAGGATAGCTGAAAAGCTCCGGCATGGTCATGATCGAGCTGCGCAGCTGCCAGAGGAAGGGCAGGAGGCAGAATGTGGCACCGAAGAGGAGCGCGACGTAGACTAAACACCTGTTCAACGTGCGCTTCATTTACGGTCTCCTTCGTAATAGACCCATGATCTCGAGGACCGGAATACCAGGAGCGAGACCGCTATGGTCATGAGGAGAAGCACTACTGCCAGCGCGTTGGCGTATCCCATCTTGCTGAAGTTGAAGGCCTGCTTGTACAGATGGAGCATGAGCGTCAATGAGGCGTTCGACGGGCCGCCGTTCGTCATGATGTAGGGCTGGGTGAAGGTTTGGAGGCCTCCGATAATGCCCATCACCAGGTTGTAGAAGATGATGGGGCTCATCTGCGGCAGTATGACGGCGCGCATCCTTTGCCAATAGTTGCCGCCGTCGATGATGCATGCTTCCTCGAGCTCCTTAGGAATGCCCTGGAGACCGGCGAGGAAGATGATCACGACATTGCCGATGCTCCACAGACTCATGATGATGAGACTGGGAATGACTGTGGCCGAATCGAGCAGCCACTGCAGTGTGGGGAGCCCGAGATTGTCTAAGATGAGATTGAATAATCCGTACTGCGGATTGTAGAGAAACATCCATAGAGCGGTGGAGACCATGATCGGGATGAGCGCCGGCAAGTAGAAGATAGTCCGGAAGACGCCCATGCCCCGAACCTGCGTGTTGAGCAAGAGGGCTGCCGCGAAGGCGAGAAGCATCTGAAGGGGAACGCTCGTGAGGGTGAAAACGAGAGTAACTTTCAGGGCTTGCCAGAAGAGGTGATCGCCGAAAAGCATGAATGAGTAGTTTTGGAGACCGACGAATATCGGTTTCGAGATCATGTTCCATTTAAAGAGGCTTGTGGAGATCGCCACCCCGAGGGGAAAGGCAACCCAGACAGTGAGTCCGAGCGCGAGAGGCGAGACGAGGATCCATCCCCAGAGTGTCTCTTTCTTGCAGTGCATCGTAGTCTCCTAAGCGAAGCCGCCGCCCGGAAAGTCCCAAGGGCTTTCCGGGCGGCGCTGTCATATTGTCGAAACCAGGCCTTAGTTCCAGAGTCCCTGCAGCAACCCTGATTTTCTGATAGCTGCTGCCGCGCGCTTCATCGCGTTCTCGGCGGTGTCCTTGCCCTGCCAGACCTTGTCCAGCTCGGGGTTGAGATACTCAGAGATGATCTGATTGGAGTTCTTGATGTTGAGTGGCTCGTTGCGCGCGACGGCCATGGAGTCAACGACCGCTTCCTTGAATCCCTTCGGGTGTGCGGGATTCTCGAGCCACTTCGCGAGGTCAGCCTTGTCGGTGTACCAGGAGGACTTCGTCGGCATCCAAAGTCCGCCAGAGTACAGCTCCGTCGTCTTTGAGGGGTCCATCATCCATTTTTGGAGCTTCCAGGCCTCAGCGGGATGCTTGGTCTTGTTGAAGACCACATTGACGCCGCTGATGTACACCTGGGCAGGCTTCTTGGATATGGGCAGGGCGCCCACCCCAAGGGGGAAGTCCATCTTGGCGAAGTCGAGCAGCTCCCATGCGCCGGATACGTAGAAGGCGATCTGCCCATTCTGCAGGAGCACCTTCGGGTCCGTCTTTCCGGTCGAATTATACTCAGTGAGACCAGGAGAGGACATGACCATGTATTTATTCCGGAGGTCAGCGAGCTGCTGTATAGCCTTGATCGTCTCAGGTTTGTCGATGAGGACATCCTTCGCATCCGCCGTGAAGATGTCGCCGCCGTTGCCCCAGAGCCGCGGCCAGAGCATGCCGGTCCACACCTCGTGGTTGACGCCGAAACAGGCGATATGCTTCGGGTCAAATCCGGACTCTCCCGGGTGCTTCCCCTTGGTGTCGACGGTGAGCTTGGTCCAGTATTTCACCGCCTCATCCCAAGTCCAGGCCTTCTTGTAGTCCGTCGGGGGCAGGGGAACGCCCGCCTTGGTAAGCGTGTCTTTGTTATAGTACATCACCTCGGCTTCGGCCGCGGTGTATGCGCCGATTATCTTGCCCTTGAACTTGATCCAGGCCTGCGGAAGGTAGTCCTTTTCCATATTGTCGGCCTTGACGTAGGGAGTCAGATCAAGGAAGAAATCGTTCGCCGCGTAGCTATAGATGGTTTCGCTGGCGAAGTAGCCGCAGTCGGGGAGTGTATCGGACTCTGACATGGCCTTCATCTTGGCGTCGTACTCGGCGCCCGAATATACGGCGTAGAGTGGAGTCACCTCAATACCGGGATTTGCCCCCTCGAAGTCCTTGCACGCCTTCGTGATCGCGTCCTTCTCAGCAGGGCTTCCCCAGAACATAAAGGTGAGCTTGACGTTTTCCGCGTATATGCCTGTCGCCATGCCTATCGCGAGAAGCGCCGTGCAGATTGCCAATGCAGTTCTTCGCATCGTTTCTTTCCTCCTACGAGTAATATTGGCGATACGTGCAGTTTCGCCCTATAACGGGAAAACCGGAACCCTCAGCTTATGCACATTAGGTGACATATTCCGACTTGCATTATTGATTATTCATGTGTCGAGCCTCGTAATGGAGACGGGCCTCGGTCGGCGTCATACCGGACTCGGCCTTGAACTGGCGGATGAAGTGCCGCATCGTCCCGAAGCCGCTTTGCTGTGCAATCTCTTTGACGGAGTCGTGCGATTCCTGAAGCCTGCCTTGAGCTAACTGGATTCTCTTTTTTAATATGAAGCTTCCGATTGAGATCCCCATCACTTCCTTGAATCGCCTTCCGAGATAGTCGGGGTTGAGGCGGAGTTCCGCCGCAACAGACTTAACTGAAAGGTCGGGGTCGGTGAGATGCTCCATGACGAAGGCGATGATAGAGTAGGCGACGCTGACGACGGAGGATCCCGTAGCCGTGCCCGCGTCGACGAGAGCGTCACGGGACTCGATTACGCATTCGCTCAGGTTTATGAGAAGCAGCCTGAAGATCGCCTGGTACTTGAGCGGGGTGTACGAAGGCGATTCTTGGGCGAAGAAGAGATCGTGAAATGCTTGTACAAAGGGCTCGGAGTCGCGAGGATCGAAGACTTGAGGTACGAGGGCTGCCTCGGTCATTTTCTGCTCCCTTATGCTCGAATTACTCATGATAGCGTCGGTCTCTTGCGCCGAGAGAATGGTGGGCTCCTCTTCCGAGGCCGTGAAGTGAATCCAGTAATAGGATGCGCGAGCCTCGATCGGGGCCGCGCCCTTGTGATGCCTCTTCGCGGCGAGGAGCACGAGTCGCCCCGGTCGTATCTCGAGGGTCTCGCCTTCGTCCTCTATGCATGCCTGGCCTTTCCGTCCCAGGATGAGGACCGACGAGGGTAATAATCGTTCAGGGTGCCGCCAACCCGAGTTCAAGATGGCGTTTCCACAGTTGTCCGCATGCACCGACGGCAGCGAATAAAAAGCGAAGCGCAGAAAGTGCCTCCCGGCGACGATTTCCTGCAGTAGGTCGGAATACGTCGCTTAGCCTATTATTTATGGGAATACCAAACGAGAACAAGTAGGTGTAGTGTTCCTTCCTGACCCGGCCATGTCTTTCACCCTGAGAAGCCGCCGCGTCGAGAGAGCACTATGGACGATAAGAGCAGAACCATGGGAAGAGCGTCGGAGCTGAACTTTATAAATGTCTTCACGGCGTCAGGATTCTGGGCCGAGCGCCAAGCTCTCGTTTCCGAAGCCGTCATCCCTTATCAATGGAAGGCTCTGAACGACGAGATTCCGGGCGCCGAGCCTAGCCACGCGATCGAGAACCTTCGAATCGCAGCCGGCATTTCGTCGGGCGAATTCCACGGCTTCAAGTTCCAGGACAGCGATGTCGCCAAATGGATCGAGGCCGCCTCGTACTCCCTCTCGATACATCCCGATCCCGATCTGTCGCGCCTCGTGGAAGGCGCGATCGAGCTCATCGGCCAGGCGCAGGAGCCGGATGGCTATATCCAGAGCTACTATCAGGTGGCTGCGCCGGGTAAGAGGTGGTCCGACCTCGAGTGGGGCCACGAGCTGTATTGCGGAGGGCATCTTATCGAGGCGGCCGTCGCCCATCACCTCGCCACGGGCTCACGCAAATTCCTCGACATTATGCTCCGCTACGTGGACTGCGTCGACGCCGCCTTCGGGCCTGAGGAGGGCAAGAGGCGAGGCTACGATGGACACCCCGAGATCGAACTCGCCCTGTTCCGGCTCTATCGCATAACGCACGATGAACGGCATCTTCGCCTCGCGGAGTACTTCATCGACGAGCGCGGACATTCCCCTTCGTACTTCGACGCCGAGCGGGAGAAGCTGGGAGCGGGAGCGCGCGATCGTCACTTTGAGCTCGACTACTTTCAGGCGCACCTTCCCCTGCGCGATCAGCATACGGCCGAGGGGCACGCGGTGCGCGCCATGTACCTCTACTCGGCCGCCGCGGATTACTGCCGCGAGGAAGGCGACGTTGGACTATTGGGCGCCTTGAAGGACCTTTGGGACAGCGTCGTAGAGAAGAGAATGTATGTCACCGGCGGCATAGGCTCTCAGGCCTACGCGGAGCGTTTCTCGATCGACTACGACCTGCCCCCGGACAGGGCCTACGCCGAGACTTGCGCCTCTATAGGCCTCGTGCTCTGGGCCTGGCGTATGCTCCTCGTCGATCCCGACTCCCGCTACGCCGACGTCCTCGAGCGAGCCCTCTACAACGGCGTGCTCGCCGGTATGTCCGCGGACGGGACCCGCTTCTTCTACGTGAACCCTTTGGAGGCGAGGCCCGAGGTAGCTAAATTCCGTCGCGATCAGGAGCATGTGAAGACCAGACGGGTCGAGTGGTTCGGATGCGCCTGCTGCCCGCCCAATATCGCGCGCCTCGTCGCTTCGATAGGCGGCTACGTCTACTCCTCTGACGCGGCCTCGATCTGGGTTCATAACTACATAGTCGGCGAGGTCGCCTTCGCCGGGGAAAATGGATGTCTCCGCATCTCTCAGTCGACTGAGTATCCTTGGGAGGGCAGGGTCCTCCTCAAGATCGAGTCGGGCGCCGATAATCGCGCCCTCAGGCTGAGGATCCCCGAGTGGTCAGCCTCCTCCTTCTTTGCGAGCCTCAACGGCACGGCCGTACTCTCTCCGCGGATCGAACGCGGCTACCTCGTCTTTGAACGAGACTGGAAGACTGGGGACCGAGTCGAGCTCGAGCTGGACATGAGTGTCCGCTTTCTCTACGCCAGGCCCGAGCTGGCGGATGCAGCCGGGCGCGTGGCCGTTCAGCGCGGTCCTCTCATCTTCTGCGCCGAGGAGGCGGACAATGGCAAGAATCTTTCGAGCTACGCCGTCGACCTTGCCCAGTCGCCCACGGTGTGTCGCGTGAAGTTGCCCACGATCGGCGACAGCCTTCGCGTCGAGCTGGCCGCGCAGCGCGTCTTGGGCGACAACGATAGGAGGCTCTACCGCAGCGATAAGCCGCGCTATGAGGATTGCCGCCTTTCGCTCCTGCCCTATTTCCAATGGGCGAATCGCAGCGAGGGCGAGATGCGGGTGTGGTTGAACGCGCTGTAAGAAAACCGTGTCGCTTTCTTTTACATCGCTAGAGGCGCCTAATGAACGACTCGCCTATCCAATGGGGATTCCCCCCAGGCTGCCTCCATCGCCAAGCCCAAGCCGAGGCATGCGCCTCGGCTTGGGCTTGGCCTGGCGATTTACTTCTTCAGCGCTTCGCTCACCGCGACCGCGACGGCCACGGAAGCTCCGACCATCGGATTGTTGCCCATGCCAATGAGGCCCATCATCTCGACGTGAGCCGGGACCGAAGAAGAGCCCGCGAACTGCGCGTCGGAGTGCATGCGCCCCATCGTGTCGGTCATTCCGTAGGAGGCTGGGCCGGCGGCCATGTTGTCGGGATGCAAGGTGCGGCCCGTGCCGCCGCCCGAGGCCACCGAGAAGTACTTCTTCCCCGCGTCGACGCATTCCTTCTTGTAAGTGCCGGCGACCGGGTGCTGGAAGCGGTTGGCGTTGGTGGAGTTGCCCGTGATCGAGACGTCGACGCCCTCATGGGACATCACCGCCACGCCCTCGCGCACATCGTCGACGCCATAGCAGCGGATCGCCGCGCGCTCGCCCTTCGAGAAGGCTACTTCGCGTACGATCTTTAGTTCGCTCGTGGCGTAGTCGAAAACGGTGTCGACGTAGGTGAAGCCGTTGATCCTCGCGATGATGAGGGCGGGGTCCTTGCCAAGGCCGTCGAGGATGACTTTAAGCGGCGCCTTGCGCGCGCGGTTTGCGCTCTTCGCAATGCCGATGGCTCCTTCCGCCGCGGCGAAGGACTCGTGCCCCGCGAGGAAGCAGAAGCACTTCGTCTCGTCCGAGAGGAGCATGGCGGCGAGGTTGCCGTGCCCCAGTCCTACTTTGCGCTCGTCGGCGACTGAGCCGGGGATGCAGAAGGCCTGAAGCCCTTCTCCGAGCGTTCTAGCGACTGCGACTGCGTTCGCTTCGCCCTTCTTGATCGCCATCGCCGCGCCTACCGTATAGGCCCAGCAAGCGTTGTCGAAGCAGATCGTCTGGACGCCGCGCACTATGGCCGCCACGTCCAGTCCCTTCTTGGCACAGATATCGGCGGCGTCCTCGAGGGACGCGATATGCGATGCCTTGAGCGCCGCCTCGATTTTGGCGATCCTGCGCTCGTAACCTTCGAATTTGACCATCGCCTGTTCCTCCCTCATTCTTTCCGAGGGTCGATGAATTTGACGCCCTCGGCGAAGCGGCCATAGTTGCCGGTCGCGGCCTTCAGGGCCGCGTCCGCGGCGTCGCCCTTCTTGATCGCGGCGAGCATCTTGCCCATGTTGACGAACTCGTAGCCGATAATCTGCCCCTCGTCGTCGAGGGCGAGGCGAGTCACGTAGCCTTCGGTCATCTCGAGGTAGCGGGTGCCCTTAGCCCTGGTGGCATACATCGTGCCGACCTGGCTGCGAAGTCCCTTTCCCAGGTCCTCGAGCCCGGCGCCGATAGGGAGCCCGCCTTCGGAGAAGGCAGTCTGCGAGCGGCCGTAGGCGATCTGGAGGAAGAGCTCCCGCATCGCAGTGTTGATCGCATCGCAGACTAAGTCGGTATTGAGCGCCTCGAGAATGGTCTTCCCGGTAAGCACCTCGGCGGCCATGGCCGCCGAGTGGGTCATGCCCGAGCAGCCGATCGTCTCGATGAGGGCCTCCTCGATCACGCCGTCCTTGATGTTAAGGGTGAGCTTACAGGCGCCCTGCTGCGGGGCGCACCAGCCAACGCCGTGCGTCAGCCCCGAGATGTCCTTGATCTCCTTCGCGTGGACCCACTTCCCCTCCTCGGGGATGGGCGAGTTCGCGTGGTACGCGCCCTGGGCGAGGGGGCACATGTGCTCCACTTCTGCCGAATATGTCATCTACTTTGCTCCTTCCGTCGCGAGGCGCGGCTCGGCGACGATAAACCAGGTCCGTATCGGTATCTGTACGATGCTGATATAGTTGTTGCCATGGGGAATTGATAAGGCTTTGTCCAAATGAAGGAAATAATCGATATGTTTGGGTTCAAGGAAGATCGATGCATTATTTGAAAAAAATACCATGGCAATTCCTCTCCCACCACACAAGTCGGTAGGAGTTATCAGCCGTGAGAGGCGGTTTGCTTCACCGTGCCACTATCTTCGATGGATGCACGGTAAGCGAGGCGAACTCCATCACCTTATTTCGATTGTACTTATCCGACAGGGGCATTGTCAATCGAGACTCTCGTGGATTAAAGGCGATTGACCGTGATGGATTATTGCCATAGACTTCTTTTGGGTGATGGAGTCCACCTGAACCGCCCAATATTGGGATGATGACTCCTGGATGCAGCGGCTTCAAAAGCCGTGTCCAGGAGGGATTATGTCGCGAGACGGGTGTATCGAGACTTGGCCAAGAGAGTACAAGACTCCACAGGAACTCGACTGCGATTACGCCTCGGCCATCCGTGGCAGTTTCGCCCGGTTTCCATACTGCGTACGAACGCCGCCAGCGCGTGTATTCCGTGAATATTACCCTGAACAGATACTATGTCTCGGCGAATCTCGTATTGTTCTTTTCATGCATAGTGGAGTGACGGTCTCCTCAGTTGACTGTAGTCTTGAAGCGATCGATGTACTCGAATCCGAGACCACCCTTTTATCCCTCGATGCTGTATTGCCTTTCCGAAGAGCCCGCTCTCCGGTCGAGCAGACACGCCGAGTACAGCATCATGTTTCGCTATATGCCTTTCTCCTCGGGAGTCTCTTCCCAAATCACGGAAGTAGACAATGAGGATCGCTTCCGACGGCTGACCATCCGCTCGGGAAGAGCAGTCTTCGAGATACCATTAGCGACAGAACTCATACCGGAATTCATGACTTTCATGGAGGTGTTGCACCATGAACCATCCTGATGCCGAGCTCAGATCTCCTCGACTCTCCGAAGAACTCGAAGACCGTCTTGGTCCAAGCAAATACCTCGGCTACGATCGCGACCATCTAGGAATCGCCCTCCTGCGTAAGGAAATGTTCGAAGCGGCAGAGTCGCAGTTCCGGAGAGCGGCCTATCTCAACCCTTATGAGGCATCTTTCAAGCAACATCTCGCATGGTGTCTCTACAGGATGGAAAGATTCGAAGATGCGCTAGCGCTAATCGAGGCAGCGATACGACAGAATCCCGAGGATACCGATGCTCTGATAGCTCGAGAAAAAATACGTGAAGGGCTAGAGAAAAACACAAGAAATAGGTTTTCAAAGTAGCCTCAGAGAAAATAGAGTAGTCGCATACAGCTATCTGTCAGCATTCTCAGTCTTCGCCGAATACCTGGCGATAAAGATCTTCCCCGTGGCTTTTCGGGGAAGGGGGACCTTCGATAATCCTGAACGACCGTGAGCCATTAGGCAGGCGATCCGCTCGGAGGAAAAGCGTTTCGAAGCATCGAAACTCGAGCAGACTCTCGGCAAATGGATAGAGATGCGTGACGAAGATGACGCGGATTTCACTCTCCATCAAGGCGCGAGTTATTTGCCTTGCGATTTCTGCTCCCTCGCGCTCATTCGTGGCGGCGAAGGATTCGTTGAAGAGGATAAGCGAATACGGCCGCAATTGACCGGCTATGATCTCCATGCGAGTCAATTCTTCATCGAACTTGCCGCTCTTCATGTCCCGGTCTTCCTTGCGCCTGAAGTGCGTAAACAAGGCGCTACAGATGTCGGCCTCGTATGATTCCGCTGGGACGAACATGCCGCATTGCATCATGAGCTGCGCGACGCCAAGACTGCGCAGAAGGGTGGATTTACCGCCTTCGTTGACGCCTGTGATTATGACAGGATTCTTACCAGCGGCCTTCACGTCGTTGCCTATTGCCTTGGCATTAGTATGGAGCGCGAGGCATAGGTTGTAGATTTTTTTTCCGCTATTTCTCAGTGATCCGGGTGGAAATGGGACGGGAAAGCACAAGGGCTCGTCGAGCTTTATCACGGTATCGCGGAGATTAAGACAGCCGATATAGAACGCGAGCTCGGCCTTGAGGAGCTTGAAGAAGTTCTCGATATGATCGGCCGATCTGGCCAAAGCGTCCGCAGCGATGTTGATGCCGCGATTCCGAAACTCTTCGAGTGCCCTTCCTCCCGATTCATCCCTCGGGTGAATGGAAAACGAGTACATAGGCGCTTTAGGGCTGAATAGTTTGTGGAGCCAGTTCCCTCCGCGGCCGTTCGGCCTCCTGAGAGAGTGCCTCACCGATTCGCATCCCTGCCCAAGAACGGAGCCGATCATCACCCCTTCACCGAACTCAAGGTCTGTAAGCTGCGCTTTTATTGTATCGGTATACTCGTCGGTCAGTTCTTGCTCGATCATTGCGAAGAATCTCGAGAATCCATCCGACTCGAACTGGGCAGCGTTGTCGTCGGCAATCTTTCTAAGCCGTCCTAGCCTTGGAATATACATCTCAATTATATGGACGGAACTGTACAAGATCGATCCGGGGCCAGAGCCAGACCATAAGCTATACCAGTTCTTCCTTCTGTCTTCGATCGATTCGACCGCGATAGCATAGATCTCGCGAACGACTGCTGGATGAGCGATACAGTCCTGAAGTATCCCCTGCCTATAGCGGATATCCTCTACGCTGAAGAGGCTTTGAAGCAAGGCAGCCTTAGCGATGTCGAATAGATATTTGTCGTCGAGAGCCATAGCATGGACTAATATATCCAGTTCGAGGTCCTGGATAAGATCGTTTCCATTTGTCGCAGTGGAACCCTGAGGATCAAAATCTCTGTCCCTGTGCATTAGATAGACCTTCATGACTCGATCCTCGCCTTCAGAGCTTCGTAGGTCAGGCGGTGCTTCTCCGCCAAGGCTCGTGCATACGCCAAACCGTCGGCAGAGCGCCGTTCGATCCTAAAGGTTCGAATTGACGGATCAACAGGATCGACGGCACACACGTAGCTCACGACTTTCTCGTTGAGCGATGCGAGCTCGTCGAGGAAGGTCACGCAAACGCACAGAGCGTCGAGTGCCGCGATTTTATCGATGATCTTCCGGCTCAGGAATAGCGAGTCCATGAGGGTCGTCGAGGTAAAGACCTCATTGAGGATGAAAATGCTCCTTCCCGTCGCAGAGGCGAGGCTGTCGTGGAGAGAGACGATCTCTTCGTGGAGCTTGCCCCGATGCGTCTTGAGGCTTTCCTCCCGCTCGAAGTGCGAGAACATGGCATCGAAAAGGAAGAGCCGCGCCTCGCTGGCCGAGACATGGCAACCGATACTGCCGAGATGGTGGATTTGGCCGAATGTCCGGGCGAATGTCGTCTTTCCCCCCTGGTTCGGTCCCGTGACAACGACTATACGTTCCTCACCCCGAATCGAAAAGTCGTTCGTGACGATAGTCGTCATAGACAAGACGCTTCGTGTAGCCAGGGCGATATCGTAGACGCCTTTCGCGCTCACGGCTTTATCGGCCGACGACACGGCAGGTAGGCAGAATGAGAGGCCAGCATCTCGCATGGATTTGATATACTTGAGCCAGGCGAGATAGAAGGCCAGCTCTCGCTCGCATGAGTCTATCGTCTCATCGACGAAGGATGCGTGGGTGCCGCAAAACAGGACGAGTTGCGAGAACACTTCAGGATAAAGCTTCGCCACACATTCGAGGATTTGGGCCTGTACGTGGTCGATCCCCGAAGAATCCGAATACTTTACGAGATAGCTCTTCGTTTCGCCTTGGCTGAACTTCTGGAAGGTCTCTTCTATGTCGGTTCCGTAGTCGATTTCCCCATCATACTTTCTCACCTTTACCGTCAGGTCCTTGATCGTAGCCGTGTAGCGAATGGTACGTAAGTCGTCCTTCAAGCGGGAAGCCGTCCCGAGGAATTCCTTAAAACCCGAAGATTCAACATGTCCGGCAATGAATGACGCGAAAGACTTCAAGGCCCGAGACTCGACATCGAGTCCACTGAAAACGCGGCTAAGGCTTTCAACGGAGTCACAGTATTCTAGGGCCGTATCGAGGAACCATCCATATCGATGATAGAGACTGGCTATCTTGCCGAGAGAAGCCAATCTTCTCCTCGTGCTCCCCATCCCCTCTGAGAAGGCATACAGCGAATCGAGCAGTCTCAGTCTCTCGATATCAGAAAACACTTCGTGACGATATTCGATCTCGTCGGCACTTTTAAGCGGCCTGTAGAAAATCCTTTCCAGATCATACTCCGCCTTGCCGGCGCAGACGGTCGCTATGACTTGATCGAGGTTCAAGTCGATGAAATATGCGGGCATCACGCAAGGCGAAGATCGCCTAGGATCATCGCCTCTCTCGAAGAGAAGACTGAGTTCTATCATCTGTCAGCGGGGCTGTTCGTTCTCATCACTCAGAGGACTCAGAAGAGTCCCAGAGTTGCGAGAATGCCAGTAAAATCGAGTCTCGCCTGATCATTCCCTTGAAGACTTTATTAGCGTCGACGACCGGAATGCGTTTGAGACCATATTCGGTCATAAGACCGAGAGCCTCGTAGATATTCATCTTCTCAGTCGCCACTTTCAAGTTGCGCACCATGATATTCGCGATTGGTCTCGCGGCTTGCCTCGCTTTTCTCCTCAAGCCAAACAAGAATTTGCCGCCAACCTGTCCACCGAGAGCCCTCACGAGTATTTCGTCGGTTATGATCCCGACAAGATGACCGGCAGTGTCGACGACGGCGGCGCGCTGACTGCCGGCTGCAACCAATGTGTCGATCGCCGATTTCAGGCCCGTCGATTCCGGGAGGCTAAAGGTGTCGCGATCCGTCAGTTCCTCCACATACCGGGGATAGTGAACACCGGTAGCATCCGCGGTGGAAGGAGCAATAGATTCGTGCGTCATTGCAATCGTCCTGAGAATGTCTATTCGCGAAAGTATCCCGACGAGCACTCCATGCGCATCCAGTACCGGTAATCGCTTTAGGCTCTCCCGATTCATGAGCTTGATCGCGTCGACGAGCCTTGCATCCTCCTTGATGACCTTGGGCGATTTAGTCATTACTTGCTGGCAGTGGAGTTTCTCGCAGGAGAGGAGCCAACGCTCTCGCTCGCGCTCGGGAATAAGAGGTATGAGGCCGAGTCGGGCAGGCATACCTGCATGGGACACAAGATCATTCGGAGTGATAATTCCTAGGCAGTGTCTCTCCGCATCTATAACCGGCAATGCCTTAAATGTGCTATCGAGGAGAATTTCCGCGGCCGCCCTGACCGAAAAATCCGCATGGG
>Ga0326727_10015649_pt1 | contig 16205 bp, 8 predicted proteins | sample MB2enrmetagenome_FD_207643 | JGI IMG/M metagenome (GOLD analysis project Ga0326727, IMG submission 207643) | Lab enriched peat soil microbial communities from McLean, Ithaca, NY, United States - MB29MY | ecosystem: Environmental > Terrestrial > Soil > Wetlands > Peat | place: USA: New York...
GCTTAGCATTTAGAAATATTGCACCGCTGCACCACGCGCCCTCTCGTGAAGTAACTCTCGGGCACTTCTCTTTTATCCCGCATGGCCTCCTGCTGTCTAGCAAAAAGTTCCGACTTAGTTCGCAAGGCACGGTCCGAGTAACCGGCCGCTTGCGTTCGTGGGATGTGGTTCCACGCTATGGCCGGGGCCGGGGCCGAAGCCATGGGTTGTATTTAACGCTTGACAAAGCAGTATATGCGAAAGATATAGTTAGCAAACGCAAGTATATGAATATTGCGTGCTTTGGCTTTGCCGGAGGCTTTTCATGCGAGTTCTAAGTGCCGAGAATTTGCCGGTTCGTCGTCGCTGGTTTTCCATCGTTCTGTTTTCGTTGGCCGCAATCCTGGGTTTGGCCCTGTCCGCTTGGGGCCAGGGAGCGTACCGGGCGCAATTGCGCGGGGTTGTTACCGATACGACGGGAGCGGTTGTCGCCACTGCAACGGTGACCATCCGGGACGTGGGCACCAACATCGCCAGTTCCGCGCATACCGACGACAAAGGTTCGTATTTCTTCACCGGCTTGCGCCCTTCCACCTATGCCGTGACAGTCGAGGCCTCGGGCTTCCGTGCGGCGGAACGGACGGGCGTGGTTCTGGCGGTCGATCAGGAGTCGTCGCTGAACTTCAAGCTCGACCCCGCCAGCGTATCGACTACGATCAGCGTTACGGCCGCGCCGCCGCTGCTCGATACGGACAACGCGACGCTGGGCACGGACATCACCAGCGAGTACGTAAAGGAACTCCCCCTGATCAACCGCAGCTACTTTGGCATGATGTTCTTAGCGGCGGGCGTGACCGAGGTAGCAGGGGCGGGCACGACGGACAACTATCCTTCTGGGACCAACTTCACTTCCAACGGCCAGCGCAACGCGACCGCCGAGGTACGGATGGATGGCGCCTTGATTAGCGCGCCGGAACAGGGCGAGGGAGGAAACTCCAACGTTTACTACGAGCCCCTGGTCGAAAGTATGCAGGAAGTGAAAGTCGAGAACAACAGCTTCTCGGCCGAGTTCGGCAACAACGGCGGCACCGTGGTCAACATGGCCATGAAGAGCGGGACAAATGCCTTTCATGGCAGTGGCTGGTATTTCCTGCAGCGTCAGCAGATGGACGCCCGCGATTTCTTCAATCCCGAGCCCGGTCCCAAACCAGACAGCAAGCGCGACCAGGGTGGCTTTTCCATCGGCGGTCCGATCCTGAAAAACAAAACTTTTTTCTTCGCCGATTTTGAGAAAGTCCGCAGCATCTCTTCGCCCAGCTTTGTCGCGACCGTGCCTACCTTGGCGGAGCGAACGGGCGACTTCTCGGCGGCGGCGAATAACATTTACGACCCGACGCAAGTTGACTGCTCGTCAGGGACCTGCATCAGGCCGCAGGTTCAATACAACAATCAAAACAATGTAATACCGCCGACCGAAATCGACCCCATCGGGCAGGGCGTCCTGAATCTCTATCCAAAACCCAACCTCCAGAGAGAATTCAGTAACTTCAATTACAGCACTACAGCCACTTCACCGGATTACCAATTCGACATCAAGGTGGACCACCAGATTAATGAGAAGCAGCGCATTAACGCCCGCTACAGCCGGGCCTGGAGCAATTACACCACGGCAGAGATCCTGGGCGACAACTTTGACAATGACGGAATCGCGAACGGTCCGACAACCGCGCAAAACGGCTCGTTCGAGTATTCCTGGAGCATCAACCCGCGGATTGTCTGGACCAACCACGCGGCCGTGGACCGGGTGCACGAAGTGGCGACATCCGGTATTCCCACGATGTCGAGCTTTAATGCTTCGTTGCCGAGTGGCGCTCAGGGATTGCCGGCCGTGTTCCAGCAGGCCAACGGGATAGATCAGATGCCAACCTTCGACATGGCGGGGGCGTCGCCGTGGACCGATCTTTTCGATCAATGTTGCATCAACACCACCTTTGCGCACACCCTGTACAGTTATTCGTCTCAGTTCGTGATTTCCAAAGGCTCGCACCTGATCAAGTTCGGCGGAGAGCAGAGACTTTTCTACAACAACTTCTTTCAGCCGCCGAATCCGACTGGCCTCTTCACCTTTACGGATTTCGTAACGTCGCCGACTCCGAACAGCGACTGCGACCCGAATTCGCCGCCGGGGACTTGCACTGCAACCGGCAATCCGTTCGCCAGCCTTCTTTTTGGTTACGCCGACAATATAAACGCCTCTACCGACCTCATTGTCTATCCTTCGGTGGCCAACCGGTCGGCGGAGACGGGGTTCTATTTCCAGGATGACTGGAAAGTGAACTCGAAGTTCACGATCAATCTCGGCCTCCGCTACCAGTGGAGCACGCCCTACAACGAGCGCCACAACCGGATCGAATTCAGCGATTTCACCGCCGACACCGGCGTCAATCTCAACCTGAGCAGCACCCAGGCGGCATTGCAGCAGTACGGCGTGAATTTCCCTGCGTCTGAGGAGTTGTACGGCACTACGCTGTTCCCCACCTCCAGCATGAGGAGTGTTCCTACTTACCGCAAAGACATTGGACCGAGACTGGGTTTCGCCTATCAGCTCGATTCGAAGACGGTGGTACGCGGCGGGGCGGGCGTGTATTTCGGAATGAGCCCGGCCACTAACTTCCAGTATCCCGGCACTGCCTTCCGCAAGGTCGCTACCATGTTCTTTACCAACAACGATTTTGCAACTCAGTCGGCGACCCTGGAAAATCCGTTTCCCGGCGGATTTACCGGTCCGCAGGGTATGCAGTACGGCAAGCTGGCGAACTGGGGGTACGTCAACAATAACGATCTGGGCACGACCGCGGCGCGAGACGCCAATATTTACCAGTGGAATCTTGGAATCCAGCGGGAACTGCCCAGCCAAATCGTGCTGGGTGTGGACTACTCCGCCAATCGGAGCACGCATCTGCCCTGGTCCGGCACGAACAACCGGGATTTCATCCCGTCGGCGCTGCTGGCGAAAATTTCAGCGGCGGTAACTCCCTCCGATCCGACCTGCCAGGCAGACAGCTGCGTGAGTAACTTTCTTCAGACATCGGTGGCCAACCCGTTCTACAACATGTTCAACGCCCCTTGTACACCCTCCCCTTCCGCCCCGTGCTTCAACGAGCCCGATTCGAACTACGGCCAGGCGACGCTCCCGTTGGGAACTCTGCTCGATTCCTACCCACAGTTCGCCGGAGACTACGAAGGCCTGATGTTGGAGGAAGCCAGTTCCTGGTACAACGCAATGCAGATTCGTTTCCAGAAGCGGACTACGCACAACATCAGTTTCGATGGCAGTTACACGGTGTCGAAAGCGACCGACGATTCCTCGGCAGGCAGGAACAATTGGGTGGGGTCGCTCGCTAACGGCACGGTGCAACAACTGGACCGCCTGAATTTGGAGCACAGCATCAGCGCCAACGACACGCCACAGCGTCTGGCGGCCGCCGTCATCGTTGACATGCCCGTCGGCCGCAAGCAATGGATTGGCGGCAATATGAACCGCGCGCTCGATGCCGTCGTCGGAGGCTGGTCGATCTCGACCATGATCACGGAACAATCCGGCCAACCCATGGCGATTGGCATGGCAACAGGTCGCCTGGCAAACGGCAGCCAGCGTCCTAACGTCGTGTGCCCCCAACTCAAGTCTGGGCTCAGCATGAATGACGTAGCCATGAGCTGGCAAAGTGCGACACCGCTCTCTTTCTTTAACTCTAACTGTTTTGCCGACCCTGGCGACCAGAATCCGGGTAATGCTCCACGCTACTTTTCCGGCCTGCGCGTCGACGGCATCCACAACATGGATGTGAATCTTTACAAGTCGTTTGTGCCCAAGGAGGGCATGAAGCTGGACGTACGGGCGGAGATGTTCAACTTTACCAATCATCCTCGCTTCGGGCAGCCGAATTCGAGTGTGGGAGGTTCCTCTTTCGGGATCATTACCGGTGACGCGGGAGGATACACTCCCCGATCCTTCCAGTTTGGATTGAGGTTCGAGTTTTGAGGGGTTTCGACTCACAAATGAAAAGGAGCACAGCCATGAAAATTGTCCGATACGGCGTGAGGTTCTGTGGATGGCTTATTGTCGTGTTCATGGCAGCGATGGCCGCTGGACAAACACGGCTCGGCGCGCCTTCTTATCAAGATCCGGGGTCGGCGCAATGGACGGCGTGGGCGGCGCCGGGAGCGAGGGCCGTCGGCATTATGATCGTCAACCTCAACAACGGCGATGATGAGGGTTACTACCCAAGCGTCGATCAGGCCATCCAAGCCACCCGTAAGCAAGGCATCTTGGTGCTCGGTTACACTTACACGGGCTATGGCGCACGCGACCCGAAGATTGTCCGCGAAAAAATCGATGCCGTGTATCGCAACTACGCGGTCGACGGCATCTTCTTCGATGAAGCGCCCACCGATTGCAACGCCAGCAATCCATACTTCTCCAGTGCGTTCTTGTATTACGAGACACTCACGAACATCGTGCACAGAAAGGCGGGCGCAAAGATCACGGTGCTCAATCCGGGCACATACAGTGGTAGCGACTGCTGGATGGGGATCGCAAACATCCTGATGAACTGGGAAGACCAGGGTCTGGCGGCTTATCAAAACTACTATGTGGATTATGCGTGGGTGCACAAGTACCCGCCCGACCGCTTCTGGCACATCGTCTACGGCCTAAGTGCGGACCAACTCCCAGCGGCCTTGGAACTCGCGAAGCAGCGCAACGCGGGTTGGGTTTACATGACAGAAGAGACGGGCAATCCGTATGCGGGCCCACCGCAATACTGGACGGAGGAAGCGTCGGTCGTACAGAACCAGGGCGTGCAGGCCCCGTTTGCCAGCGCATGGCCGGATTCCTTCGATGCGCAGGGCGCGCCTATGCGCGGACGCACCTCGATCCGTTGGAGTGGCTCGACCTCGGGCCACTGGCAGATTTTTCTGGACACGGACCGCAATGCGAAGACGGGATACCACGGTGGCGGCATTGCGGTTGGGGCGGAATACATGTTCGAGGCCCAGATCGGCACGGCCCAGTTGTGGAAGTACACGGGGGCAGGTACCGACTGGACTTGGACGCCAGTCGCCGCCAATGCCGCGCTCGACATGCTAGATCCCAGCGTTCAGGCCGCCAGCTTCGACACCGTAACCTTGGGTGGTACGAGGTCCCTGACTTACCAGATCCGCGCCCTGAATGCTGCCGACCGTCCAAGCTATGACAGCTACGTGTTGCCGTTGAGCTTGGACAATACGGGAATGATATTCGACATTACCAATCATCCGCAGTAGCCGGACGGCACTGTGACAAAGATAGAACTGAGGCCGTCGCCCTGGTTTCTCTCAGCGTATTCCTGCTGCGGAAGGATGTTTTTCGCGAACCTGGGGGAGCCGTTTCTTTCTCGGCAATTTGACACACCAGACATTCGCCCTTGAGGAGTAGGTTGAGTATGCAACGTAGATCATTCCTTAAAGCTGGCGGCGCTATCGCTGTAGCGGCAGGACTGGGAAGCAAACCGGTTCTGGGATATGTTCCCACCCACAATTTCGACAAGTACGATTTCGGCTCCGGCCCACCGGTGTCCGACCGGCTTTATCAGGGACCTTTTTCCGCCGACGATTATCCCAGTTGGAATGTGATCATGGCCCTAACTCCTTCTCAGGAGATTGTGCTCAACTATGGAATGGGTCTCATCACCTACGTGTGCGACGAAGTGGGACCAGCGAAGAAAGAGGGCGAAACACTGGCCCAATCCATTGAAAACCTGGTTAAGCTGCCGATAGGAACGAAGCTCTACATCCGCGTGAACTGGAAAGACGTACAGCAGCGGCCCGGAAAGCTCGACTTATGTGAACACTGGAAGCGTACCTTCGATCTGGCACGAACCTATAACAAGCGGATCGGCTTTCGCGTCATGATGAGTAACCCGGACATTCCCGATCTCGCGCTCCCCGACTTTCTGCGGCAGAAAGTTCCAATGGTGAAGCTGGGGGAATGGCAAGGTCGTGTGAGATATGAACCTCGCTATGACGATCCCGCATTCCAGTCCGCATTCCGGGAACTCGTGGACCTGCTGGCCGATGCCTACGATGGCCATACCGACGTAGAGTACGTTGATACGTTCATGTACGGATTCTGGGGCGAAGGACACACCTGGCCTCTGGAATCGAACCCTTTCCCCGACTCCGTCACTGCCGAGAAAACTTTCGTGAGCATGTTCCAGCACCAGGCAGAACGATGGAAGAAAACGCCGCTGACCACGAACACGCAGCCGGACTTCAGTAAGGTGGGCAATTCCGAGCTGCTCGACCGCACCGTCCGAAGTTTCAACTGGCTGCGCACCGACACGATCTTCATTGAAAACGAGCAGATCGAAGAACTGAGTAACCGCCCGCCTTGGACGGGAGTTACGGTGGAAGTTGGGATGTCGGATGGGTCGCCACATCAACTTAGGATGGATGAGGGCGTGACTTATACCGACAACGTCATTCACCATGTGCAGGATGTAGGCGCTTGCTATTTCTCGCTCTGGAATTGGCACCGCATCCAGGCCGATCGAATCCTTAACTACTATCGTCAGTTTCCCGGCGCGATGGACGAACTGGCCCGCAAGATTGGTTACCGTGTGCGGCCCTCCTGGGTGTGGAGCTATGAGGAAGCGGGCCATCCTGGCTTGATCGTTGGCTTCGCCAATGACGGGATTGCATGCGTCCCCGGCGTGTTGCGCGTTTCTGTGGCCAGCGAGGATGGGAAGGTGAACGCGGAGGGGAGCCTTGATGCTGGCTATCCGCTTCCAGGAAAAGTCCGTCAGGCGAAGTTCCCGTTGCCCAAGGGAACGAACTGGAAGGGACTGAGACTCAGAGCGGAAATCGAAGTCAAAGGGCAACGTTATCCGGTGCGTTGGGCTTGCCGGCAAAGTCTGAATACGGATGGCAGTTTGACGCTGCGCCCGACGGTAGGTCTCGGTCAGGACGACGAAACGGGCGGCGTGCCAACCACTGGTTTTTAGCACGCATAATCCGTAGCACGCGGATAATGAAAACGTGTGTGGCCGTAACGGATGTCGCAACCACAATTTTCTTAACTGAGGGCCCAGCATGAAACGAAATAGCTGTCTCGCCATATTTTTTCTGATCCTATTCGCCGCATTGGTGGCAGCCGCTCAAAAATCGCCCGAGCAGAATTGGACGAATTATGTGCGCATCGCGGCGTACGGATTGCAGGCCGATAACTCCGACAAGATCGTACGGGACGCGCAGGATAGCCACGTCTTCGGCATTGAGGTGGACAACGACATTCCGGGCCGCTACGAGAGCTTCGTGCATCCGGAGGAAAAACTCGCCGCGATTCGTGCCGTGGCCGAACGTGCGCACAAAGCGGGAAATCACGCATTCGTTTACATCGCGGGGTTGGAGTGCATAACCGCGAACGCCGATCAATCGCCACATTCGGTGGTCAAGGACCATCCCGAGTGGTTACAGCGCAAGATCACCGGCGAGCCCGCAGTCTTTGGCGGTGGTGATGCCTTTTGGATTGCAAAAGGCGACGAGGATGTGTGGATCAGTCCTTACGCTGCGGATTGGCGAAAGATTTATATGGAGCGAGTGCGGCAGATCGCCGCGACGGGAATTGACGGCATCTACGTTGACATTCCGTACTGGATGACGCACTTCGATGGCTGGGAAGACAGTTGGGCGAGCTTTGATGACGCGACCGTGGCAGCCTTCCGCAAGCAGACTGGACTGGACGCGCGGCGCGAATTGAAGCTGGGCGATTTCTCGGACCCGAATTTTCGCCGCTGGGTCGATTTTCGAATCCAATCGCTGACCGACTTCATGCGGGAGATCGACCAGACGGCCAAGGCTGTGAATCCGCAGATCAAGACGATCCCGGAAATTTATCCAGGCATTGAAGAAGAAGCGGTGCGCGTTGGCGCGGATGTCTATAGCCTGTACGCCGTGAACGATGCGATTGCGCACGAGTACGAGTTTGGCGGCGGCGATCATATGGCGGCATCGCGAACGCCGTTCGACTGGTTCCGTTACCAGATCGGAATGCAGACGTTCCGCGCATTCGCCGAGGGCAAGGCGACCTGGATCTTGAATTACTCGTGGGATGGCGATGCAAAGGTCCGCGCCCCGGAGGCGATGCAGAACCTGTTCATGTCGGAAGTCATGGCGGGAGCGAATGTGTGGGATGCGGAGACGCATGTGATGTCGGGTTCGAACGACCTGGCCACGCGGAAGCAAGTGTTTGCATGGATTGCAGCGCATGAGAAGACGTTCTATCGTCCGCGAATTGCCATTGATCCCGTTGGAGTGTACTTCTCTCCGGCTACGCGCAACTACTTCACAAAAGAGTTTCTTCGTTCGTATCAGGGTACGCTGTTGCTCCTGATGCAGAGCCACCGCGAGTATCAGATCGTGACGCCGAGGACGCTGGGGGCGTTCCGTGGGAAGATTTTGATTCTGCCAGATGTGCGCATCCTTTCAAAAGAGGAGACGGTTGCCTTGCGAAAGTACGCCGGGAGCGTTGGTAAGATTGTTGCCACCGGCGCCTTGAGCGAGGAATTGCTGGGGCAGACCAACGTAACTCATCTCGCGGATTCACCGGGTGCCCGGTACATCGCGCTGGCAGAGAGTCATTTCGACGATTGCTCACCGAACAGTGAAAAAAAATTTCTGGACAGCCTGGGTGGGGGCGAGATTCGAGTCAAAGCATCGCCGATGGTTGCGGCGCAGATCGCATTGGTGGACGGCACGCCGCACGTGTTTTTCGCTAACTTCCTGGGCCTGCGTGCCAAAGAAAACGCTGTGCAGACTCCCGAGAGCCACGCTGAGGTCACTATCCCAGGCAGAGTGCTGGCGCACTTCTTGCCATTTCTCGGCGAGGAGGCCACGATCGGCGGCCGCTATGAAAATGGGAGCACGCACTTCAATCTGCCGGAAATTACAAAAGGTGCGGTGGCCTGGTTTGAGCCCGCGAAGCCGTAAGATCGCTGTTTAGGCTTAGTCGTGGTCTTCGTCGTGCTGGGCAGGCGGCTTCGTTCTCCTTCCCCTGCGATTGAGCGTGAGAGTTAAGCGTCGGCAAAAGCATGATTTCACTCACTGCTCGACATAGAGTGCGCTTGGCGAGAGTTCATGCCAGATCAGCCCAATCTCTTCCTCCTGGCACATGGCGCAAACCGGCTATGCAATCAATTCGCTTGCGCTTACTGTGGTTCCTCTACATCGGCTAGCGCTGCCCCGGCACAAGCGACATGGTTCGTGAACTCTGAGACTTTTTGCTTCACCAATTCAGAATTTGGCTCGGCATCGAACCGCTCCGCGAAGATCTTCAGTTCGCTCTGGCTTGGCGGTCGCCCGAGTTCCTTCACCTTGGCGATGGCCTGTGGGAGTACTTCGCGATAGTGCGCGATCAGTTCTCCAGCTTGTTGCGGATGATAGCTGAGCCGGTCGCCGGTTTGCATGGCGTCAATCAATTCGTCCGGAGACCATGCAATGGGGAAGGTCTTATTGAACTGGTCGTAGGCTTCGCGTAGGCGTGTCATGGCCCCGGCAAAACCGTCGAGTTCTTTGCGCCGCGCGAAAAGCGCATCCGAGCGGCGAACGCGAATCGTAAGCGCCGCATTCACAGGCGTGCTGGGGATCGCGATGATGGTAGTCAGCGTATTGCCTTCGAAACGCCAGCCTGTTTTTGTTGCTTGCGCTGCATAGGTTATCGGAGTTCCATTGACGGTCACGCTTTCGGGCGGCCAGTCTCCTGGGAGTCTGACTTCATAGCTGCGAGCCTTGGGCATACCTTTGTACGCGCCCTTGGAGGCCGGGATCTGAATGGTGAGTTCGCTTCCCTTCTCTTCGCTGTGCAAGTCGGTGCTTGCGAATTCGCCTCGCTGGTATGCGCGCGAGTCGCCAGCGTCTTCGTACAGGGAATAGTTCGATCTTTCGCCGTCCGCGAGCGGAAAGACGTTTACGATGAGCGGGTCCAGCGGCTTTTGGCCGGTGAACTGCATTGGTGGCGCCTCGGGCACAATCGCGCCGGCACGAACGTACACCGGGATTTGACGAATCGAGAAGTTGCGCTTTACCTCGATCGGTCCATGGAAGCGCGTGCCTGTTTGCCACTCGATCCAATCGCCTTCGGGAAGCCACACGGATTGATTGACCAATCCTGTCACCTTGTCCGCGGGCGTCACTACGGGATCGACGATCATGTTCGCGCCGAAAACATATTCATTCTTGTTGTCGTAGGCTTCGGACGCCTCCGGCCAGTCGTAATAAAGAGGATGGATGAAGGCGACACCGGTGTCATAAGTTCCGCGTGCTTCTGTATAGATGTAAGGCCCCAAGGCATAGCGGAGGTGAAAGGTGTCGCGCATGATGTCGGAATAGGGCTCGGGATACGCCCAGATGCGGCGTTCGGCATCGGGATTCTTGCAGGTATGCGTGCGCAGAATTGGACTGAACGCGCCGAACTGGAGCCAGCGTGTATAGAGTTCTGGCTCGACGACTCCAGGCATGTGGCCGCCGATGTCGTGGCTCCAGTAGGCATAGCCGACATTGGCGGCGTTGGCCGTGAACCATGGCTGAAACGCGAGTGAAGGCCACGCCGAAACTGTGTCTCCGGAGAACCCGATCTGGTAGCGGTGATTGCCCAGTCCTCCCCAGCGATGGAAAAGGAGCGGTCGCTTGCCCTCGCGCGCCTGGTCGGTGAAATGTACGTAATTGAGCCACCAGGTCGGATTCACTCCCGCCATTTTGGTGGTGGGTTGTTGCTGCCAGTCGAGCCACCAGAAGTCGATGCCTTGTTTCTCTAACGGATGATGCAGCAGGTTGAGATAGTTGGTTGCAAACTTCTTGTCGGTGATGTCGAAGGGCACGTATTTTTGGCTGGCGGGATCGATGCCCATGGCCTTTGCCATGGCTGGATACGCGTCCTCCCACGGCTGCACGCCCGCCGCTGGATGCACGTTGAGGGTGATTTTTAGCCCTTGCTCCTTGATGCGCTTCAGAAAATCGGAAGGATCGGGAAACAAGAGTTTGTTCCAGGTGTAGCCGCTCCAGCCTTTTGTCTCTCCCGCTTGATCGAGTGGCTGATCTCCCGACCCACTAGGGCCAAAGGTGATGTGCCAATCCATGTCTATGACGAATACGTCGAGAGGGACGTCATTGTTGCGGAAGCCACGAACCAGTTCTTCCAGCTCCTGATCGCTATAGGCCCAGTAGCGCGACCACCATGTTCCGAAGGCGAAGCGCGGAGGCAAGGGTATGCGCCCGGCAACCTTTACGAAATCGCCGAGCGCTTGCTTGTATTCGTGACCGTAAGCGAAGAAGTACCAATCCTGGCGTTCGCCCTGGGGACGCTCGATCGCCCATGGCCATGCACTCCGTTCGCCGTCGACAAAACTAAAATCGCTGGAGTCAAACAGAGGGCGGTCGGAGTCATCCACTAACGTCCAACCAGCGCGCGAAATCAGGCCCGGCTCAATGGGATCCTCGATCTTGTCGCCAAAAACCCCGTCGAGAGTGCGCGTTGTTCCTTGCAGGTTCCCTGTATCGGGTGTGCCAGGATGCCAGCTGACTCGTTTGCCATTCAGCGTGAAGTCGATCTCGAGGTTTGCGTCGGAAAACTTACCGTTGTCGCCCGCGGTTGGACTGTAAAGAAGTTCGAGGGTTCCGGCCTTGATCGATAGTAGTTGAGCTTGCTCCGAAGATTTATTCGTGACTGCGAATTTCGGCACGGGAAGCTGGCGATTTAGGAATACGAGTGAGGCATGGTCCTCGAACTTGCCGTCGGCCGCCCACTCCATGCGGATGAGCTGCGGAGTCAGTACGGTAAATCTGGCATTACGCAAGACAGTTACGGATTTCGGATCGGCTGTCGGCGTGTAGCGGTCGGGAATACTCGTCGAGGTCTGGGCAGCAAGTCCCGGTGGGAGTATTACAGCGCAGTAGAAAATCGCAGCAAGAACCAGCATGCAACGTGAGTTCACGGCCAAAGACCTGAAAAACAAAGATCTGAAAAAAAGATGCAATCCATGGTTGTGTTGTTTCATGGCGAAAGGTATTTCTGTCTTCACTACGCGCCTCCTGCAAAGAAGAAGTGTATCGCGGCTCGCTATGCGGCACGAGGATCGGAACTACTTTATCATTTCCAGTCTCGCCTCTTCTGGCAAGCTGGCGATATAGCGGCTCCAGATTCCCGCAAGCGCCACCCAGTCCGACTCCGGCGGTTCTTCCAGAGTCGATTCAGTTCTATACAGGAAATAGAGCGCCGGAATACCCATCGACGGCTGTGCCTGCATGTACTCCCACCATGTTTCCATGGTTGTCGAACTGGCATTGTCCGTATCCACCAGTTCCCAGCCTGAGATGTGCGCAATGCGCGCGCGTTCCCGCATCGTATCCACCACGTCGCGCGTTGCATACCAGATGTCATTCAGCCGCAACACATCCGATGAGTCTCGAAATGCCACGTTCGGCGTCTGTGTCTCTACCATAGCATCCGGTCGCCAGCGGTGTGTTTCAGTGTAGAGAATCTGCTGGAAGCGTCGCGCACCCTCGATTCCTGCGAGCTCCGGTGGTACACGGTGGGTTTCCCAAGTCCGGAGCGAGGCACACGCCCTGTTCCCCATGCACACAAAGCTCCGACGGCAACCCGTCCGTGCTAGCCACAGGAACCCAGAGCAGCACATGCCGTCCATGCGCGTGCTGTACCGCAACAAAGCCCTTCAGGTCCGGCCATTTGGTCAACGTCAAAAGTGCTATAGCCCTTCTGCCATTTGTCGTCGATAACGATCGTTCCCACCGGCAGGTTGCGCCGCTCCACTTCCGCCTCCCACGTCTCGTAGTTCCGTTGAGTCGATTCCGCGTTCGGAGCGCGGCCGTACGGCGTACTGCGTCAGTGCCGACAAACCGCCCAGAACCTCGTGCTTTCGTCTCCAAGAAAGCCGCTCCTGGATCGAAGGCGACTCCCGTGGTAGAGGACTAACCGGTCCAGGTGGCGCCCGAGTAAAGCATCATCCTCTGCAATGATCCCAATCGGAGCAATAGATATGACCGCATGTAACGGTTGCTCGCGGATTGGGCTATTACTGGTCTCCGATGGAGCCGCGCAGCACCGTGATGGATGCCATCGGAAGCTTGTAAAGCGTTTCTACCCCGCCGCTTACCTTCGACTTGGAGGGCGGGCCGTCGGGATCCGCGTAGCCGCGTTCTCCTTCGGGGTGCCACAGGTATTCGGTGGATCCGAAAGTAATGCGATCAACCTGGCCTGAAAAGTGGCGCTCGTGCTTGGTGTCCTGATCGTTGAAAACCACCTTCACCGCATGATCGTTGTACTGGTCCCGGTTCACCAGCATCACGGACCACTGTCCATCCGGACGCTCGACGGCATAAGCCGTAACCATTAGCGTTCCTGCAGCATCGGTGACATCGCTCGAAACCTTAAAAAGTCTGTGCGGAGCATCGACTGGCTGGACCCACTCCTGGGTGATCACCTGCGTAGCTAAGTACTGTGGAGGATATCCTTTCACTTTGTAGTCGTTATCGAGCATGAGAAAACCGCCAAAGTATTCGGGAGAAGGCATGTAGTGGAAAAAATAAGTGGCCCCAGCGCCAGCGGTCATCATCGATCCAATATAGTCGGCGAGCCATAGCGCGCTCTTCACGGTCGAAGGCCCGGCTCCACCTCCAATGTTGCCCTCGGTCATGAAAAAGGGAATATCCGGTGGCAGGCCATTATCCTTCCAAACTTGAACGATGTGGCTGACATATCCCGGCTCCGGGTACAGATCGGCCCAGGAGTAAGTGGGCTTGTCTTGGTAGGGATAATGCTCAAAGGAGAAGAAGGTGAAGTCATTCATCCTGCCGTGCGCCTTCACGTAATCGACGAACCGTCCTAGCCATGAGACTTTCCCGGCCGCGTCCGGCCACACTTCAACATCATCCAACGTTCCTTCGAAGGGTGGACCGCCCAGCTTTGCCTCGGGAACGAGCCGGTGAATCGCGGTGGCGAATTGCAGGTACAGCGCGCCGTAGTCTTCCGGCAGCATGTGCTGCCCGTCGGCCTCTTCTCCCATCTCGATCCAAGAGATGGGATAGTGGCGTTTGTAGAGATAGGCAATTTCGTTCGCCGCATCCTCTGGCGTCGAATACAACATCGCAATCGGAACCATGGTGGGAAGCCCACGGGTAACCCCGCTGGTGAAGAAGAAATCGAAGCCGACCTGGTCTCCTCTTGATTCGTCGATATCGGAAGCTGCATGCCATGGGTCAACCGAAGAAGGCCAAGTCACGGTCTGATTGCGGTTGGGGAAATGAGTGACGTAATCGTTGAACTGACCATCGGCCGAAAGGGCTCCGACGTAGAGTTCGTTGATGGCGTATCCCACGCAGTTTCGCTTGTCGGCAGAACCATGAGTATCGCAAGTGTTGGAAGACTCCGTCATCCAGATGCGAAGGTATCTGACGGGGATCATCCATGAAACCAGCTTCAGCGTGACCGTGCCACCCTTGCCTTCGGTGATGGCGCCCAACGGAAAGGTCTGCCAGGTTCCCTTGGTGGTCCCTTCATAGAAAGGTTCCAGTTCGCCGGTCCAGAACTGGACTGAGTAGTGAGTTGCGTAGGGATCGGCCCAGGCAATGCGTATGGCATTGACGGGGACCTTGCTGCCCAGGTCGATCATCACCCACTGCGGGTGCAGCGAGTCGTCTTCGCCGGTAAAGGCTTTCGTGAGGTACGGATTGCTCTTCCAGTACGATTTCGGATCGCCGTCAGTGAGCCGAGACCAGCCGTTTCCGTCACCCCGGCTGAAGCCGCGGTGCGGAAGCGGAGCTGCCCACGAATGGCGGATCTTCTCCGCGGCCGGTTCGGCGCTGCCCACAAAGTAGCCCTGCTGCTTCTCCGCGTCGCTCCACGAGCCGTGAGGGTTCCAGTGCCAGGCTTCGACCATGAGTTCAGTATTCTGGCGATAAGTTACGGTTTGCCATCCCGCGCCGAGTATCTCCTTGAGTACCGGGTCGGTCAGCAAATGGTCCGGCGTTCCAGTCCTCAGCCGGTCAATTGCCGCGCCCAGAGAACGGAAGGGACTGAACGTGTTGGCGACGTGCGAGGGCGAAGCATCGACCACAACCGTCTGAGCGATTGCCGTATTCGCTGTCCCCCAAAAGAGTCCGATCCCAAGACAGATTCCCACAACTCGGGTTCTGGTGCCCAAAGCCATCGCCGCCTCCTTGCAGAATTTGCCTCGCGCAATGCGTTCCAGCTTAGAGAGTTTCAGCATACGCTGTCTCCCTTTTGCGCGTCCTCAATATACATACCACGATTCTCAGCGCGGCGTGCGTTGGCTGGCTCGTACAGAGAGTGCTCTCATTTACGTACCTGCGTTAAGGGGCAGTCACTGGCCCAATCAAGCTCTCCGTCGATGCCAGGCAAGTAGCGCGCCGCATTCTCCATGTAACCATGACCATCCCCAACGCGCCCGGCCCCATCACGCTTACATATCCTAAGTGGATTCCCGGTCAGCACTCTCCCGTGGGCCCCATTGACGATCTTGTTGGACTCAAATTTGCCGTCGGCGGAACTGCGCTTCCCTGGCAGCGCGACGATGTCGATATGTACTTGTTCCACCTTCAAGTGCCATCGGGCGTCACCGAAGTTCAAGCTGAGTTCGATCTAGTCGGTGCCAGCGATGAGAGCGGGTATCTCCTTGGCAACTCCTCGGCGTCGCACCAAATGATGCTCGACTGCTGCCCGCAATTGCTACGCGATGGCCGGGCGCGTGGACAAAACGTCGAAGTGTTTCACGTGAAACACTATACAGGTGATAATATACGTATATATATGTGCATACATTGGCCACATATCCAACAAACAAAACGGGTTACGGCGCACTGGGCCAGCGTCGCGAAAGCCACGAGAGCCGGCGACAAGCTCAGGGCAGGCGGTGGGGCTCCCGGTTTTTCTTCTTTGCCAACGCTTAATAACATACGTTCCACTTCTCCACAGTGGGCCCACCCAAGCGAAGCTTGGGTGGGGCACCCTCCAGTGTTAAGAGGGGTTAGGGTGGGCCACCCTCTATAACCGTGTCGGCGTTGTCAAGAGACACGTGGACCGGCGAAAGGTTTTGACTTTTCCTTTCGTGGAAGGTTTTGGTGTTGCTCTTGGTGTTGCTCTTGGTGTTGCTCTTGCT
>Ga0326727_10015651_pt1 | contig 16203 bp, 16 predicted proteins | sample MB2enrmetagenome_FD_207643 | JGI IMG/M metagenome (GOLD analysis project Ga0326727, IMG submission 207643) | Lab enriched peat soil microbial communities from McLean, Ithaca, NY, United States - MB29MY | ecosystem: Environmental > Terrestrial > Soil > Wetlands > Peat | place: USA: New York...
CCGCCCCGGTTCGGACTGGATCGGCTGGAATCGCGAGGTGCTGGCATACCTCAAAGAACATATCGACTACCTGTCGCTGCACACGTACGTGGGGAACGCCGCCAACGATTATTACGATTTCCTCGCGGTTTCGAATCAGCTGGACGATCGCATTCGTACTGCCGCCGGGATTATTCGGGCGGCGCAGGGCGGGCGTTTGAGTCAGAATCCGATTTACATTGCGTTCGACGAATGGAACGTGTGGTATCGGGCGCGCGGTGAGGCGCAGCGCGGACGGCGCATTCTTGAGGAACACTACAACCTCGAAGATGCGCTGGTTGTCGCGACTATGCTGAATACGTTCGTCAATAATGCGGATACCGTGAAGATCGCGAACATGGCGCAGATCGTGAACGTAATTGCGCCGATTTTCACCAATGAGAAAGGATTGTTCCTGCAGACGATCTATCATCCGCTGCAGCTGTTCGCGAAGAATACGCGCGGCACGGCGCTCGAAACATACCTCGAATGCCCCACTTATGAAAGTAAGAACTTCGGGAAGACCACTTATCTGGATGTGTCGAGCGCAATCGACAACGGTATCGTGACGATGAATGTGGTGAATCGTCACCTCGATCAGGACGTTGAAGCCGAGATTGAAGTGCAGGACGCCGGGTTCAAAGGAAGCGTCGAGGTGTCGTTAGTTACCGGGCCGGATATCAAGGCCGAGAACGATTTCGGCAAGACCACGGTTAGTACGGTCAAGAGCACTGTCACCGCGAAAGGCAGTAAGTTAGTGCATCGTTTTCCCGCGCACTCCTATACTATGCTTCGGGGCGCACTGGCATAATGTGGAACAGGCGCTATCGCCTGTTCATGCTACCGAAGCGTGATCGAACCCAGAATGCCGGACGGCAGCGGCTGCAGGTTATTCATGTCCTGCGGCTGAAAGCGGTCGCCATACTCCAGCTTGAGCAGCTTGTAATCGGGCAGCGATTGTCCGGCCAATTCGTTGATGGCGGTGTTGGCCACCACAATCCGGATATTGTTAGCGCCCGGATGCACGAACTTCGCGATAGCGACCTGAAACGGCGCTCTCCAAACATATCCAGCCAGCTTGTCATTGACGTAAACAGTGGCTGCTTCACGAACCGGCGGATCGAGCCAGGCCCGCATGCCGTTCGCCATCCGCGTAGGTTGCAGGGGCGTGCCTGCGCCGAAATCCAATAAGACGGGCGTAGCTGAGGCCGCAACATTCACGGTCTTCTCATAAGTCGCGGTACCCGAGAAATACTGCGTACGCGGATCTTCCGTCCACGGATGTCCCGCCGCGCCGTTCGAATAATTCAGTTTGTCGAAAGTCACCTTCCAGCCCGAGCTGATATCGACCGGTGGGCCTGCCGGAGCATGTGCGGGCGGCGGCGCCTGTACGCCCGCACCGAGGATTAACACGCGGGATTCATAAGGCTCGAGATCGAGCGCAAGGTTGCCGGGCGATGCGGCAGTTACTTCCCCGCTGAATGGATCCATCCACTCCCCCGCCGAGTTCGGCGCGCGCAGCACAGCCTTGGTATGCACCGGTTGATTCCCTGTGTTGGCGACAAAATACACATCGGCATCATCCAGCTTGCGGTGAGTGAACCCGATCGCCGAAACGCCGGTAGCGAAGTCCGGCTGAAGCAGGCTGGTCAGCTCCGCCATCTTATGCACCTTCATTGCTGCCGCGATCGAGGCGATCTGCGGAGTATCCGCCGCATCCTGCAACCCAGGGGCGAGCGAAGGCAGCTTGCCGAACGCAATCACGATCCCGCCCTTCGCCGCATAGTCGTTGATTTTCCGCAGAGACGCGAGCGGCATCCGCTCCACATCCGGCAGAATCAGCACGGGATACGTAATGCCAGCCTTCGCAATGGCTCCATCGTCGATGAAATCGAAGTTATATCCGGCATCGAGCACTTGCGGAATCAGCTTGGTCCCCAGCAGGCGTTCCATCGTGCGATCGACCGAATCGTCCCCGGCATGGAAAGTTGCGTAGGCATCGTCGGTCGGCAGATAAATCGCCACATCGTTGGCCGGTTTGCCCTGACGCATCAGCCAGCTCATGCGCTGCAGGTATTTCGTAACATCCGGCATCACGATCCACCAGGGATTGTGCTCATTGAACACAGCTGCGGCATAGAAGCGCCATCCTGGCTCACCCGCCGACGCCGGAGAATACGCCCAGCCATGTCCGATCAACTGATTGATCCCCGACAGAAAATGCAGATCCGCCTCGGCCTTCATATCGAGCGGCGTGGCGCGGAAGGAGGGCGAATGCAGCCACGTCCACGTTTCAGAAGAAGTCACCGGGCGCCCATAAATGTGGCTGGCGGAAGAGGCCCAGCGCGCCGCGGAAAATTGCCGCCAAGCGGGACCATGCTCACCCTCGGGCAGGTCGACCAGCGCATTACTCGACATGGTGACGGGCGGAACTCCGTACGTTTGGGAGCGAAATTTCGTCCCATGCGCGTGCGCCCACTCGTTGATCGGCGTCAGATAGCGCTCTTCGCACAACTCGGTGAGCGTCTTACCCCAGTCGCGCCGTACAGCCGCCGTTTTATCGCCCATATCGCCCACCAGCGCAGGCAGGTACGGGGTCAGATCGTAACCGCGCCGTTTGTGAAATTCGGCCAGCATGTCGGGAGTCCAGTCGGAGGCGAAGACTTCCAGGCTATCGCTGAAAACCGCGTAAGGAGGATGCGGGCCGAAAGCTGTCATCAGCTTGGTTCCGACTGTCTGCAGGTGATCGTTAATCGCTTTGGCGTTGTAATGATCGAGCACGAAACCTTCGGCGCCCACCGCCGCCCGCTTCACCTGTTGGCCAGTCCGGCTGGAGATAAACGCCAGCACCACGTGATCGCCGTCGAGCCCGGAGGGCAGGTCGATGCGGCCGTTCTGGATTGCCGAAGCCGAGAGCTGATGAATCCCCGTGGGCTCGAACTTCCGCCGATCGCCTTGCGCCACAAACGCGGTAATGAACTGCTCCCCATTGCCGATGCTCGGCATGGGAACGGAGGTGGCGCCTTTTTTCACTTCGATCCGGTCGCAGCGCAGCGCACCGGCAGCTTCGGTCACCGGAGTATGCGGACCGCCGAACGGCCAGCCGCTGCCCAGCGTAACGTCCATGCGCATGCCCAGTTCGCGGGCTTTATCGGCGGTAAACTTCAACGCGTCGAGGTAGCCGGCCGAGAGGTAGGGCAGGTTGACGAAGCCCGTCTGCGGATCGTCCAACTCCACCGGATACACGGGCTGGATTTCGAAGCCGCCCAGGCCGCCTGCCTTCATCACGCGCATCTCGCGTTCGAGTTCCGGCTTAACCACGGCGGATCCGAACCACCACCAGCGCATCATGACGCGGGCATCGTCCGGCGGATTGAGGAAGCCCTGGCGAAGTCGATCCAGTTCGCCCGGCGCCGCATGTCCCGTCGCGAGAATTAAGGTGCCCGCCAAGGCCGCCGCAATGACCGGCCGCTTACGCAAGAAAGAAATAAACATACTCACACGAATGAGGATACAGCGTTTTTCGCCGCCAGTGTACATTCCCGGCTATTTACGGTGACGCCGCCGGTCTCACTCCCGAGCCGCCTCCTCTGCGAGGATAAGCGCCCCCAATACTCCGGCTCGATCCCCCAATCCCGGCGGCACCACTTGCGGCACCTTGATGTACCTGTTCACCAGCGACGCCAGTTCACGACGAATCATCGGGAACAGCCAGGCCTGTTGCATAACGCCGCCGCCCAGGATCACCCGCCCAGGAGACAGGGTGAATACAAAATTCGCCACCGCGAGCGCCAGATATCGGGCTTCCATCGCCCACCCCGGATGATCGACGGGTAAGCTCTCGGCCGGAACACCCCATCTCGCCTGCATCGCCGGTCCTGAAGCCAGACCCTCCAGACAATCGTCATGAAATGGACAGCACCCCGAAAACGGATCGGCAGCCCAATCGTGCGGCAGCCGGATATGGCCCATTTCCGGGTGCGCCATACCGTGCACCGGGCGGCCGTCGACGATGGCGCCGCCTCCGATCCCGGTACCGATCGTCAGGTAGAGGAAACTCGAAACACCCTGCGCCGCGCCCCAGCGCGCTTCCGCCAGCGCAGCCGCGTTGACATCGGTATCGAAGCCGACCGGGATTCCGAGCGCCGAGCCAACCGCTCCCGCCAGATCGGTATTTGGCCAGCCAGCCTTCGGCGTCGAAGTAATGTAACCATAGTGTGGCGACGAGGCTTCAAGGTCGACAGGCCCGAACGAACCGATCCCCACTGCCGCCAGACCACCTGCGCCAGCTTCGCTGCGCAGAAACTCCACTGCGGCGTTTATCGTTGCAGCGGGGGACGTCGTCGCAATCCGCGTCAGTTTCAGATCGTCCGGCCCCGTGCCCACCCCGCATACAAACTTAGTGCCGCCCGACTCAATTCCACCGAAAATTTTCACACCATGGCCAGTTTGCCACAAGCGCGCGATAATCTGACAAGAACCCTGACATGCGAATCCGAACTGCCGTGGTAATTGCCCTGTGCGTGTGCTTCTGCGCCCTGTCTTGTAAGAAAGCCCCCCAGGAAAAGCGTATTGAGTTTATTCCCAAAGGGCGCGCTCACGAGTTCTGGCAATCGGTGCACGCCGGCGCAATCAAGGCCATGCGCGAAAACCCGGGTTACACGGTCATCTGGAACGGACCGGCTTCGGAGACCGATTTCGAAGGCCAGGTGAAGATCGCGGACTCCGCCATCAACCAGCACGTCGATGCCATCTGCCTCGCGCCCATCGACAGAAAGATACTGGTCACGCTGGTGGAACGCGCCGCGGCGGCAGGCACCCCCGTCATCATTTTCGATTCGCCCATTGATACGGAAACGTTCACCGCTCAGGTGGCCACCGACAACACCGAAGGAGGCCGTATCGGCGCCAAACGGATGGGCGAGATTCTGCATGGAAAAGGGAAAATTATCGAGGTCGCGGTGCAGCCCGGCAGCGCCTCTACGATGGCGCGGGAACAGGGATTTGAAGATACCCTCGCGGCGAATTTTCCGGATATCAAAATCGCCGACAAACAATATGGGATGGCGGATTTTGCGCAGTCCCTCAAAGTGTCGGAAAACATGCTCGCGGCGACACCCGACCTGGACGCCATCTTCGCAGCCAATGAATCGAGCACCGTGGGCGCCATGCAGGCTTTGAAAAACCACCCCAACGTGAAACTGGTAGGCTTCGATGCCAGCGACCAATTGATCGAGGGTCTGAAGAGCGGCGTGATCGATTCACTGGTAGTGCAGGATCCGTTTCTAATGGGCTATAACTCGTTTATCGCCGCCGTGACGAAGCTGAAAGGCGGAACGCCCGAGCGCATCCAGAACATCGCGCCGACCCTGGTAACGCGGGAGAATATGAACTCACCGGAAATTCAGAAGAAAATTAATCCGGATCTGGCGCAATACCTCAAGTAGGCGGATTGCGTTCCATCCATTCTTTGTGTTCTTCGGAAACGCCGTAAGCCACGAGTTCCCGGTAAAGAGATTCGACGACATCCCCGCTGAGCCCGGACTCCTCGGCCCAGACACGGCGGGTTTTCAGCACGGCCGCGACTCGTTCCGGCGCTGCTACATGGGCTGAACTCGTCTTGAACCTGGCCGCCGCACGGACGTAAGCCACGCGCTCGGCAATTAACCGGACGATATGGCGATCGATGGCGTCCATGCCGTTGCGAATCTCATCCAGACTGGCGCACTGTTCGGGCGGGACCGACTTCGGCACCATCTCCCTCTCAGACACAGTGCTGCTCGAATGCCTCGCGGAGTGCCTGGGCGATCTGGAAAGCGTCGCGCGGTTCGATATCCCTGCGGTGCATCACGTAAACCGGCTTGCCGTTCTTAAAGAGCGCAATCGAAGGCGATGAAGGCGGATATTCGGCCAGTATGCCGCGCAGATGAGCGACCGCCTCTTCATCCCCGCCGGCGAACACCGTTGCCGCTTTATTCGGACGCACGGAGTGTTGAAGAGCCATTCCAATGCCGGGCCGAGCCTTACCGGCGGCACATCCGCAGACCGAGTTAGTCACCATCAGCACAGTACCGTTTTCCGGCGCCAGCACGCGATCGACATCGGCGGGCGTGCGCGCTTCTTCCACGCCGTGGCGCGTGAGGTCCTCACGCATGGGGATCAATAACATTTCTGGATAGGGCATGGATTATATTGTCGCAGGATTGCATCGAGCCGGGCCGCGGCGCCAAAAAAAGAAGGTCCGGAGCGGCGTGTACGCAGCTCCGGACCTTGTTGTCGGGTTGATATTGCGATTACGGCCGCTCGCCTTCGGGAGCCGCGTTGACGTCGACAGCGCCGCGTCCGCGTCCGCCGCGCCCCGGGGGAACGTAGCCGTCGTTCGAAGGACCATTCTGGAACATCCAGGAGTCGCTGCTCAGCGGATTGCCCTTGGCATACTGAGCGCTGGCCTGGCCGAAGATCTTGCCCGCCTTCTTCACGTTCTCGTGAACCTTGTTCATCAGGGACTGATACTCGGGAGTTCCCTGTTTGTATCCGGAGAACTGGCTCAGATCGTTGTTGCCTATGATGACAACATCGATGCCGCGCACTCTGGCGATGTCGTAAGAGTTCGCCACGCCGGTCGGCGTCTCGATCATCAGGGTCACGAGCATGTTGTCGTTGACCGTGTTGTGGTAGTCATGTTGCCAAATGCTGGCGGCCTGACCGGCGCCCGAGCTGCGGCGCGCTTCCGGTGGATACCGCGACCACATGGCGGCCTGGCTGGCGCGATCGACATCGTCAACGGTCGGAACGATAACGCCCAGGCAACCGATATCGGTGGTGTGCTGGATGTGCCATTCCTGTGCGTCGGGCAGCCGGATCATAGGGGTTGCATTGGAGTGCGGACAGGCGGCGATCATGGCCTCGATGTCCTTGAACTCCAGCGTGCTGTGCTGCATCTCGAACCACGTGAAATCGTAATGCTTGGCCTTTTCGCAATACTCGGTGGGGTTGAATTTATCCTGCGTAAAGCTGAAAATCTGATGGCCGGCCAGAAGCTTTGCCTTAGCGGTGTTGTACAGCGGCGCCGGCGCGGCTGGTTGCTGGGCGACAGCCAGACCACAAAGCACTGCTACGGCGGAAAAGGAAGTTACTGCTACAAATTTCAAATTCATTGTCTAATGTGCCTCTCTTCAAAACGTCTCGCCGGCATTCAGCAGCGGCGCTGGGAAGAAGTATATACCAAGACAGGGCGTCGTGGTACGGGGCTATTTGACACGGGGCTATTTGACAGCGCCCGTGAGAACCTGAACTGGTAACTTGCCGTTCGCAATCCTGGAAACTGCAGCGCGATCCATTCTGAGCCCGGTGTCGGGATTCCTTCTCGAAGCGGGGTTCACCCATTCCCTGACCCCTGCGCGCAATTGCACGTTCGGATGCAGCTACTGCTACGTGCCGACCATGCGTGTCCAGGCGGGACTGCGCGCGGAGGATTGGGAACACTGGGGCCAACGCACCACGTTCAAGAGCAATGCGGCGGAGTTGCTGCGCCGCTCCCTGCGTCCTCATCAGGCGATCTATTGCTCGCCCCTGACCGATCCTTATCAGCCAGCGGAGGCCGATCGGCGACTGATGCCCGGCGTGCTGGAGGCTGTAGCGGCCCATCCTCCGGCGGTTTTCGTGATTCAAACGCGCGGCCCCTTGATTCTCCGCGATATCGACTTATTGCGTGCGGCCGCCCGGAGAACCCGTCTGCGCGTCAGTTTTTCGATCACTACGGATCTCGAGGACGTGCGGCGGATCTTGGAACCGCACTGCGCACCGATTGAAGAACGCTGGCACACGGTGGCGGCGCTGCGGGACGCCAGAATCGAGATATGCGCAACCCTGGCGCCGATCCTCCCCTGCAATCCGGAGGCTCTCATCACGCGGGCGCTGGAGGTTTCAGCGGGGCCTGTGATCGCCGATCCGCTGCACATCCGCGCAACGAAACGCTCGGGGGCAACTACGCGCGGCGCCGCCATAGCCATCTGCCGGCGGCAGGGCTGGACTGAGTGGCTGGACCCCGCATTTCAACAATCCGTCCTCGATCGAATGCGCACTGTCGCGCAAGCGGCCGGACGTGAATTCGGATACGGCCCGAAAGGCTTCGGCCTCCTCGCAAAAGCGCTATTCTAGGTTCATGACATTAGATCTGATCGGTATTGCCGAGGAATCGACGGTAAGGGTCGAGCCGGATCGCCCGATGTCGTCCGATGAGTTCTTTGATTTCTGTCAGGCCAATTCCTTCTTCAGGATCGAGCGTATGGCGGATGGGGAGATCGTGATCATGCCGCCTGCGGGTGACGAATCCAGTCACGAATGTGCCAGAATGAATGCGCGACTATTTAATTGGGCGGAGCGCGATGGCCGCGGCAGAGTGTTCGATTCCAGTGCTGGTTTCAAATTGCCGAACGGCGCAACGTTGTCGCCCGATGCCTCGTGGATCAGCCATGTGCGACTCGCCACTGTCACCCGCGAACAGATCCGAAAGTTTGCGCCGATATGTCCTGATTTTGTCGTGGAAGTTCAGTCGCCTTCCGACTCAGTCCCTCGCCTGAAGCGAAAAATGCACGAATGGATCCACAACGGCGCCCAACTGGGCTGGCTGATCCTTCCCGATTCCAAAACCGTCTACGTCTATCGCCCCGGCCAGGAGCCCGAATTCCTCACTAACATCACTCAGCTGAAGGGTGAAGGCCCCGTCGAAGGTTTCGTGCTCGATCTGACGGAAATCTGGTCCCAACTCTGACCCGGAACATTCTCCGCTCTCGCGGAGTCTATAATGTGAAGGCAGTTTCGAATAGAGAACGTGAACGGCGCCTTTTACCTGAACCTGAATGCGAATCTGACTCCCGAGCAGGAGGCCGCGCTCGAAGACGAACGCCTGATCTCCGGCCTGCAACTGGGGGATGAAAAGGCCTACGAACGGCTGATTCAACGTTTCCAGAAGCCGGTTTATAACCTGGCATGGCGGCTGGTCAACGATCCCGCCGACGCCAGCGACGTGGTGCAGGAGGTCTTTCTCAAAGTTTTCCGCAATATCGGCCATTTTCGCCGCGACAGCAGCCTGCGAACCTGGGTTTATCGAATAGCCGTGAACGAATCGCACAATCGGCGCCGCTGGTTGTTCCGGCACCGCCGCGGGGAGACCGGCATCGAAGAGAATTTCGACGATTCCGAGGGGCGGGAACGGCCGCTGATGGACATGGGCGAAACGCCTTTCGATTTCACCATGAATCGCGAAGCGCAGATTCTTCTGGAAGAAGGGCTGGCGGCCATCAATCCGGTGTTCCGTGCGGCCTTGGTCCTGCGCGAGGTCGAGGATATGAGCTATGAGGAGATCGCGGAGATTCTTGAAGTTTCGCTCGGTACGGTGAAATCCCGGATTATGCGGGGACGCGAAGCCCTGCGGCGCTATCTGGCCGACCGGCTGGAAACAACTTCTGCGCTCCAATTGGTTCCAAGGACAGTCAAGTGATGAGTGAAGTGACAGGCGAACTCAACTGCAAATCCGTGCGTAAGTCGCTGTGGGACTATATGGCGGGGTCTATTGCAACGTCCCGGCCCAGGACGCAGAATGCGCCGGGCGCCGATTCGAACCTGGGCCAGATTGCCCTCCATCTGGATGCTTGCCGCGAATGCCAGCTGCATGGTTCGGAAGTGAGATCGATGCTTTCCGGACTTAAACATCTGCCGTCGCTGCATGTTCCCCCCATACTCACTACAAGGCTGCAGATTTTGGCCTCACGGGAGCGATCGAGGCTCCTCGCACGACGCGATTTCAAAGCCTTTCTGAAAGATATTGGATCGCGCGCCAGGCTGTTCTTCGATAACCTTCTGAAACCGTTCGCGGTGCCGGCCGCGGGGGGCATTCTGGCATCGATGCTCTGCTTCGGTGTAATCGTGGATACCCTCCATGTGGTCCCCGACTGGGATAACGATATGCCGCTGGGGCTGTTCACCGAAGTGATGATCGATGAACCCTCCCCGTTCTCGTGCAATGGGCGGGATGTGATGGTTCAGTTGACTGTCGATTCCGGCGGGCGCGTTACCGACTTCGCACTGCCGCAGGACCGCAACCCCCTGCCCGATGAGTTGCTCGAAATCGGCAACGCGGTTCAATTTACTTCTTTCACGCCGGCCATGAGATTCGGCCAGCCAGTCAGCAGTAAGCGGCTCTTGTTGATCAGCCACATCAGCATTAAGGGCTGATGGACTGAGTGGCGCGCCAGAAGCTCGGCCAGCACTTTCTTTTGAGCGGCAAGGCGCTGGAGCGTATCGCGGCGGCGGCCTGCGGCACGGGCGTTCCTCTCACCGTTGAGATCGGCCCCGGCAAGGGAGCGCTCACCCGGTACCTGCTGCAACATTCGGCGCGCGTGGTGGCTATTGAGCTCGATCCGGATCTGGCAGATCACCTGCGCCAGAGTTTCAAGGACGATCCTCGCCTGGAGGTAGTCCGGGGCGACGCCCTGGAAACGGATTTTTCGGCCCTGGGCGCGGGAGCCCTGGCAGGCAATCTGCCATACTACGCCGCGACCGCGATTATTTCGAAATACGTGCGCCATCCGGGAAGCCTGGGACCCGCCGTGTTCCTCGTTCAGAAGGAAGTTGCGGAGCGCATCACTGCCGTGCCGGGGACTCGGGCCTATGGATACTTCTCAGTGGAGTGTCAGCTCCTTGCGCAGGCGGAATACCTCTTCACCGTACCGCCCGGAGCGTTTCGTCCGCCTCCCAAAGTTGATTCCGCGGTAATACGACTCACGCCGCGCGATAATTCGGCCGAACTCTCGGAGCAGGAATTCCTTCGCTTCGTCTCGACCTGTTTCCGGCAAAAACGTAAAACTCTGCGCAACAATCTTGCCGGCGCTCTGGCTCCGGAGGTTCTGGACCGAATGCCCGGAACGAGCCGGCGCGCCGAGCAACTGAGCGTCTCAGATTTTATCGCTTTCTATAAAGCTGCCAAGTCTATCGGGACTCTATGAGGCTATCGGCGGCGGCCGATACGCCGCACACGGAGGATGGCGAAAAGAATCAAAAATGCCAGTCCGCCGGATATGAGCAAGCCCGCGGCCGGTTGCGGCATCATGATACCGACATCGCTGCGCATACTTTTCGGTTGCCGGAGTGCGACCGAGGTATCGGCTTCGCCCTGAACGGCGATTGTAACCGGCGCCGAAGTCGTGTGCCAGTCGCCTCGCGCAATGGAGGCGGCCGGCATCGGATTCACAAACGGCAGCGCCATAATGGCTATGAGAACTGCGCCGCAGTTCAATCGTGCTGAGTTCATAAGGTTATAGTCTTTTCTTGGCCACTGCCACGCTCTCCATACTGATCCCTCTCTACAACGAAGAGGAGTTCATCGCCGAATTACTCGGTCGGGTTGTGTCCGCGCCGCTTCCGGAGGGGCTTGACCGCGAGATCATCGTCGTCGACGATTGCTCTGATGATGGATCGGCTGAAGTAGTCCTCGACTTTATAGCTTCCTCGCCGAACGTCGCCATCCAGCTGCTCCGGCACGCGAGGAACCAAGGCAAGGGCGCAGCGATACGGACTGCGCTGCCGGCGGCCCGCGGTGAGTACAGCATCATCCAGGACGCGGATCTGGAATACGATCCCAACGAATATCCAAAGCTCCTGGCGCCGCTGCTGGACGGCCGGGCCGACGTCGTCTTCGGTTCACGCTTCGTAGTAGCCGGGGAAAGGCGCGTGCTCTATTTCTGGCATTCGCTCGCCAACCAGTTGCTCACGCTCATGTCCAATGTCGTGGCGGATTTGAATCTGACCGACGTGGAAACCTGTTATAAAGCCTTCCGAACTGTGCTCGCTCAATCCATTCCGATTCAGAGCGATCGTTTCGGCATCGATACCGAGTTGACGATCAAGTTGGCACGCCGCCGCGCTCGATTCTATGAAACCCCCATCAGCTATCACGGGCGCACCTACGAAGAGGGGAAGAAGATCGGTCTGCGCGACGCGATCGAGGCGGTTTGGGTGATCCTCCGTTCGCGCTTCACCAGCCGGCTTTATCGCGACGTCGGGCCGTCCGTTCTCGACGCGCTTTCTGTCGCCAGAAAATTCAACCGCTGGATGGCTGCGACCATTGAGCCGTGGGTCGGAACGCGCGTGCTTGAAATCGGCGCCGGTATGGGAAACATCACGCGGCAGCTGTGTACCCACCGCAAACTCTATGTTGCCACCGACGTCGACCAGGAATACCTGGAACAATTGAAAGCCCGGTTTCGCCACCGTCCCGCCGTGCGCGTATGCAAGCTGGACGCCACCTGCCCGCAGGATTTTCTGCCCTTCGAGAATCAAATGGAAACCGTCATCTTCCTCAATGTTCTGGAGCATATCGAGGACGATGGCGCCGCGCTTGAATGCATTCGATCTATCCTCAAGCCGGGCGGACGTCTGATTGTGCTTGTGCCCCACGGACCGGACATCTTCGGCACGCTCGACGAATCGCTGGGGCATTTCCGTCGGTACACCCGCGAGGGCCTGGCTACGCTGCTTGCCCGGACCGGTTATGAGCTCGAAGACATGTTGCCGTTCAATCGCATATCCCGCCCGGGCTGGAAATTCGCCGGTCAGGCGCTGAAATCGACGACTCTCTCGCAGGGGGGAATGCGTCTCTTCGACAAGCTGGTCTGGCTGTGGAAAAAGATCGACGGGAAATTGCCCTGGGAGCCAGTCTCGATTATCGCCATTGCCCGCCGCAGCCGTTAACGCAGCAAGCGCAAGTCCGGCTGAAAGGCAATAGCTCGCCGGGACTAAAGCGACCAACTTCCGGCAGTATCATCACCGTCCGGCTTTCTTCGTGTCGAATCGATCACCGTGGCGGGATGCGTGCCCTAATCGAGGCATGATCGCACCACGAGTCGTGCTGGTTGCCGAAGACGACGTGTTCGTCCGCAACCTGATCAACACCGTATTGACGCGCGCCGGCTACAGCGTCCTTCTGGCGGCCGACGGGACGGAGGCTCTCGAACTGTCGAGGCACTTTGCAGGCGAGATTCACCTTTTGCTCTCCGATGTCATGATGCCGGGAATCGATGGACTGAAGCTGGCGGCCAAAATTCATCAAGAGCGCCCAGGCACACCGGCCTTGTTGATTTCCGGAAAAACCAGTTCGGAGATTGTGCGGGGGAATGTCTTATTCGATTTTCTGGCCAAACCCTTCGTCCCGGCACAACTGAAGGCCAAACTGGACGAGATCATGAATCGCGATGGGCGGAGGCAAGACCTTCCCGCTATGGAGGAAATCTGATCCCGAAGCTATTGCGACGGATACAGCGAGGCCATGGATACCGTTGCCAGGCCCAGCACTAAAAGAAAGAACATCACCGCGAGGAATGTTTTTACGTTGTTCTCCGCATTGGCAAATTCCTTCCAGACGATCAGACCCCAAAGGGCGCTGATCAGTGTTGCGCCCTGGGCCATAGCGTAAGTGATGGCGGGTGCCACGTGTGCCGCTCCCTCAGCTCGGGCGACCGCAAAACTTGAAATCGCCCCGATATACCATATCCCGCCACCCAGCAGGCCCAGCGCATGGTTTTTGGAACTTCCCTGAAAATAGGCGCTCACATCGATGGGTTGTCCGTACACGGGCAGATTCATAAAGAATAAATTGAACACGAAAGTGGAAAACAAGATGCCTATCGCGAACACAAAACCAACGGCATAGGGGCCGAGGCCGATCTCGCTGCTTCGAGCCATGTCCAGAAGCGGAGAAAAGCATCCCATCAGAACCCCGCTGACAACCGCCAGAACGATCCCCTTAGAGGGAGGAGCCGGCCTGGCCGCGGCCTTGATTTTAGCTGACACAACTTTGCCCGCGGCCTGAGGCTCGGCAGCCACCAACGCCTGCCGGCGTGTTGCATGCAACCGGTAAGCAATAGCGTCGAAGGTGACGGCGGCGGCAATCGCTGCGCAACCGATTCCAAGCAACAACGGACTCCCCATCGGATTGAAGAACGCGCTCCAGACCACGCCGATAATCAACGCCAGACCGAACACGATCGGGAACGCCACAGACATCCCGGCAACCGATATAGCGGCCACGAGCAACATGTTGGCAAGATTGAAAATGCAGCCGGCCACAAACCCGAACAGTTCCTGGCGTTTTCCCGCATTGTGCAGATCGTCGAGGAACTGGAAACCGTCCCAGCCCAGGTTGCCGAAAGTGAAGGCCGCGATCACCGACACCAGCAGGGCGCCGAGCGCAAAGTCGATGTAGTACAGCTCAAAACGCCATTTACCACCGGTCAACTTATAACTGTTGGCCCAAGAGCCCCAGCAAAGCAAGCTGAGACTCAGAATCAAAAGCGAGAAGACGTAGCTGCCAGGAAGAATCATTTCGTAGTCTTTGTTACCGTACAACTGTTACGGCAGGTTGGTCAAGATCAGCGTCGCAGGCCGGCAGTTCGCGCTCGGCATAATAGTTCAGACTGTAGACCAGACCGGCCCTCAAAGGAGGCGCACAGACTGGGTGTTTATTCAGCCACAGCGTACGCGCGGAGGCAGCTTGATCGATGCCGGGAAAGGCGGCGGCCTCGAACCAGAGAAAAGCCGCGGCGATCACGGTGAAGGCCGCCGCCGCTCTGAAAAATGCCGCCAGCACGAGGCCGGCCAGCGCAGCGCAGGCGATCCAGAGAGACAAGAGCGGAATTGAAATGGAAGTCGAGCCGAGTCCTCCGGCAAGCGCCCCCGGCAAAACGTGCACTGCGATGGGCAGCGCGCCCAGCAGGGCTACCGGAAGGATCAGTGCCCTCTCGAGCCGGCGGCAACCGGCGAGACCGATTCCAAGCAGAATACACGTCGACGGCAGCAGTGGCAGCAGATAACTGGCCAGTTTGTTCCGCGAAGCGGAGAAAAAAACGAAGCCGAATAGAACGACAGCCATCAACGTGAGAATCCGCCGGTCGCGGAAATCGCGCGCTGCCACCGGCAGCAGCGGAAACCACGGGAACAGAAGCAGCAGCGCCGCAGGACAGTAAAACCACCACGGCTGAACGTGCGGCACGGCGGGTGAAAAGCTGCCGCCAAAGAACCGCCCGAACTGTTGTTCTATGAAAAGAACCCGCCAAAATTCGTCCCCATTCTTAATCCCGCACAGGACATACCATGGCAATGCAATGGCGGCGAACAGCAGCACAAGCAGAAGACTGCGTCCGTTCACAAAGCGGCGGAATTGCAGAAAAATAACCGGTGCGAACAGCACCAGGGGAACCAGGCTCTTGGCGAGCACCGCAAGAGCGAGGCAAACGGCCGCCAGAGCCATGTCCCGCCCCGGCGCCGCCTCGTTTTCCGTTCCCAGGCACAACAGCACAGCTGCGGAGAAGAACGCCGTCAGCGGAAGATCCGTTACCGCAATGTGGCTGAAGGCCAGCCACCCGGCACTGGTAGCCAGTATGGCGGTCGCATATGAGGCTACCGGGCCATCCCAGAGGCTCCGCACCCGAATGAAGAAAAACGCTAGAAAAGCGACGCTCAGCAATGCCACCGGCAGGCGCGGCGCGAGGTCCGGTCCCGCATGCAGCTTAAAACCCAGGGCAATCATCCAGTACAACAGCGGAGGTTTCTCGAACCACAGGTGCCCCCAAAGCCGCGGCGTGATCCAGTCGCCCGACCGCGCCATTGCCCTGCCGATATCCGCATAGCGCGGCTCGTCCTTGCTCACCATCCCCATACCTGTCAGGTCCACGAGATAAAGGGAGCATAAAAGAAGCACGGCTGCGAGGATCGCCGCTCGCCGCGTTATAAGCTGAAGCTTCAATACAAGAGTATGACCCGTCGGCTTCTGTTATCTTCGAGGCAATGAAAATCGCCGCCGTCAAAACCACCGTCTGCAACGCCGGGATGCGCAACTGGGTCTTCGTGCGTGTCGACACCGATCAGGCCGGCCTCTATGGCTGGGGTGAGGCCTCGCTCGAATGGAAAACCCGCAGCGTGGTTGGCGCCGTGGAGGATTTCGCGCCCATGCTGATCGGCGAAGACCCCACACGCATCGAACATCTTTACCAGAAGCTCTACCGGCAATCGTTCTGGCGCATCGGGGTCATCGGTTTATCGGCCATCTCCGCCCTTGAACAGGCTTGCTGGGATATCCTCGGCAAATCGCTGGGGCAGCCCGTCTACAAGCTGCTGGGCGGCGCGGTGCGC
>Ga0326727_10015652_pt1 | contig 16203 bp, 8 predicted proteins | sample MB2enrmetagenome_FD_207643 | JGI IMG/M metagenome (GOLD analysis project Ga0326727, IMG submission 207643) | Lab enriched peat soil microbial communities from McLean, Ithaca, NY, United States - MB29MY | ecosystem: Environmental > Terrestrial > Soil > Wetlands > Peat | place: USA: New York...
AATGCCATCACCGGCGGCAGCAGCACGATGACACAGGCAGAGCTGGACACCTGGGCTACGGATATGGCTCAGGCAACTGGCAATACTATCGACACCACCAATGCCATCTCCACCTACGGCACCGACGGGACACTGACCGCCTCAGAGTTCCAATCATTCCTTGCAGCCAACGGCATATCGGCCCCGCAAAACGTGGGAATGGCACCGCCGCCGCCCCCGGAATCCTCTGGGATGGATAGCTCCACGACAAGCTCCACATCAAGCGCCGAAAGTATCATCTCCAAGTATGATACCAACGGCGATGGTCTGCTGAGCGCCTCGGAACTGCAGGCTTACCTTGACGACCAAAGCTCATCGTCGACAAATAGTCTCATTGCACAGGCCTTGTCCGCCTACACATCGAGCCTTGGGAATAGTGATACATATAACAACTTACAGAATCTCTTCATGAGCCTTACGGGTAGTTCTGGCAGCTATTCACCAGTCGACTTATCGGTATAGTCCAGGGATTCACATTAAGACGGGGTCTTGAGTCAAGAATTGACGATGACCCCGCCCTTTTTGTCTTACCCATGAGAATAGGAAGTGAAAGATCATGAATGAACAACTGATCAATCAAATGACCTCGTTGGAGGCATTGGTCTTCAACAAAACGGGGGATAATCGTCAAGAACAACTTGAGGAGGCGCAGAAGATTTGCGCCGATGTTTTGTACGAAAATCCTGCGAATCCCGACTTCATTGGTATGCGAGGCATCATCGACCTTCAACTGGGAAAGACGAAAGAGGCAGAGGATTGGATGGAGAAAGCCTTGATCCTTGCACCTCAATCAACCGTGATCATCTATAACTATGCCATGATACTGATGGCCCAGAAGAAGTTTGCCGTCGCTTTACCTCTCATGCTGCGGGTTGTCGCTCTTAAGCCTGATCATGCCAAAGCCCATTGGCATATCGGCAAAGCTTTAAGCAAAACAGGTGATTCGGCGGGCGCTTTGGCAGCTTTCAACAAAGCGCTGGAAATTAACCCGCAAGATGCTGAAGTATTAAACGATAAGGGAAATACGCTGAAAGAAACAGGCCGTCTGTCCGAAGCGGCCACCTGCTATGAACAAGCCTTGATCCTCAAGCCGAACCATTATGGGTACATGAATAATCTCGGCGTCATCCATTATCTGCAAAACAATCTGGACAGCGCTGCGGTTTTTTTCCAGCAGGCTCTCGCCATTCGCCCAGGGAACCCCGAAGCTCTCAGTAATCTGAGCACGATCCTGCGATTAAAAGGCAATCTTGAAGGGGCGATCCTTCATTGCCAGAAAGCCTTGGCCTTACGTCCGGATTACCCAAAAGCCCTCAACAACCTGGGCAACGCTTTGAAGGATGCCAGACGTTTTGAGGAAGCTATTGCGACTTATAAAGAGGCTTTACTCCTCGAACCGTACGATGCCGAGGTTCACATCCATCTGGCGATGGCCTTGTTGGCTTTGGGGCGCTTCGACCAAGGATGGCGTGAGTATGAATGGCGCTGGAAATCAAAGCAACTTCGTCATGCCTTCCATGATTTTGCCAAGCCTGAGTGGCAAGGCGAAGCCGGCGAAGGGCGAACCCTTTTAATCCACGCCGAGCAGGGATTCGGCGACACCTTGCAATTCTGCCGCTATGTGCCTCTCGTCAAAGAGTGCGGGTTCCATGTAATAATGGCGGTTCCGCCTCCGTTGAAGCGGGTCATTCAATCTTTAGATGGCGTCGAAAAGGTTGTGGCCAAGGGTGATGTCCTTCCACCTTTCGATCTTCACTGTCCAATCATGAGCCTGCCCTTGGCATTTCATACAACTCTTGAGACGATACCGGCCCCGCTGCCCTATCTGAGCCCCGACCCGGCCGATGTGGCCAAGTGGCGGGACCGAGTTGCGGCGTTGGCGAACGACGCTTTAAAAGTCGGACTCGTATGGGCGGGAAGTTCACGTGCCCACTTGCACTCGACTGATCTTATCGCGACGGACCAGACAAGATCCGTTACACCAGAGGTTCTGGCTCCATTGATGGATGTGCCTAACGTGCAATTCTTCTCCCTTCAGAAAGAAGGAACGCGAGCCCCCGACGCTTTTCATCTGATTGACCGGATGGAAGATTGCCACGATTTTGCCGATACGGCGGCGCTCATTATGAATCTGGATCTTGTTATCAGTGTGGACACGGCAGTCGCTCATTTGGCAGGAGCCTTGGGTAAGCCGGTGTGGCTCTTGAACCGGTTCAACAGTTGTTGGCGCTGGCTCGTAGAACGCGATGACAGCCCCTGGTATCCCGACACGCTCCGTCTTTTCAACCAGAAAGAAATGGGAAATTGGGATGAAGTCATACTACGTGTCCGTGCTGCCTTAGCGGAAAGGAGTCAAGACAAACTTCGGTGGTACTGGAGCTCCTAGAGTGCTAAGACGCCATGTCGGTTCTGTGGATCCCAGTAATTTCGGACCATAAGGAGAGGATATCGGGGTCATGGTCGTTGACATCCAGCGCATGGGTAATGTGTGAAAGCGCTTCGGACATGCGTCCTGTCTTCCATTCAGCAAGAGCCAAACAATGTAATACCTGAGCATGGTGGGGATTCAAGGCTAAGACGCGCTGACAGGCAGCGACAGTGGTGTCGATGTCATGGCATTTAATTGCGGTCGATGCCTCATCTGCTAGCTGGATGATAACGTCGATTTGGGCTCGGTTATATATCCAACTTATATTTCGGGCGGCAAATTCACGTGCATGATGTGGATGCTCCTGGACTTCGCGGGGTATTTCGTAGTAGCAGGTGTACTTGCCGGTAGCAGCCCGAGATGGGTGTTTTAAGAGTGCTTGGAATACCAGACGGTCCTCGCCTGTACCATCTGCAAAAGGGGAGAGTGACCAGTAAGGCAGGATGAAATGACAGGTATCCTTATTGAGCAACAGGTTGCTGGGGCTGACGAAACCACCGAAACGCTGCTGATTGATCCCAACCCCTGGCCCTACCGAATCCCATTCGTCCCGGCAGATTGGCCATCCCGTTTCACGATCAACCAGCCAGCGGTAGGAAAACGCCCAGTCCTTGTTGGAAATCGCAGAAAGTAAGCTGGATAGATGATGACGTCCCCACCAGTCGTCGTCATCCAGATAGGCGACGTATTTGCTATTAGCGGCATAGCTCAAAATGGTTCTGAGGGCTCCACTGTAGTAGTTGGGGTAAAACCCCCCATGCCGCCGTGAGGTTGAATAACCGAGGTCAAGTGTCGTGAGGGTGACGTTAGGTGGGCATTCGTAAGCCAGGGTGTCCAATAGGTTGGCTTCCCCTTGGCGGTAGTCGATCCCAATTAAAATCTGAATGTGTCCTGCCAGACTCTGGTTGAAGACCGAACGTACGGCGCGCAACAGTGATGGGCGCAGGACCGTCGGGATTACCACCGCCACGTCAGCCAGCTTCTGTTTGCTTGCTGATATTGCTTCCGTTGACATACTGTCCCGCCCCAGTCAATCTTTTCGATCCAGATAACCACCAACGAACAATGACGTCAATGAACTCTTTCGATTTTCAGGAAGTGTCATTTTGATTGGAGTTTCATGAGATATCACTCAGTATTCGATAATCGTATATAATTGCATAGAGGTAATCGGCCGTTAATGAGAACATCAGAGCCAATTACAAAACTCATAGTTTGCGACAATATTATGTTATGCAAAGGCCTTGTATTTCTTATAGATCTTTATACTTCATCTGGTTCATCTACGAGTAGAGATAATATTTAGATATCTTCAGTGTGATCAAAGCGTTGAGTGTGGCACGATACCTGTACTATAGTAATTTTTACTTCATATGATACATTGCCAAGTATAGATTATGTTTGGCCATATTCAGTATGGGCTAGCATTATGAATTCACAAAATCTATTATTAATTAATTTCATCCTATTGTAATATTTGTCTTGATTACATCAGAAGAATATGATATAATTTATTTTAGAGTCTTGACATTGCGCCTTTGATTTTCACTATTACACCCTAGTAACATACATCAGCTTATACATCCAATATCCAGATATAATGCATTTTTTGCGTTGGATATAATGAATCTTTTAAATGTCTAAGAAAAGTTGGAGGCCCGCTAGAGCATTCATATTCTCCTACCAAAAAAAGGAACGATTGATGTATCAACAAGGAGGCTTCAATATGAAGAGCAAAACGTTCGTACAAGATGATTTATGACTCGAGTTCAAATAAAACAGAAGTTTCTTGAGCATCATGACTATCAGGGGAAAGCCGGTTTCAACCAACGATCAATTGCAAAGCTGGCAAACCTGCATCCAAACACAGTTAATGCTTACCTCCACGGCCAGCAAATTCCAGAATATCAGTGCTCATTAAATCACTTGGCTGCTCTATTTTGAAAGGCGACCATGAACTTTAATTCCGAAAATTCCTCCTATCAGTTTGTTCGGGTTGACCAATTTACTCCGAACAGCCGTGTAACTTGGACTTCTTTTGGCAATGTTGCCAGTTGTGTGCAAGACCCTGGTGCGAACAGCTTTACCCTTACCGGGGTCAGCCCCGGACCAGGTCTAGCCGCCCCTGTTCTTAAAATATACCTCCTGGGTCCCACAGCGTTTCGCGTTCGCTTCAACCCCACCGGGAATTATTCCAACGATGGCTCCTTTGCCGTGATCAACTCAAACCTCGGCGATGTGGCATTGAATATTCTACAGAACGATCAGCAAAAACTCTCGGTGAACCTGGGCGGAATCCGCTTGGATGTGCTCAAACAACCTTTTCAGGTTCAAGTCTTTCTCGGTGGGCAATTGATCAGCACCGACACTGACCAGGGATTGATCTATCTGCCGGGGAACAATCCCAACCAGCAGGCAGTCGCCAATTTTAAAAACTATCCTGCCAACGCCAACTATTTTGGCTTCGGCGAGAAGGGCGGGAGCACCCTGCGGATGAACGAATCTTCACTGACGATGTTCAATTATGACAATTACAAGTATTCCGGGGCCAACTCAGGTGCATCTTCCGTGGTTCCTTCGAATAGCCAGCCAGGGCCCTTGAATCCCAGCGAACCCCTCTATAATTCCATTCCGCTGCTCATTGAGGACAACCCGAACCCGTTGAATGCACAGGGCCAGCCGACCGGTGTGCCCTATTGCTACGGGTTATTTCTCGACAACGAATCCCAAACATACTTCAACCTCGGTGCCAGTTCCGCTGCCAGCGGCGACATGCACGGCAAGTATTATTTCGGTGCCCTCTACGGGGAAATTGATTATTATTTCCTGGCGGGCAACAATGTTGCGGACGTGCTAAAACAGTATGTAACCTTGACTGGTCCGCCCGCCTTGGCTCCGATGTACACGCTGGGCTATCACCAGGGGTGCTATGGTTATTATGATCATGACAAGGTGCTGGCCGCCGCCCAAGCTCACTTCGACAATCAGATTCCGCTGGATGGCATCCACATTGATGTGGACTTTCAGAACAACTACCGGACCTTTACCGCCAGTCCCAAAAAGTTCCCCGGTGGCGGAGCCCCCACTTTTGCGCAATTGGCGAAAATCGGTGTCAAGGCCAGTACAAATATTACGGGCATTGTGAGCCTGAAACCGGACGAAGACGGCAACAATACTCCCTACAGCACCCTGAATAGTGGAAAGGTTATCAACGCGTTTTTCCAGGATGTTAGAGCGGATTTTCCACCACCTCAAACTCCCGGATATTTTGTCACCAATGAAAACTATGGTGACAATTTTGGAACCAATCCATATCTGCCGGGATCTCCTCTTAATCCAGTTCCCTCGGGCACCTATGGCTACTATGCCGACTTGGGTCGCCTGGACGTACGCACGTGGTGGGGGCAGCAGTACCAACCGCTCCTTGCTGCGGGCTTGGAGATGGTCTGGCAGGACATGACCGATCCGGCCACAGTGCAAAGCGTCTCGGATCCGATGCCGTGGAAAACACTCGCGCTGGACCTGCTGGTTTATGATTTTACCAGCAACGCCATGGTTCCACATGCGCGCATCCACAATGTGTTTGCCCTCAATCTCATTAGTGCCACCTATGAGGGCATCGTCGCCCTGCGCCAGGCCAGCGGGGTGGACAAGCGTCCCTTTATAATCGCGCGCGGCGGTTATGCGGGGGTTCAACGGTATGCCGCCACTTGGACCGGCGACTCGGCTTCCGATTGGGAGTTTCTCTCGATCTTGATCCCGGAAATTCTCAATTTTGGACTTTCCGGCCAGCCCATGGCCGGCAGTGACGTCGGGGGGTTTGCCATTTCCCGACATGGTGTCGGCTACGACACCGGTTCCGGCTCCTACGGCGATGCCAGTGTTGGCTATTTTAACGGCGGCAACCCCTACATTCAGAACGGGTCCGTTCTGGGCGGCATCACAGATGCCGACCTGTTGACACGCTGGACGACCATGAGCGCATTTTTCGGCTGGTTCCGAAATCATTATGATGGTTATAACAAACAGTATCAGGAAGTGTATGCCTATGGTGAACCAGTGTTGTCCAATTGCCGCAACTACATTCAAATCCGCTACAAGTTGTTGCAATATTTTTATGACGCCCTTTATCTGTCAACTCAGACGGGATTGCCGATCTGCCGCGCGTTGTTTGTAACCGACCGTGCTGATCCCAATGTTTACCAGCATCTTGACGACCAGTTCATGGTCGGGCAAAACATTCTGGTCGCGCCGGTGGTGAACCGAAATCAATACAATCGGGATGTCTATCTTCCGGCGGGAAGCAGTTGGTATGCATACACCGACAACACGGCACCGTTGCAAGGCCCGTCATTGGGCGGACAAACAATAAATTGGTACGTCCCTATCAACCTCGTTCCAGTTTATATCCGGGCCGGCGGCATCATTCCCCATCGGGAAGTCGAACAATACGTGGGCCAACTGACGGTCAATCCCATCACTTTTGACATTTATCCTGGACCGGCCAGCACTTACACGTTGTATCTGGATGACAAGGTAAGCATGCAAGCCCAAAACAACGGGATTTACCGCCTGACGCAAATTTCCCAGTCACAGGTCATCGGGGCGCAACGCGTGCAAACTGTTAACGTGGTGCGCTCCTACGACAAGTTCACGCCGAATGAACCCTATTACTTCGTTGCCCTGCTGTCCACGCCACCGCCAATTTCGGTGACGGTTGGTGACCAGGTTTTGGCTATATTAACGGCTGCCTCAGACGAGGCCGCCGCCAATCTGCTGGCTCAGTCAGCCGTCAATGCGTGTTACTATAACCAGAGCCTGCAAACCACGTTCGCTAAGGTTTTCGACGTCAGTGCGAATGTATCCATAGTGGGGACATTTCCGGCTTGATTGGAGAGTGTTGGATTTTGGATTGCGGGGGGTCACAAATGAAACCTTCAAAATTGGTAAATCGTTGCTGGGCACAGCTATAATATTGATTATTAATATTCAAAAAACAAAAGCTTTATGAGAGGTAAAGGTGAGATCAGCTGCCACTACCTTATAATCATGTCACCTCAGATTGACGTTCACCTACAAGCTCGTCTCCTCTAGCTTGAACCCATCCGCTTCAAGGTACTAACCAACGGCATTTGAATTTGAAGGCTGACATTTAAAATGTCCTGAGAAACTGATGAGTTCGCGCTAGAGACAATAACCGGAGTTTGGACTTTCAAACCATATATTACATGCGAAACTGTTGAAAAACCTCAAAAATTATTTTATCTAATTTTTAACTGATTGATATTCAATCACATAAAAATATCGAAACCCTATGATGGGGACTTTTTTGATAGCCATCTAAAAGGTTCACTCTCCCAATCATAAGAGCCGTTAACGGTCTCCGCAGAGATCAACGCTTTTATCTGAGTGAAAAGTACTTATAGCTCTTTATACTTCATCTGGTTTATTTACGAGTAGAGATAATGTTTAGAAATCTTCAGTATTGGCAAAGTGTTGAGTTTGGCACCCATTAAAAGGCCCCTGTCAATAAAAACATAGTTCGCCAACGCACATTTTTTGCAGGTGTAACGTATAGCCAGCTGGGAGCACGTAATCTTCAGTTAGAGTCAACCAGAAATTACCCAGAGAAATATTTGAACGTAAATGGTAAATTATTTCTATTATCATAGAACTAAAATACATATTGATTCAGCTTGTTATAATGTGATAATAATTATAACCAATTAAAATAACATATATTATTTATTATTAATTGGTATTGACATTGCTAGTTAAATCAATGGGTTTCTTTGTCATGATTCATAGTTAACCAGACGGGGAAACCTTAGGCATACACGATTTAATGACACCTGTGATTGTTACGTCCATTTTTATATGTGAGGGGGATTGTCTACGGGCACATCTGGGTCCTTGTTCATCATCCGGTCTCTTGCAGTTTTTTCCATCATTATACTCCTGTCAAGCTGTGGTGGCGGAGGTGGAAGTGGCAATTCTTTCTTATGCAGCATATCAGGCATGGTGAGCGGAGCTATTTCGTCCGGTGTGACCATGACCCTGAGTGGCACTAGCTCAGGTACGGCTACAACAGATGCTGGCGGGAATTACACCTTCACAGGACGCTCTAACGGTTCTTACACTATTACCCCATCACTTGCTGGGTATACATTCCATCCTTCCAGCACGGCTGTTAAGATTAATGGAGCCAACATAACCTCAATTAATTTCACAGCTACAGCTACTACATACAGCATTTCTGGGACAGTAAGTGGTGATATTCAACAAGGTGTGACTGTCACCTTATCAGGCAATGGTTCAGGAAAGGCCACTACAGATGCAAGTGGTAACTATAGTTTAACTACCTTGGTGAATGGCTCTTATACTCTTACTCCATCCATTACTGGATATACTTTCTCTCCGACTAGCCAGGCAGTGAAGATTAATGGAGCAGATGTTAGTGCAATCAACTTCACGTGCAGTAAGGACTCGGGACAGGCTCTGGCAACGTTGCCTACATTGGCGACCACATCGCACGCGCAAGTCAAAGTCAGTTCCAAAAAGCAAGGATCTGTAGGCCCGGATTTTATAGGATTTAGTTACGAGAAGTCTATGTTGTCTAAAAACCTTTTTCGCGCAGACAACGCTCCCCTGATTGCCTTGTTCTCAAAATGGGGACCGGGACTATTGCGAATCGGTGGCTACAGTGTCGATGAGACAACTTGGGAAGCAAATGGTTCAGGTCGTACAGATGGATGCACTGCCCCTTCCGACATCGATCGCTTGGCCGGCTTTTTGCGAGCCACCAACTGGAAGGTGATATATGGTTTGAATGCCACAACCTCTACACCAGACTTAACCGCAGCCGAAGCCGCATATGCTGCCCAATCTTTGGGTGATCGTCTTGAAAATTTTGAAATTGGCAACGAACCAGATATTTATCAATCAAACGGTCTAAGGCCGACGACCTACACTTTCACGAATTTCCTGGCCGATTGGGACTCTTACGTGACGGCAATTAAGGCCGCAGTTCCTGACGCTGTGTTCTCTGGACCGGCCTCTGCCTACAATTCGTCTGTTTACACGATCCCCTTTGCCAATGATAGGGGCAACGAAATTGAACAGTTGACTCAACATTACTATCGCGCAGATGGAGGATTGGCCACCTCAACCATTGATTTTCTGTTGACACCGGACACGACTTTGCCACCCACATTGGTCGCGCTCACCACAGCAGCGAAGAACAATAATATTGCCAAAGGCTTTCGCATGACAGAGACCAATTCCTTTTACAACGGTGGAGCTCCAGGAATAAGTGATGCATTTGGTACTGCACTGTGGATAGTCGAGTACTGCTTCACCTTGGCGCAGAATGGAGTTGTTGGTGCCAACTTTCATGGCGGAGGAGATATCCCCGCATATACTCCGATCGCCGACGATTATTCTGGCAACATCGTGGGTGTCCGCGCTGAATATTATGGTATGTTGCTGTTTTCAATGATGGGACCTGGCAATGTTTTGGAGATGAGCGTCTCTGGATCTGCTCAAGCGCTGTTCAGTTATGCTGTCGCTCGTTCCGATGGTACGACCGCGATCGTGTTACTGAACAATAGTCGAACAGATGTAGTCGCGGTCACGCTCAATTTACCGAGCTCGGCTAAAAGTGCTCATGCTTTGTTGCTAACTGCCGCAAACCTGGACACCGATAACGGCTTCTACTTTGGGGACAGCATGATTCAGTGTGATGGCTCGTGGTCTGCAACGACTACTTACAATGTTCCGATTACATCCTCTTTGGCTTGGGTTGATGTGCCTGCCAGCAGTGCAATTTTAATTCAAACCCAATGAATATATCTTCGATTAATGATCAGTCCTTTCCAAAAAATCGCCACTGATGATTTCTGCGATAAATCATCAGTATAGGAATCTCATCAGATCTGTGCTCAATGTACGCCGTGCAAGGAAGAGAGAGATTCTTGAAGGTCGGGCCATACCGCTCAGAAAGGTTGGGGATATATGATAATTGAGAGGTCTCGCTCATATATGAAGCGTAACGTATCAAACTGCGCCGATGAATTATTCGCATCACTCATCGCTATGAGTGCAAACAACAAACCCCTGCATGAGATGACACTGGTGGACTATGGTGGCGGTACGGGTATGTTGTCCATGCAGGCGAAACGAATGGGTGTCCACACCGTCATATACTGCGACCTCGATAGCAAATGGAACGCTCAAGAGATAGCACATGAGAATGGACTTGAAGCAAACCATTATGTAGTGGGCGATATAGACGACCTAGTAAACTATTGCATTGAGCATAGCCTGACTGTGGATGCTATTGTATCCCATGATGTGATCGAGCATATCGTTGATCTGGAATACTTTGCTAAGAGGTTGATTGATCTCCCCCACAAGACATTGACATGCATACTCAGCTCAGGGGCTAATATGTATAATCCGCTTATCCTTTATCGAATACTTCTGGCTAACCATAAAATAAGAAAAACATATAAAATCTCATCCAGAAGAAGTCCAGCGTGTGAAAGGTTAATGCGAATATCATTTCTCAAAAGCGTATTTGAAGGAGCGACAATACAACCGGGATACTACACGAGATCGAACTGGCGCAGGGTTATGAATCCCTTGATACGTGTGCTGAGATATATGGTGGCACCATATTATGTATGCCGATTTGTTAATACGAATTCCATGTTGGTGAATTCCAATTTAAGTAAGGACCACGGGCGGGTATTGGAGAAGTTAACTGACTGATATTATAGGATCAAAAGTCTCTGGAGGAGGGTATAAGGTACTCAATCTCAATGTTATCAGCTATGAACCATTGATAACTGCGATAGATCAACACTTTCAGCGGAACAATCAGGAGTAGATGTTTTGTTTCGAAATCTTCGGTGTAGGCAAAGTGTAACTCTTGAGATGATATCTATGCTCGTGAGCAATTTTTTTAGAATCCACATAATGGCACGCACTTTATATTGTACTTCTGTGATGATTATGTGGAGAAATATTTCCAACGTCGTGCATTCTGCGAGGTCGTTTTATTTGTCACTTATCTTCCTTTGAGTTTTTCAACAAACTCTGCAATAATCATCGCCTTAGCCAATATATATATAGTTCTGATCATTTCCAATGAAACAATGAGTTACCTCACCACCCGACCAGGACGCTTCGAATATGTTCATACGCCTAAGCATGACTCTTGGCTGAATTTGATCGAATGTGACTTCTCTAAGATAGCACGCATGTTCCTTCGACACATCCGTGTTGTATAGAAGGAAGAACTCAAGGAAAGGATACCCAAAGGTGTTGTCGAAATTAACGAGGCCCCTGTTCCGTTCAGCTGGAAAAAGTTTGACTTGGGCTTACGTAATATTATAATTATATTAACGTAACGATCTACTGGTCAAACTAAATTATCGTATGTCTATAGTTAGGGCATTGTTACTTGGTCTAGCAAAGAGGTGGTGACCTTGGTTTCCGCGTCGATACCCACGCTTTTACTAGGTTCCGATCTGGTAGGAATGATGCAACCATGAAATGGAATGGAAGCCAGCAGGCGAGAGTGGAATGACATATCACAGGCAAGATGGATTTCAGCAAAACAATTTTACCCACTTGAGATGAGAAAGTGCTATTACTTTACACACTTCGGAGGGGAGATAAAAATTAAAATATAAAATATCATATTGTTACGAGATGGCACATAATCTGCATAAAATATACACATAATTATATTTATTATAAAATTGGGAGATTTTAAGTCATGAATAAATTCATATTTTTCATATCAGCATGCATATGTCTTCTTCTCTTTTCTTCTTCCCCAGTGCAAGCGGGCCAGGTAGTCACCAAGGACGACAAGGCCTGGGCTCACCAGGCCATAGAGCAGGAGAAGTCACGGGAGACTGTCTATTCACCGAACACGGTGGCAGTCCTCTACTTCCGCAACACAACGGGCAAGGATACATTGAACCCCCTGCAGAAGGGCTTTGCCTTTCTCCTCATGACCGACCTGTCACAGCTCGACAAGATCCAGGTCGTAGAACGGGTGAAGCTCCAGGCACTGGTGGAAGAGCTGAACCTCGGCACATCGGGCCTTGTGGCTGAGGACTCTGCCCCCCGGGTTGGAATGCTGCTGGGCGCAAGCTATCTGGTGGGGGGTGATATCCTACCCGTACAAGCTGCCGATCTTCAGGTCAAGTCCAACCTCCTCGGGGTAAAGGATGAGCATGTCCTGGGGCAGCCCGAGGCTGAAGGAAAGCTGGCGGATATATTTATCCTTGAAAAAAAGATCCTCTTCGAGATCATCGACCTGTTGAAGATCGAGCTCAGACCTGAGCAGAGGGTAAATCTGGAAAAGCCGTTCACCACCAACCTTGATGCATTTATGAACTTTGCCAACGGCATGGACAGCAGTGATAAGGGTGATTATTCCAAAGCAGGAAACTATTATAAGGAGGCCATTCAGCAAGATCCGCAAATGCAACCGGCACAGGATGCGCTAAACGAGCTGAAGAGCCTCGGCCTTATCACCGACCTTACGAGGAGCCAGGTCATGCTGATGACCCTTGAAAATACTACATCTACAACGGCCTCACCCACCAAGAGTGTTATCACGCAAGAGTCGGGCAATCCGGGCGTGATACAGCAAAAAGTGATTCAGACCGGCAACATAAACGTGAAATGGTAAGAGATCACCTTTTGGGGTAGAGCTATGGCGAACAGGGACTGTCACCGTACAATCGGTCAACTATCAGGCGATGCGAGGGAATATCAATCAAGGGCGCGAATCCTGTTGCCTCTTATCTCCGTCTTGCTCCTCTGCTGTGTTACCGCGATCCTCTCTTCATGCGGTGGTTCCACCGGTGCTTCCGGCGACAAGGATACAGGTGCTATCTCCTTTTCCCTCAAGTTCCCGCCGAGGAGTTTATCAGGGCTCCTGCCTGCGGAGGCTAAAGAGGCCTCTACCAATTGTACTGAATACAAGGTCACCCAGGTTGAGGCACAGGTTTTCGATGAAACCAATACCCAGATAGCCAGCGGTGGCCCCTGGGACTGCAGCTTGGGCACAGGGACAATCACGGGAGTAAAGGAAGGATCGAACAGGTCTCTCATCATCAGCCTCATGAACGGAACAGGAAAGACGATTCTTACAGGGAACATGATCGGTATTACGGTCATGGGCGGCCAGACTACGGATCTCGGGGTCATTTCATTGGTGACAGCTGAGGACATCAGTCCCCCGATTGCGGTCAACGATACGGCGACCGTGACCCGGGGCGGGACTGTTACAGTTCTGGATTCGGGGGCAGCGAGCTTGCTGGCAAATGACTCCGACCCCGGCGGCTACACTCTCCGGGTGAATACGACCCCGGTTTCAGGGCCGAGTCATGGGACCCTCACCCTCAATGCCGACGGAACCTTCAGCTACACGAACAATGGGAGCAGTGCAACCAGCGACAGCTTTGTCTACCAGGTGATCGATGTCTTAGGAGAAACGGCAACCGCCACGGTGACCATCACCATAAACGCAAGCTCCACCCCTCCACCTGTACTTTCGAGTGGCGGTGTGACCCCGTCATCGGGGCTCTCCACTACCACAACCTTTACCTACAGCGTCACCTACTACGATCAGGCTGGATACAGCCCATCCACCCAGTATGTGTATATCGACGGCGTTGCGAACAATATGGCCCTCTCGTTCGGCAGTGCATCGAACGGAACTTACTCCTATAGCACCACACTGCCTGCAGGAAGCCACACCTATTACTTCTCCTTTGCCGCAGGGAAAGGTGGCTCTGCGAGGCTGCCCGCAACGGGCTCGTACACTGGACCCACAGTGACCACCCCTCCGTGTGTCGCTGACTTCACATCAGACTTCACCGGTGGATGCCTGCCCATGGGCATAAACTTTACCGACAAGTCCACGGGCATGATCTCATCCTGGTCGTGGAACTTCGGAGATGGCGGAACCAGCACAACCCAGAACCCGAGCCACATATACACCGCATCCGGGACTTACACGGTCACCCTGACCGTTTCAGGCGCATGCGGGAGCAATTTTAAGACAAAGAGCAGTTACATCACGATCTATGCGCCTTCTGTTGCGAATTTCACGACAACACCCAACAAGGGGAATATTCCGTTGAGTGTAAACTTCGTAGACATCTCCACCGGCACCATCACTTCCTGGTCATGGAACTTCGGTGACGGCACGACAAGCACGGCCCAGAACCCTCCGACGCATACCTATACCACCGCAGCAACATACTCGGTAACGCACACTGCCACAGGTCCATGCGGATCGAATTCCGTGACATACCCTGTCACAGCATGCGCACCGGTCACCGCAAACTTCATGGCCAACCAGACAAGCGGGAATGCACCATTGATTGTGCAATTTACCGATTCATCCACCGGGTCTCCCACGTCCTGGTCATGGGACTTCGGTGATCCAGCGTCCGGCACCGTTGATACCAGCAACCAGCAGAACCCTTCACATACATATTCGGCTGCAGGCACTTACACGGTGAAGCTCATTGCAACAAATGCCTGCGGCATACAAAGCCAGTCGAAGCCCGGTACAATAACTGTCTGCAACCCGATTCAAGCGGACTTCATGGCCAATCTGCCGAGAAATGGGTTTGCGCCACTGAACGTAAGCTTTATCAATACATCCACCGGGTCTCCCACGTCCTGGTCATGGGACTTCGGTGATCCAGCGTCCGGCACCGCTGATACCAGCAACCAGCAGAACCCTTCACATACTTACTCGGCTGCAGGCACTTATACGGTGAAGCTCACCGTCACGAATGCCTGCGGCTCAAATAATACAAAAACTATGGCAAGCTACATCACGGTAAACTCCGTAATTAGCATTGCCGCTGGAGGACACCATACTGTTGCTATGGATAGTTCTAACACTGTATGGGCATGGGGGGATAATACTTATGACCAGCTCGGTGAGTGTGGTGGGGGAACTGAAGCCTACAGCAGTACCCCTGTTGCGGTTTGTGCAGATACAGCGAACGTAACCAGCATTGCCGCTGGATCCAATCACACCGTTGTCCTGATGAAAGATGGCACTGTCTGGGCATGGGGGTCGAATAGCAATGGTCAGCTTGGTAATAATTCAACCACAGATAGCTCCACCCCTGTTCCGGTTTCGATTGCAAATACATCGGGCGTAGCCAGCATTGCCGCCGGATCTAATCACACCGTTGTCCTGATGAAAGATGGCACTGTCTGGGCTTGGGGAGATAATACTTATGGCCAGCTCGGTGATGGAGGATATGGGGGATATCGCGATACGCCGGTTCAGGTTGTGGGACAATCAGGAATAGGATCATTCCTTTCAAATGTAGCCATAATCGCCGCTGGGAGCGGACACACCGTTGCAGAGGATATTTATGGCGATGTCTGGACATGGGGTAATAATAGTTCGGGCCAGCTCGGTAATGGAGGATATGGAGGGTATAGCGATACCCCGGTTTATGTATCAGGCCTTCCCCGTTGCCATTGTCATTGTTCATATGTAATCAATATTACCGCTGGTGGTAACCACACCGTTGCTGTGGATAGTTCTGGTTATGTCTGGGCATGGGGAGATAATACTTATGGCCAGCTCGGGGATGGGACAGCCACCCAACGCCTTTACCCGGTTCAGGTTGTGGGACAATCAGGAATAGGATCATTCCTTTCAAACATAAAAAGCA
>Ga0326727_10015654_pt1 | contig 16201 bp, 16 predicted proteins | sample MB2enrmetagenome_FD_207643 | JGI IMG/M metagenome (GOLD analysis project Ga0326727, IMG submission 207643) | Lab enriched peat soil microbial communities from McLean, Ithaca, NY, United States - MB29MY | ecosystem: Environmental > Terrestrial > Soil > Wetlands > Peat | place: USA: New York...
CCCAAATCCTGTCTGGGTAATTCCGGATGAGGCCTCCGATGAATTTGACTCCAGATTAGGTGCAATCACATCGATTTCTCGGCTTAAGCCATCCGGCCTATTGGGTAGCTTGGGATATCGCGGTTTTTCTGTTCGTAAAGACAATGAGTCGCATGTCACTTACGTTCATGGCGGCGTTGTTGATACGGGCCACGAGAGTCCGGCTCTTGTGGCCGATGATCGCGGGCTCGAAAAATGGCTACTATCAACTTCTGGAAGCTCCATTAGCGCTGAAGTGAGGAATCATGTTTTGGAATCCCTCGAGTCTCCAATCGACCTAGATGCGACACTGCGCGGAGAAGTGTCTACATCAACCTGCCATCCGTGTGCAGCTGCCGACGCGCCCGTTTACAACCCGGGTATGTGGAATACTCCGGCTGTTCAGCCTCGGAATAATTGCTATAACTATGCAAACAATCAGATCACGGGGACCTTTGCTCAACCTGGACGCGCCAGTGGGCACCCCATAACCAACCTTGCTAATTGCAGCCCGTCCGCGGCCGCGACCTCAGACGGCCTTCATGCCGTCCCAAGTTTCAGTGCTGCCCTAGGATCGGGCGGCGGTTGGTATGTGGCCCTGGTGGTTTGGCCAGGCAATGACTTTCATTGGTATCGTCAGGACAAAGTTGGCTGCTGGTCGCACAAACCCGGGTCGACACCTGTTCGAAATGTCGACAATGCTTCTAGACCTATTTCCGATCCAATGACAGCCAATCGTGGACCATATACCTTGTTCTGCTCATTCATGGTCACGAAAGCGGGCATTCACATCCGATAGATGAATCAACCTGCTGTGTATCGCCGGCTTCCCCGTCCCGCGAGCTTTGTCTCCCATTTCTGATCCTCTCGCTCAGGCTATCTCGAATGCTTTAACGCTTTTTCCGAAAGAAGGGTAAGCATGACATCATCCAACTTGGCCCTCGGACAAATCGACTCATCGGCTGCCGCCGGAGTCCGGGTATGCTGGTCGATCGATAAGACGAGCAAGGCAGCCGGCGGAGCCGACAACGGCTTTCTGGACTGTGCTCGCTCTCACATTTCGGGCTACCTTTCGCATGGCTCCACTGCTGACTGTAGCGGGAATCTATCCAATTGTCTTGGAGCGGCTGGAGGAGGCATTGCCAACGTTATTGGACATGGGAATGATGGCCTGATCGTTACCGGACAAGGCCAGACACCGAGTGATCCGCAGAAGTTCATCACAACGTGGAATGAGAACATCTGGGGGCCACTCTTCCGGAGCCTAAAAGGGAAAGCTAGCACAATCAAGCTTTGGGCCTGTCATCCGGGCACAGGACAAGCGGGCGCCGATTTGCTATTCGCAATGATGAATGAAACCGGCGCAACTTGCATGGGCCCCACTGGGTTTCTCTATTGCGGCCCTCAAGGCCTATCCCTCGAGGCCAATTCTACCTGGCAGGTATCTTCTCCGGGGAGACCCAAACCCGCGCCAATTCCGGCTCCCACGCCCCACTTTGTAATAAGAGTGGAAGACTGGAGTTTTTCAATGCAATCAGAAACACATTTCCGTCTGGGCAGCGTGGAGGGTTTTGAGGTTCGGCGCGATGCTCACCTTCTGTTTTCTGCGACAGGTGACTCAGCTCGAGGAATCGCCCGCCTCGTAGATCTGGCCAACCCAGAGAAAAGCGAACTGCTCGTTGGAGCTATAGTTACGGGCCAGCTCACGCTTACATTCAGCGACGCGTCAGGTGAGCGAAAGGCTGTAACTTTTGACATACTGAATAATCGCCTGCTTCAGCGTAAAGACATGCCAACTCTTTACTATCGCTGCAGCGAAGGCTTCGCTGCAATGCTGAACTCTGGTATTCGTTATTGAACAACCAATTTGCGACTCTAATGGGAGAAGGCAATGGATACTCACGAGCAAATCACCGTTTTCGGGTGCGTAAAGAAAGGAACCGAAGCAGGCTGTATCCTGCTCATCGGCTCCGATGGAACAGAATATTCCCTTCATGGATCGTCCCTGCCAGAAATTGGAAAGGGACTTGGAGTATCGGTGAAGGGTAAGAAAGAAGGGGTGACTTCGTGTCTGCAGGGAACCCCACTCCACGTCATTTCTTGGGCGTGGACACGTGAGAAATGTCCGAAATAGAGTGCAGCCTCTTGATCGGACAGGGGTGTAGATGATCAAGACGTTGTGCCATTGTCGGAACGGCTGATGGGCGGCTTGTAGTTGAGGCTACCATGTGGCCGGTGTCGGTTGTAGTAGTTGGTCCAAGGCTGTAAATGTGCGTCTCTTTGGTTGGAGTCAGCCCAGTGTTTTGCGTATGCCCACTCGCGCAGGGCGATTTGGATGAATCGTTCGGCCTTTCCGTTGGTTCTGGGCGTATAGGGTCTGGTGCGATAGTGCCTGATCTGGAGGCTTCTGCACGCCTGAGAGAACTGGGCGGAGCGATAGCTGGAACCGTTGTCGGTCAGCAGGGCGCGCACGGTGATGCCGTGGCCGGCGAAGAAGCGCAGGGCCGATTGCAGGAAGCCGACGGTGGTCTCGGCCTTCTGATCGGGCAGCATCTGCGTGAAAGCCATGCGCGAGTGATCGTCGACGGCCACATGCAGGGCCAGTAAGCCAGGGTGCTTCTGCTTGCCTCGCAGTCTTCCGTCTCCGCGCAGGCTGACCTCGGCGAACTGGGTCATGCCCTTGATGTCCAGATGCAGCAGATCGCCTGGCCGAGGATGCTCGTAGCGCTGGATGGGCGGCGGCGGGTTGAGATCGCGCCAGCGGCTCAGCCGGGCCCGGCGCAGGATGCGGCTGACCGAAGCTGGGCTGGCGCCGGTGCGGCGGGCGATCTCGTAACCCGGCATGTGTCCGCGGCGCAGCTCGATGACACGACCCACCAGGTTGTCATCCAGCTGGCGTGGGCTGCGGTGCGGCCGCGAACTGCGATCCTCGAGCGCCCCCACACCACCCGCGCGATAGCGCATGACCCACTTGCCGGCCGTCTTGGCGCCTACGCGGAAGGCGGCTGCAGCCGCCTTCCGCGTAGCCCCCTGCTCGACAACGAACTTGATCAGCGCCTCTCGACTACGAAAGCTGAGTCGGGCATTCTTATGAATGTCCATTCGATTCCTCCGAAGGTTCTAGTTGCTCGTCACAACCAGCTTCTCCGGTTCAAATCGAATGGACAACCTCTTGAAAGATCACAGGTGCCCCATCCTTCGCTTCCTCCTAGCGAAGGGTGGGATACCACGAATCCTCACCGGTCCCGGCACTACCTGAACATTCCCGGCCCATCCGCGCAGCCAAAATACACCCCCAACTGAGACATTACTTATGCAGGATCAATTCGTGACCCATTAAGCCACCCTCCTAGGCCCGGCGCACGCTGTTGACCACTTAAATAACCCCCAAAAAGCGCATAATAAGAACAGCCCTCCAAAATGCCCTCCCGAAAGGCGAACCCACGCGCACCTACCCCCTGGGAAGCAACTCGGGTTTTTCGCTGTGAGCCTGTGACCCAGCCCATAACCCAAACAAAATCAGCGGTCTCCACCACCCTCCCCCACAGGATCACAAAATCACCCGCGCAAAAAGGCCTGGCAGGCGGCCCTGGGGTACCGGCCCTGATCACGGCGTGAAGGTGGCGGCGTCGGTTTTGGCTACCTGGTCGATGATGCGCTGGATGACGACGACCTGGATGTGGATGTGGCTGGCGAGGTCGGGCAGGAACTCCGAGACCCAGTTGTCGATGGGGGCGGAAGCGAAAGTGATGCCGTAGCGCGCGGCGCTGGCACGCAGGTTGGTTTCCCGACCCGGCACGTAGAGGTTGCTGACCTCGTCCTCGATCGCGTACCCCACCACGTTGGCGTAATTGAGCATGCCCTTGCCGTTGTCGCCCTGCGTCCAAACCAACTGGGTCACGGCATGTAGGGCGCGGCGCGGAATGGGTGCGTCCGGCATGCGATGGTAGTGCGGGTCCTGGTGAGCGATGGACGGAATCAGGAAGGTGCCGACGAACTCGCCGGTCATGTCCTGGGTGAAGCTGACGCCCACGTTGCGCGCGAATCCCGGCATGCCCGGACCATAGGGCGAGTTGGCGTTGGAGCCGACGGAGATGGCCGAGGTACCCAGGATGGTGATGAGGTTGAAGGGGTCGATCAGGTTGCGGGTGGCCAGCCAGCCCTTCTCCATGGGCGTGAGGGGCTTGACCCGCGGACCGTCGGTGAAGCGGGCATACCAGTTGATGAGAGGCTCGAGGGGCGGGCACTTGACGGTTTGCGGGTTCGGTTGCGGATTGGCGGTTGATGCAGGCGCACCGGCGCCGGCAATCTGTGCCGCCGCGGCCGCCATGGCTACCGCAGTTGCGGCGCCGGCTCTGCGCACCTGGCACGGCCCGGCCGCCGGAAGGGCGCGGGCCAGACTTTGCGGTTGAGGGGCCTCGGGGAACTGCGGCTGCGCGGCGGCGCTGTCCGCCTGGCCGGCCCACAGCGGGTGGATGGGCAGCAGGAGAACCAACAGAAACAGACATTCTCTGACCGTCCGGATCATCCGCATTCCGGAGCCTTTCCTGTTGCAGGAATGTTCACCTCTATCATGGACTCTCGAGCGGCTGGGAAGGCGGCGCCTCTTAAGAACGAATAGCACCATCCGCTCTCTGGTTCTGACGCGAAATCTGAGGAAAAGGTCACTTGGAGACGCCGAGCCTATCCAATGCCGGCAATATTGACCAGTGCGGCACATCGGCGGCTTGTCCGGGCCGTCCGGCATTGACGCGCCGCATCCCGCATCGCAGACTGAGGAAGAGGCTGCCTGAAAAACGTCAGCCTCCCTGGGGTGCATCGCCATGAGCACTTATCCCCCGCCCGGCCCTCCGCCCGGAGGTTTGGGCAGCCGCATCGATGAAGCCATTGAACTGATCGAAATGGAACTGCGCCACGCCGCCGCCTACATCAACGACGCGGTGATCCCGCAGGTGCGCAGTGAGTCAATCACGGCCATGCGCTCGGTGGCGGACACGCTGCACCGGCTGGCCGACAAATTCGACCAGCCCAAGGGTCCGCGCGCCGGATGACCGGCAACGGGCATAGCAGGTTCCAGCGGCTGGCCACGTTTGCCGCGCTGGCCATGATCCTGCTGACTGCGTCGGGCTGTGCGCATCATCGCGTGACCACGCAACAGACTGCGCCCCCGGCAATCACGCCGCCGCTCACGCCCCAACCGCAGGCAACCGCGCCGGCGCGCATTCCCATTACTCCAGCGCCGCCGGGCGGAGTAGACGCGGATGACCGCGACTACGTAGCCACACACCGGCCCATCTTTACCGAGGAGGGGCTGGCAACCTGGTATACCGCACCTTACAGGGGACGCAAGGCCGCCAACGGACAGGTCTTCAGCGATCGCGCCATGACGGCCGCGCACCGCACCCTACCCATGGGTTCGCTGATCGTGGTGACCAACCTCACGACCGGCCAGTCGAGCGCCATGCGCATTACCGATCGCGGCCCGTTTGTGGACGGCAGGATTCTGGACCTCTCCATCGCTTCGGCCAAGGCCACGGGTATTTACCGCATGGGAACGGCGCGGGTGCGGCTGGATGTCTACCAGACGCCCAAGCCCATCGACCGGGGCGGGCGGTGGTGCGTGCAGATTGGCGCGTTTGAGAGCGAGCACAAGGCCAAAAAGCTCCAGGCGGAGCTCATGCGCAAGTATCCCAGCGCGAACGTAATCGAGTTCCCCGGCGAAGACAGCTACTGGGTACGCATCCGGCCGGAGGGGGACAACCGCGCGTTGGCGGAGTCGATCGCGCACCGGCTGCGGCCTGCGCAGGGCGAGGCTTTTCTTACGCGGCTGGATTAAGCGAAGTGAGAGACTGAACGACCGCAGAATCCCCTTATCGCCATCCCATCGCTCAGAACAAGTCGGCGATGGGGGGAAATGTCAGCAGCAGGCTCAGCGCAAGCAGCACGAAAGCAGCAACAGCAATGCGTCCCATGGCGATAGCCCTGCTCCGCCAACGGCCTTCCAGAACTCCCCAGGCGAGGATCCATATGAGAATCGCAACGGTGGTTACACCGGACAATGGACCCGCCGGAGAATAGAAATTGAGACTTGTTTTGACCAATGGCCACTTCTCGCCGGCGATCGCCAGAATCGCAAGAGCAAAGGAGCCGATACCGGCCGAGAGGACCGCAGCCGCGCCAGAGCCATTCGGCACCTGGGGATCGACCGGCGAATTTGCAGTGCGGGGAATGTTCATTTTTCTCCTCCGGCGCGCAGGTGGATTGTGGGTCCGCCGTTCACAGGCGCCTGCTTGTCGATCAGCGCGCCGAACAATCCGGCGATGCCCGCTGCCAGAAACGACGCCATGGTAAAGCCAAGCACCGTGGCGCGGAGCTGGCGGTGATTCCTTAGGTCGCGGCCGTACCGGATGAAGACGAAAGCGACCATCGTGATTGAAATCGGGACCAGCCAGGCAACGTGTTCCTTCCACTCCATGCCCAGCGAGTGCCAGCCCGCTGTTACCGGGCTGGACATCAATAACCGTTGCGGGAACATGGAAAGGTCAGTGCTTCCCTGCGGCGGAGCCGCGCGATACCAGGGATAGACAACGTAGGTTCCTGTGAGCACGGCAAGCCATGCGAGCACTACCATGGCGATCAGGTAGACCTTCAAAACCCGCTCGCGGACCGGCGCGGCCTCCGACGGTTCGGCCACCTGCGTGAAGAAATAAAGCTCCGCGAGGGCGCCGGAGCAGGCCAGCAGGTAGAGGGCTCCAAAGCCCATGCCGTGGACGAGAGTCCATAAGCCGCGCGCCGTGATTTCCATTCGCTTTGTTCTCCCAGTTAACCGGGATTGCAACGGCCGTCAGTATCCGGTTCCGGTCATCGGCCCTTGCAGCCAGCCGTTTCTTGACGCGTCTTTCTTGTCGTCTTTTCCCCACGTCCAATACATGCCCGCGTAGGCGTAGTTTTCCGTCTGGCCAGCTACGGAGTGTCCATAACAGAAGAGGAACTGCTGGTTGGGGTTGTGCTTGAAGTGGTAGTATCCGCCGACGTCGATCATCGCGGAGCGTCCGGTTTGGGCCGCGGCAAATCCCTCGCGTCCATGAGCAAAAAGCTCCGCACCCAACTCCAGCCTTTCGTTGAGTTCCCGCTTCACCAGCCATCCGGTGTAGGGGAAATCGCGGTAGTTTTTCCGTGGAACTACCTGGTAGCCGCCGCCGCCATCGAAGAGCCACTTGCCCGAGTTCTTTTGCAGCCAGACAGGCAGCTTGTACCAGACTTTTCCTACGCCCAGCCCGTCGTCGGCATTGCCGGCGGGCATTTCAAACATGGTGAAGGTGCCTATCTGCGGAATGTGCTTAGTCTCTTTGACGATGGCAAGTTTCACGCCGAGTTCCACGTCGTTGAGCCCAAACGCGCTGGGTCCCGTCCCGCCGGGCAGATAGATGGGATTGTTCGATGGGAAGACGCCGCCCCAGGGAAGAATGGCGTGCAGCTGCACCCTGGGAATTGCGCCCCAATTGAACTCGAAGGCCGGCCCGGTCGAGTCGATTTCAGCGGGCGTGCCATCGACACCTCCGAAGACATAGAACTCATAGTGATGCAGGTCGACCGGAACCGGATCGTCGGTTTGATAGGGCGGACCCTGAGCCCAGAGTTTCGCGCCAGCGAGCAAGAGGAATAGCGTCAGCGTCGAGCTTATGCTTTTGAACATTCCCGTCCTCCCGGCGCACCGGCGGAATCCGCCCGATCTTGAGCTGAGTCAACGCTCACCTCGAACAGCATATATCGAAATTCGATAACAAACAATTCCAAGCAGGTCAAGAAGCGTTATATTCTTCTTGTGCTGAAGCTGCGGAAGGAACTCTTCTTCGGACTGGTCAGGATTCACGTGCTGGTGCACGCATCCCATGAGCCGATCTTTGGGCTGGCCATGATGGATGAACTGGCGCATCATGGTTACCGGATAGGCCCAGGAACTCTTTACCCGCTGCTGCATGGACTGGAGCGCGGCGGCTTGTTGCGCTCTGTGCTCACGACCGCCGGAGGCCGCAAGCGCCGCGTTTACCGGATCACGCCCGCGGGCAGAAAGGAATTAGACAAGGCCAGAGTCAAGGTGGACGAGCTGCACGATGAACTTCATGAAGAGCACCCGCGAAGAATCTCGGACCTGAGCGGCGGCTCCGGCAACCGGCACAGGGAGTGACGGCGGCGGCAATGACGAGCAGGCACAAGACGATCCGGAGCCGGTGCGCGGCACTGGGAACGATAGGCGGGAGCAGAGAGTCAAGGCCGTCGCCGTTCCACCCGGAAAGTCAAATGCGCGCCAGTGACGCTGAAGCATCAGCTAGAATGCCGATCATCTGCGGTTTTTCCGGGGGGCTCACGTGTCAGAAGCCTCCTACAAGCTCACGGTGAGTGTGAAGCTTCTCCTTTCCCTCAGACGATTTCCACATGGAGGAACAATGACCGACCTGCAATCCCAAGTCCGGCAGAATTACCTGGCCATCGCCGTGGCCGCCATTGCCAACTTTGCTTTTGAAGCCTGCTGGTACAGCTTCTTTCTGAAGACGTGGCTCAGTGGCATCGGCCGCTCGGAGGAATGGCTGAATCACACCGGCGCGAACGTATACCTGCAATTCGGCACTGCCCTGGTGGCTTCGGCGGTGATGGCCGCGGGCATCTCGCGCGTGATGCAACACACCGGGGCGCAGACAGCCCTGCGCGGCATCCGGATCGGCGCGCTGCTTTGGGGCGGCTTCGTGCTCACTGTATGGTGCACCGAGTATGTCTTCGAGATGCGGCCGTTGAGCCTGCTCGGGGTGAACGCCGGATTCTGGCTAGTGGGGATGATGCTGATGGGCGCGATTGTAGGCGCGTGGAAGAAGAAGTAACTCACTCCGGCGGCGGGTAGAAGGGCAGCTTGTCGTTTTTCTCGTTGGCGCGCTTGACGGTGACGTCGTCGAACAGGAGCGCGGGGGCCAGCACCGTTTCAGAGATGTTGCCGACCTGGTTGTTGGCGAAGAGGTCCTTGCCCGCGGCGACGATCCCGGAGCGAAGGGCGCGCAGGTCCAGGTCCTCAAGCCGCGCGCCGCGCACCAGGGTTCGCTTGCCGTCGGGGGTTTCTTTGTAGAGCAGGCGCGGATTCGTGCCGCCGGCCATGGCCTCGACAAAGTAGACATTGGCCAGGCCGCGGTCTTTGGCCATGTCGAGCAGCCTTTTGTTCAGGCCGTCGAGACTGTCGCCGTCTTTCGCGGTGATCTTGAGCACGCCGATCGAGGGCTGCGGAGGACCGAAGACGCCGGCGCGGCCATGGCCGTTGGACTGAGGGAAATCCTTCACCGGCTGGCGGCCGATAAGGTAGTTTTCGAGCTTGCCATCCTTTACAAGTTGCACGGCCTGCGCAGGTACGCCTTCCTGATCCACGGAGTAAGCGCCCACGAGGCCTTTGCCGTTGAGCACGCTCAGGCTGGGGTCGTCGACCACGTCCATGAAGTCCGGCAGCACGCGCGCGTGATAGCTGGATGCGAAGGGGCCGGTGGTGCGGGCTTCGGTGCCAAGCGCAGGGCGATTGGCGGCAAAGGCGCGCGCGAGCAGGTCTTTGAGCGTGCCCGCGGCGGCATCGGCATCCATCAGCACGGGCCCGTGGTACTCCTCTTCGACGAGCGGCGCGGCGCGGAGTTCGGCCAGGCCGTGGATGCACTCGATGGCGTGCCGGTCGAACGCCTCGGGCGCGTCCAGGTCAGCCAGGCTGTTGCCGGCGATGTAGTAGCTGCGGTCGAGGTTCATGCCATCCGCGGCCTGGCCGCCGACACTGAAATCCTGGTCGTAGCGGGTTTGCGACGTGCGCGTTATCGTACCTTCGCTGTTGACCAGGTAGGTGGTAGCCGCGGATGCGCTGAACGATGCCGAGGAATATTCCACGTCGTGCTGGCTGGCCTGGAGAGACGCTTCGGTCAGAAAGAGGCCGCTGGCTTTGGCGGCCGTATGTTCCCAGGCATCGGCATCGACTTTGAGCTGCTTCGACTCTTCAAGGAGGATGACCGGCTTCTCGTGGGAGAAATCGTCGGCCTGGGGCGGCGTCTGGACCTGTTTCAGCTCGGCCTGCTTGCGCGCGTAGGCAGCCAGGGCAGCCTTGTAGGCCTCATCGGTGGCCATCCACAGCGCGGAACGGAGGGCAATGGGGTCATCGTCGAGCACCTCGAGCGCGGGAGTCCCGTCGCCGCGGCCGGAGTTGTCGGATTTGTAGTCGCCGACGTGCACCGAGACGCGCGCCGTGCGGCGATGTGACGACAATCGCCCCAACGACGCGCCAAACTCTGCACGGGTGCGAAAGCTTTCCATGTCGTCGATGCGGTATTCGATGAAGAAGGGCTTCTCGAAGCCCTTTAACTGCAGATCGGCCATGCTGCGGTCGAGTTCGTCGAGCATGGCCTTGAGCACGGGGTCCTTTTCGGCATCGGCGCGCGTGGCTGGGGCGGGGGCAGCGGACATCTGGAAGACAGCAAGCCCGATTCCGATCAGCAGCAGAAGAGAGCGCATGGGCTTCATTGGGCAGACTCCTTGCCGGGCGCGGGCGCGCCGGGTATGGGCAGGATGGGCGGGCGCGTGGTGCCCTGCTGAACGCGCTGTGTCTCCATCTCACTCAACAGCATGGCCGGAGCCACGGCGCTGACCGGAATGGTGCCCGACTCCGCGCCGCACTCACCGTTGAAGACTTCGCTCCTGTCGCCGGTGACGAGTATCTTTTTCATTGCGGCCAGCGGCGTGCCGACGATGCTGACGCCGCGCACCAGCTCATCGGGACGGCCGTCGACATAGACGCGCCACACCACCAGCGGGACCACGGAGAATGCCTGCGGCGAACTGCGCTGGGTGACGGCGAACCCCGAAGAGATGTCTTCAAAGTAAAGCCCGTAGGGTTTGCCCTGCTTCTTTGCCTCGTCGATGAGTTGCTTGCGCAGCTCGGCCTCGGGCACCTGTTTGGTGGAGGTCACGATCAGGTTGCCCTGGCGGCCGGTGGGCATGCGGCCAGTCTGCGCGCGGCCATGGCCGTTGGAATTGCCGAAGCTGGCGATGGGGAGCCGGGACATGAGGAAGGTTTTCAGCACGCCATCCTGGATGAGGTCGACACGACGGGCCTTCTGGCCCTCATCGTCGTAGTCGTAGCTGCCGCTGAGCCAGGTCTGGCCGAATTGCGTGACGGTGGGGTCGTCGGCCACGGAAAGAAAGGTGGGCAGGACCTCCTTGTTCAGCTCCTTGGTAAAGGTCTGGCCCTCTTCGTCGCCGCGCTGGCGCTGGCCTTCAAGCCGATGGCCGAGCACCTCGTGAAAGAACACCGCAGCGGCACGGCCGGAGAGAATCGCGGGGCCATCGAAGGGCTCAGTGACGGGCGCCTTGCGCAGCGCCTCAAGACTCTTGCCCAAGTCGCGAATCGCTGCTTCAAGCTGCGGCTGCGCGGGCAGACCGGCAGCCGTCTCGGCCTCAAACGTGCGTGCGCGGTAGAGGTCCATGCCGTCGTCGGCGCGCGTCACGGCAAAAATAACCAGCCGCGCCTGGACGTGGGGCGTCACTACGCGCGAACCCTCAGAGGAGGCAAGGTAGTCGGTCTCGTTCTGCACTGTCAGCATCACGATGTTCTGGTAGACATCGGGATACTCGCGGAAGATCTTTGACAGCGCGCGCACCCGTTGCTCCCAGGCTGCGCGATCCACCACGGCTGACGGGGCCGGCTTGCCGATGGAAACCTGCGGCGCCTCCTGGCTGAAGTCCGGCGAGGTGTCTTCTTCCTTGGCGCGCACCTGGGCCTCGGTCTTGACGCGGAGGTAATTGTCGAGGGCAGTGCCATAGCCGGAGTTGGTGCCCAGCCACAGGGCGCGCGTGAGCGCTTCGCGGCCGTCGCCCAGGGGCAGCGGGAAGCTGTGCACGCCGGAGCTGCGATGGTTGCCGTGGGTGTTGTCGAGCTTGGGGTCGCCGAGGCGGATCTGGACATCGGCCTGGCGCACGCGCTGGGTGGAGCTATCGGCCAGCGCCCCGAACTGCGCGCTGATTTGGACCATGCTGGCGTCAGCGACCGAATAGCTGACGAAGTATGGCGGGAGCTGCTTTTCGCCGTCCGCCGCGGCGGACTTGCCGAGCGAAGTAAAGGCGCGATGCAGCTCGGTGTTCATTGCTTCGAGGAGCACGGGGGTGGCCTGCTGCGCGAAAGTAGCCGACGGATTTGAGGCGAGAACCAAAAGTATGGCGGCGCTGAGGTTCGTCGCGGGCCTGAGGAGGAACCGCATGGAGGCAGCGATGGAACGATTGCGGATAGAATGGGACGGCCTGGGAACAACCATGAGTAGCTCGATTGTCTCAGAGCGGGCTTGTAACAAGGAAGGAAGCCATGACTTTTCTGCGCCGCTGGCTGTTTGGGTCTTGCGTTGCCCTGCTGTTTCTGGGCACGGCCGGAATCGGGCCGCGTCCGTGCGCCGCTCAGTCCACGGTGCAGCCGGCAGCGAATACTGCGTCGGGCGCGGCTCAAAACCAATCCGCTTACTCGCTACCGCCGGACAAGCTGGCCAAGTCCATTGCGCTGGGCCGCATCCGCAACGTGATGGATATTGTTGGCTCGCTGTGGGGGCTGGCTGTGCTGTGGCTGCTGCTGGCCACGCGGGCCGCCGCTGGGCTGGGCGCATGGGCGGAACGCGTCTCGAGGAAGCGCTGGGTGCAGGGGCTGGTTTTCTTTGCCGTGCTTATTGTCGTGCTGACGGTGGCCAATCTGCCGCTGGATGTTTTTAACCACATCGTAAGCCGCAGCTACGGGATCAGCGTGCAGGGCTGGGGCAACTGGCTGGGCGACCAGAGCAAGGCGCTGGGCCTGGCGGTGGTGTTCGGGCCGCTGGTGCTGCTGCTCTTCAACTGGATCGTGCGCCGCTGGCCGCGCCGCTATTGGCTCGGCGCCTGGGTGGTGACGCTGCCGCTGATGGTGCTGGTGGTTGTGGGCGAGCCGCTCTTCGAGCCGATCTTCTTTCAATTCGAGCCGCTCTCCGCGAACCATCCCGCGCTGGTGGGGAAGCTTGAGCAGGTGGTGGCTCGCACCGGAACCAATATTCCACCGGAGCGCATGTTCCTGATGAAGGCCAGCGTAAAGAGCAACGGCTTGAACGCATACGTCAGCGGCCTGGGCCCCACCAAGCGCATCGTGGTGTGGGATACGACGGCCGGCCGCATTCCCGACGACGAGCTGATGTTTGTCTTTGGCCACGAGAGCGGGCATTACGTGCTCAACCATATCCCCAAGCAGTTGTGCGGATTTGCGATTGCGTTGTTCTTTGTCTATTGGGCCTGTGCCGGGTTTGCCGGGTGGCTTGTGCGGCGTTTTGGTGCGCGGTGGCGCATCGATTCCCTTTCCAGCCGGACCGGATTCGTGGTGCTCATTTTTGCTATCTCGCTGGCCAGCTTTGTGCTGGAGCCGGTCAGCAACACCTTCAGCCGCCACTTTGAGCACGAGGCCGATGTCTATGGACAGGAGGCCATTCACGGGCTGGTTCCCGATGCGCAGAAGACCGCGGTGGCGGGATTCCAGGCGCTGGGCGAGGCCTGGCTCGAAGATCCCAATCCCAGCCCTTTCATCGAGTTCTGGGAGTACAACCACCCTTCGGTAAAGACCCGCGCTGACTTCGCTGCGCATTACGATCCGTGGAAGGATGGCGGGCGGGGGGAGTTCTTCGACAGGTAGGGACTGAGGGGGCAGGGATCAGGCTGTGCGGGAGGAGGTTCGTAGTTTCCCACCCTTGCGCCAGAAAAAAGGCGCAAGGATGGGGCACGGGGCATTGAGTGTCGATCCCTGCTTTCAGTTCTCTGTTCCGTGATCCCTGCTCCCTGGTCCCTGGACTTGTCCCCGAATTCGCCGGCGAATTTCACAGCACGGAAGCGGCGGTTTCCCTCACCCTCCCTGAGAACGTACACTAGGGAGTCGCAGCGCAGAATTCCGGAAGAGGAGAAGACCCGCAATGGCCTATCCAGCAAATTACCGTTACACCCGCGAACATGAGTGGATATCCGTCGATGGCTCGATCGGCACCATCGGCATTACCGATTACGCGCAGAACTCGCTGGGCGACATTGTCTATGTGGATGCGCCCAAGGTGGGCGATGCGGTGACCGCGCACGCCACCTTCGGGTCTGTCGAGAGTGTGAAGGCGGTCAGCGACCTCTTTTCGCCCGTTACCGGCACCGTGACTGCCGTCAACGAGGAGTTGAAGACTTCGCCCGACAAGATTAACGAGGATGCGCACACAGCGTGGATTATCAAGGTGGAGCTGAGCAATCCGGCGGAGGTCGACGGCCTGCTCGACGCCGCGGCTTATGAGGCGTTTGTGGCGGAGGAGACGGGGAACTAGCTGCCAGCCTCTAGCTCTTAGCTCCCAGCTTTTTTCTGGCGGACGGATTTTGAATAGTCCTTAGCCGGATTAACCCAGTGGCGAAGCCCGAACGGCTCGTCCAAAACGTGCTCTTAGCAAACAGCTAGAAGCTCGAGGCTCGAATCTAAAAATGCGCTACTTACCAAAATCGCCCGCTGAACGGGAACAGATGCTGGCCGCTATCGGCGCCAAGTCCATTGACGACCTGTTTGCCGTGATTCCGGCCGAATACCGGCTCGACCGCGACCTCGACGTGCCGCGCCAGCACGGGGAAAGCGAGATCATCGACTACTTCCGCGCGGCGGGCGCACGGTATACGCACAAGCACTCCAGCTTTCTGGGCGCGGGAGCGTATCGGCACTACCGGCCGGTGATCATCGACTCGCTGGTGCAGCGCGGGGAATTCCTGACCAGCTACACGCCCTACCAGGCGGAGATCACGCAGGGGACGCTGCAGGCGATCTTCGAGTTCCAGACCATGATCGCCGAGCTGACCGGCATGGATGTGGCCAATGCCAGCATGTACGACGGATCGACGGGCGCGGCGGAGGCGGTGATGATGGCGGTGCGCGTCACCGGACGGCACAAGGCGGTGCTTGCGCGCACCGTGCATCCCGAGTACCGCGAGGTGCTGGCCACCTATACCAAGTATCAGAACCTGCCGACGACGCTGGTCCCCTACGATGCCGAGACGGGCCGCGTGGACCTGGCCGCCCTGGAAGCCCAGGTTACCGAGGAGACCGCCGCCGTGCTGGTGCAGAGCCCCAACTTCTTCGGCACGATCGAGGACATTCCCGCGCTGGCGGCGATTGCGCATGCAAAGGGCGCGCTGCTTATCGTTTGCATCGCCGAGGCGATCTCGCTGGGCGTGGTGCGGCCGCCGATGGAAGCGGACATCGTCAGCATGGAGGCGCAGTCGTTCGGCGTGTCGCTCTGCTACGGCGGCCCTTATTGCGGAGTGATCGCGGCCAAGGAGCAATACCTGCGGCAGATGCCCGGCCGGCTGGTGGGCCAGACCGTGGACAGCACCGGCTACCGAGGCTTTGTGCTTACGCTCTCGACGCGCGAACAGCACATCCGGCGCGAGAAGGCTACGTCGAACATCTGCACCAACCAGGCCCTGGTGGCGCTGATGGCCACCATCTTCCTGACCGTTTACGGCAAGGAAGGGATTCGCGAACTGGCCGAACATAACCTGGCCAAAGCCGACTATGCGTCCAGGCTTTTCGCCGCCCAGCCGGGGAACAAGCTGCTCTTCTCCGGCGCGCCGCATTTTCATGAGTTCGTGCTGCATACCGCGGAAGCGCCTACGCATTGGAGCAAGCGGCTGCGCGAGCAATTGATCGTGGGGGGCATCGACCTGAGCCGGTGGTATCCGGAACTGAGCCATGCAACGCTGTGGTGCGCCACGGAGATCATTCCGCGGGAGCGCATCGACACGGCCGCGCGGATGCTGGCAGCCGTTCCCGTTGAGGCGTAGTTTTTCCACGAACAACTGAGGCGATTCGAGGAATCCAGATGGCAAGCGAAGCAGACAAATTGGCAAAGTACCAGCGCCGCCGCAAAGCGTGGCATCAGGTGCGCGAACGGGGAAAGATGCCCTTCGTTCTCTACGCGTGGACGCTGGGCGCGGGCGGCTCCATGTTCTTCGTGATTGCGTTGCTGCATTTCTTCACTAGCCACCAAAAGCCGAACTGGATGGTGGTGCTGGGCGCCCTGATCCTGTGCCCGATCGCGGGTTTTTTGCTCGGACTGCTGGATTGGGGCTGGAAAGAAAAGAAGTACGCGGAGAAGAC
>Ga0326727_10015655_pt1 | contig 16200 bp, 10 predicted proteins | sample MB2enrmetagenome_FD_207643 | JGI IMG/M metagenome (GOLD analysis project Ga0326727, IMG submission 207643) | Lab enriched peat soil microbial communities from McLean, Ithaca, NY, United States - MB29MY | ecosystem: Environmental > Terrestrial > Soil > Wetlands > Peat | place: USA: New York...
GGTTACCATGGCATGAGCGAAGGCGCTTGTGACAAAGAGAGCAGACATTTTTCGGCAGATAGGTGAACAAGGTCGGCCGTGGGATGTGCTGGTCATCGGTGGCGGCGCCACCGGCCTGGGCGCCGCGGTTGAAGCTGCCTCCCGAGGCTATCGCACGCTGCTGGTGGAGCGATTCGATTTCGCCAAAGGAACCTCAAGCCGAAGCACAAAGCTTGTTCATGGCGGGGTTCGCTATCTGGAGCAACTCGACCTGAGACTGGTTCTGGATGCATTGCGGGAGCGCGGCCATATGTTAAGGAACGCTCCTCACCTGGTCCACGACTTATCCTTCATTGTTCCGGCATACAGCTATCATTCGCTTCCTTACTATGGGCTCGGACTTAAAGTTTATGAGCGGCTATCGGGAGAGCTGTCGATGGGCCGATCGGAGTTGCTTTCGCGTCAGAGCACACTGGAGAGGCTGCCGGGAATGGTCGCAGATGGGCTGCGCGGCGGCATCCTCTACCACGACGGCCAGTTCGACGATGCCCGCTATGCGATCGCCCTGTTGCGCACATTTCAGGATTTGGGAGGCACGGCGATCAACTATGTTGAGGCGGCAGCCATCTTAAAGCGCGGTGGGAAGGTAGCCGGCATCGAGGCTCGCGAGCGGGAAGACGGTGCGGAATTCGACATTCAAGCCAAGGTGGTGATCAATGCCTGCGGCGTGCAGGTTGAAGATACGCTGGCCATGGATCACGCTGCTAATAACTCGTTTCTTGCTGTAAGTCAGGGAACGCATTTTGTCTTGCCGCGGTCATTCTTCCCGACAAATACGGCACTGATGATTCCAAAGACGGCAGATGGCCGAGTGCTATTCGCGATTCCGTGGCACGGAGCGACGATTGTGGGAACTACGGATGAGCCTGTGGATCGGGCGATTGCCGAGCCGCGAGCGCTGGCTGTAGAGAAGAAGTTTCTGCTCGACCATATAACTCGATACTTTGGACATAGACCGGGGAATGCGGAGATTCTGAGCGTGTGGTCGGGCCTGCGGCCATTAGTGCGAAAGGGCGGAGTTAAGACATCGAAGTTATCCAGGGACCACACGATTATGGTTTCAGAATCAGGGTTGGTTACGGTTACCGGCGGTAAGTGGACGACTTATCGGCGTATGGGACAAGATACTATCGACCACGCATGCCAGGTTGCCTCACTTCCCAAACAACGGTCGCGGACGCTTGACATGAAACTTCATGGTTGGACGATGGAATCAGTTGGAACGGCGTCCGAGTGGGAGCGTGTTTACGGATCGGATCTGCCGATGCTTTGCGCGCTATCAGCCGAGGACGCCAGCCTCGATTCGCTTCTGCATCCGCGCCTGCCTTACCGTCTGCGCGAAGTTGTTTGGGCGGCGCGGCATGAGATGGCGCGAACGGTGGAAGATGTTCTTGCGCGGCGCACTCGTGCCTTGTTCCTGGACGCGCGCGCTGCCATTGAAGCTGCGCCGATAGTGGCTGGCATTCTCGCCAGGGAATTGGACAGGAGCGAAGAGTGGATGGCCAAGGACCTGAGCTGCTTTGTCGAGACTGCAAAGGGCTACCTTTACGAGGCGAGCGACGCAGCTTGAAACAGGCGGATGCAGAGGATCAGGAGAATCGTGTCCGGCGCCAGAGCAAGGTCCCGCACACTCCCAGAGGCAGGATGGTTCCGATTACCAGAACAATGATCCAGGGAATGCTGATGGCGATGTGCTGTGCCTTGGTGCCGGCGGCCAGCCAGACGAATACTCCAACAGCGGCGCACATGACCAGGACCTCCCACCAGCGCCGCTGATGCGGCTGTCCGGCGAGCGGGTCGTCGCCGCGCACCACCGCCGCGACCTGTTCAGGATTCAGCGCGTAGCGAGTAACCTCCCTATTCATGGCCTCTTTCCAGTTAGTCAGTTCCAAGCCTTGCGGCGCGGCCGTGCTGATGGACAGAGCGCCGGCGATCATCACCAACGATCCAGTTACGATGAGCAGTTTCCCGGCGAGCGTCAATCCGGAGAATTCGGCGAAGACCAGCGCGGCCCAGGCCAATCCCCAAAGTTGATTGGTATTGGAAAGAGGAATGCCGCGGCCGATGCCGATGTATTTCGCTGCAAAGTTTTGGAACAGGTCGCCAATGACCCAGCAGAAGCCGCCAAGAAACGGCCAGAATAACATGGGCCGGGCTCTAACTAACTCGGCGGTGAGGGGCGCGAAGCCGCCAAAGAAAATTGCTCCCAGAGTAATCACGGTGCCTAACTCGCCAAAGGTGAAGATAGTTACAAATGAGAGCGGGTTCATGCCGCTGATATAGGCCTTTCGGTAGGGAATATACATGGTGCCGAGCAGCACGCCCGCGCCCAGCGCGGCCAATATGCCCACGGCAGCTTTTCCCGGCGTGTTGGAAGACTGCTGCGACGTGGCGTAGGCAAGAACGCCCGCGCCGCCGACGATGGCCAAGGCGCCGCCGAGCACCTTTGTCCATCCTTTGAAGCCGGAACCGCGGAGCTCTTTGAAAAGCAGCGCGCCCCAGAACAGGCCGACCAGGCTATTGGTGTTCCAGAGCGGAAAGGCGATGGCGAGGCCCACATTGCGAACGGCGAAGATGGTCAATGTATTGGCCACGGCCCAGAGCATTCCGGCCAGCAGAGCCCAGACAATGAGGTGCGGCTTGTCGCGCAGGTCGGTGAGCACAAAGCCGGTGCCCTTGAGGAGCATGGGAACCGTCCAGCGGGCAACGAAGGCGCCCATGACCATTCCGAGAGAGATGGTGAAGGGGGAGAATCCGGCGTTGACCAGTTTGGTGGGGGCTTCGGCAGTGCCGAGCCAAACGGCCGCGGCCAGTCCGCAGAAAACCCCGAGTTTGTGAAGGGAGATCGTCGATCGCCTGGATGCGTCAGTCTGGTTGTCGCTCAAAAAATCACCTCAGAGTCATAAGAAGGATTATTCCCAAAATCAGTACGATTATGGGCACCCAGAGATGCACGTCGGTGAGGATGGCTGTGAGGCTTTTCCGCTTCATGTGTGAACGCTCTCATTCGCACCGGTCTGATTCCATGGTTAGGCTTCATCCAACCGCGGGCTCTCGGAGGGGATGAAGATAGTCGAGATTGTGCCTGTCAAGAATATATGCAGCCTAGAATCGCTGCCACAACTTTGTTGCAGCGGCCCTGGCTTTAGCCATGATCTCACGTTCATCGATGCCGACAAACTCTCGCTCGTGCATGACGATGCGCCCGCCGATGATCGTTGTCTGGACCGCGCACCCAGAGACGCCGAACAAGATGTGGCTATTCACGTTGGACTCGGTGAGGGGCGTTGGCGGATCGTAGTCGACCACAATAATGTCGGCAAGGGCACCGGGGACGAGCTGGCCGATGGCGCGGCCGAAGCACGCACTGGCTATGGCGGAGTTCTGGCCAAAGAGCATTGCCGGAGGCTCGGCCCAGGCTGCGCCCGGATTTCCCGATTGATGCTTGTGGAGAAGATTGGCGACCTTGAGCGATTCGAACATATCGCACGTGTAGCCATCGCTACCAAGGCCCACGCGAACTCCGCGGTCAATCATCCCGAGCACGGGAGCGCATCCGACTGCATTGCCCATGTTGGACTCAGGGTTGTGAATGACATTGGTCTGGCTGCTCTGCAACAGATCGATCTCGCGATCGTCGACGTGGACACAATGTGCGGCGATGGCTCTGGGGCCAAGAATGCCAAGGTCGTGAAAGCGCTCAACCACGCGCTTGCCGTGTTCGCGCAGGCACTGAATCACATCGGACTCGGCCTCCGCGACGTGAACATGGAAGGCCGCGTCCAGTTCCGCGGCGGCGCGAGTGCAGCGGGCAAGTGTCCGATCGCTCAAAGTAAACGATGCATGTAGTCCAAAGAGCCCGCAAATCAACTCGTCCGGAGAGTGTTTGCAACTCTCGAGGAAGGTACGATTTTCCGCGATGCTCATGTTAGTAACTTCAATGCCATCGCGATCTGTAACTTCATAACATAGGCAACTGCGCAGGCCAGTCTGGTGCGCGGCCTCGGCGATGCGCGAGAGGCTGCCGAAGATGGCGCCGGGGCTGGAGTGATGATCGAAGATGGTGGTGGCGCCGTTCCTGATGCAGTCGATCATGGCGACCATCGCGCTGAGATAGACATCTTCCAGAGTTAGCACCTTATCGAGCCGCCACCACAGGCGTTCGAGGATCTGGACGAAGTTGCCAGGCGCAGCATCCTTCAAGGCCATGCCACGCGCAAACGTGCTGTAAAGATGCATGTGAGCGTTGATGAGGCCGGGCATGATGAGCCGGCCGCGCGCATCGAGGAACTGTGCGGATAGGTATCGCTGTTGTAAGTCAGCGGTCGCGCCAACTTCGAGGATGAGGCAATCCTGAATTGCGACGCAGCCGTTCTCAACGAGCGGTCGTTGATCGTCGCGCGTAATTACTCGCCCATTGCCGACCAACAGAATGGCGGACGTATTCATGGTGCGGGAATTCTAGCGAATATGCGTTCGGCTCAACGTGATGTGGATCACATCGGGGCAATCGGAGACGGGGCAACAATCAAATTGCGGCTTCCAGGGATCTTTGCGGTGCTCAATGGGTTAGGCGCAGGAGGGATATAACTCCGGCGATATTGCATAGGCCGGCGCAACAGTGCAATCGATTGCTCGATCTTCCCAATTAGTGTCTCAGGAGCGGAGGGAAAATGGCTAAGCTGAGCGTGACCATTTGCGGAATCGAATTCGCGAATCCGATTTTGCCCGCCGCCGGACCGCCGTCGAAGGATGGAGCCATTCTGCTTGCCGCTGCAAAAGGGGGCGCCGGAGGATTGGTCACCAAGACAATTTCAGTGAAGCCGGCGGAGGTACCGCGACCTTGCATGGCGGAGATACGCGGCGGATTCCTGAATACGGAGCTGTGGTCGGAGTTGTCCAAGGAGCAGTGGATCGAGACGGAATATGAATTGGCGCGGTCGGCTGGCCTGCCGGTGATTGTGGGGCTGGGATACACGAGCGATCAGATTCGGGAGCTGGCTCCTTTAGTGAGGCCATTTGCGGATGCGCTTGAGCTTTCGACGCACTATGTGGGCAACGATATTTCTCCCATCATCAACGCACTTAGAGCAGCGAAAGATGCGGTGGATGTGCCAGTGTTCATGAAGCTGAGCCCGCATCCTAACATTCAGGAGATCGCGGTCGCGCTGGAGGACGAGGGGGCTGATGGGCTGGTGATGATCAACTCATTCGGCCCCTGCCTGAGCATCGATCTTGAGACGGGGCTGCCGCTGATGGGGAGCAAGGACGGCTTCGGCTGGCTGTCAGGGGCGGCGATTAAGCCGCTATCGCTGCGCTGCGTGTATCAGGCCGCGCGCGTGGCGAAGATTCCCATCTTCGGCGTGGGCGGCGTATGCAATGGCCGCGATGCGGCAGAGATGTTTATGGCGGGTGCATCCGCCGTCCAGGTCTGCACGGAGGCCATTCTGCGCGGGCCGACGGTCTATGGAAGGATCGCGAAGGAGCTCGGCGCGTTCCTCGACGGGCACGGATACAAATCAGTCGAAGAGATCAAGGGCCTTACCATTCGCAGGATGGCGGAGCGAGGTGCGCCCAAAGCTGAAGGCTCCCCGAGCGTGGACATGGAGCGGTGTTCTCTCTGCGGCCAATGTGAAGTGAGTTGCCCGTATGGGGCCATCTCAGCCCACGAAGAGTTGCATATCGACGAGGAGAAGTGCTTTATGTGCGGGCTGTGTGTTAGCCGCTGCAAACGGCGGGCACTCAGTATGGTGCGATAAGTTAGTGCGGCGCGGATAACATGCGTCAGCGGCGGAGTTAGAAACAATGAGCTATGTTACCGGGCTTCAATGCGTGCATTGCGGACGCACTTACAACACGAATGAAGTGGAGTACTTTTGCCCGGTGTGCGGCTATCATGACGGCATTCTCGATGTTATGTACGACTACGAATCGATCAAGAGAGAACTAACTCCAGAGGCGCTGGCACAGAGCGCGAATTACTCGATGTGGCGCTATCTTCCCTTGCTGCCGGTGGCGGATGCGGCGCTGATTCCGCACCTGCAAGTTGGTTGGACGCCGCTCTACGATGCGCCCCGGCTGGCAAAGGAGCTAGGAGTGGCGCGGTGCTGGGTCAAGGACGAGGGACGCAATCCTACTGCATCGTTCAAAGATCGCGCCAGTGCAATCGGTGTTGTGAAGGCGTTGGAAAGGAATGCGACTAAGATCACCTGCGCTTCGACGGGCAACGCCGCGTCTTCGCTGGCGGGATTTGCGGCAGCGGCCGAGATGCCGGCGGCGATCTTTGTGCCGGCCAACGCTCCGGCTGCGAAGGTGGCTCAGTTGCTGGTGTTCGGAGCGCAGGTGTTTTCCGTCGAGGGCACATACGACCAGGCCTGGGAGCTTTGCATGCAGGCCAGCGCGGAGTTTGGCTGGTACAACCGCAACTGCGCCATCAATTCCTACTTAATCGAGGGCAAGAAGACGGTATCGCTCGAACTTGTTGAGCAGTTCATGCGGATTACGCCGGGAAGCTTTCCGGACTGGGTGGTGGTGAGTGTTGGCGACGGATGCACGATCGGCGGCGTGTGGAAGGGACTGCGGGAGATGCATATTCTAGGCTTCATTCCGCGGCTGCCACGCATACTCGGCGTGCAGGCAGACGGGTGCAAGCCATTTCTAACTGCGTGGCGGGATAAGAGCGATTTGATTCCGTGCCAGGCGCACACTTTGGCGGATTCGATTGCGGTTGGGCATCCGCGGAACTTCAGCAAGGGAATGCGTGCTGTGACTGAGTCGGGCGGCGCATTCGTTTCTGTCTCGGACGAGGAGATTCTCGAGGCTATCCCTATGGTGGCGCGAAGGGCGGGAGTCTTCGGCGAACCGGCGGGAGTGGCGGGTGCGGCAGGAGTGAAGCGGGCAGTGGAGTTGGGGATCATTGGCCGCTCAGAGAGGGTCGCGATCGTCATGACGGGGAACGGACTCAAAGACATTCAAAGCGCAATGCGCGCAGTGGGACGAGCGATTCAGGTGCGGCCCGAGATGGAAGAGATTTGCAAGGCAGTGGATAGCGCAGTTACGGTTTGATGTTACAGATCGTTCGAAAGCGATGAAAGCGAGATAAGTTGAAGATGGCAACGATTCCGTACGGCCCGACCTACGATGAGATGCTCGATCCGGGCCTTCTCGACAAAGATGTTCGCGACCGCGCCTTGACCGCGTTGAAGCAGGATGAGCTTGATCCCATCAATCTTTTTAATATCACTTGGATGGACGCGGCGAATCGAGTTCGCAAGGTGGTGTTGCCGCGGGCGCTGACGGGCGTGGATGCAAACATTGTGGTGATGCTGGGTTGCGGATTCCCATCCGGATCGCACAAGGTGGGCCCGGCTTACAGCACGTTGATCGAAGGGATAGTGGATGGCGAGATCGTACCCGGCAAGCACACAATCCTTGGTCCTTCGACGGGGAATTTTGGGATTGGAACAGCATACGTTTCCAAGCTGCTCGGCTTCCGCGCGATTGTGATTATGCCGGACAGCATGAGCAAAGAACGGTATGAGCGCATCAAGAGATATGGCGGCGAACTGGAACTTACTCCGGGCTCCGAATCGGATGTGATTCTGACTCTCGAAAAAACCCGGGAGCTAATGAAGGATCGAAACAACAAGGCCTTGGCGCAGTTTGAACTCTTTCCCAACTATCGCTTCCATCGCCATGTAACGGGAAAGAGCGCAATTGAAGCGGTGAAGGGCGTTGGCAACGGGCGGATCGCGGGCTTTACTTCTGCGCCGGGATCGGCTGGAACCCTTGCGGCCTGCGACCAGATCAAGGCCGTGTTTCCGGATGCGAAGGTTGCCGCGCTGGAGCCGTATGAATGCTCGACGCTTGCAAACGGAGGACGCGGGCAGCATCGCATCGAGGGAATCGGCGACAAGATGTGCACGCTGATTCACAATGTGCTGCAGACCGATTTCGTCATCCTCATCAAGGATGAAGAGACCGTGCAGGGAGTGAAGATCTTTCACGACGGAGTGGACTCGCTGGTGAGAGTGGGCGTGGATCGCGATTTTGCCTTGAGCCTGCGCGATGCGTTTGGGCCTTCCGGCATTTGCAATGTGCTAGGCGCCATCAAGCTGGCGAAGTTTCTGCGGCTGGGCCCGGAGGACAATGTTGTAACTGTGGCGACTGACGGTTTCGATCGGTATAGCTCAGTGTTAGAAGAGCTGGATGCGCGATATCTTGAGTTAGCGCCGCAAGTATTGGATCGCTGGACGAAGGATATCTTCCTCGAAGCCACGGACGATCATATGTTCGATTTCCGAAAACTGGAAATTAAGGAGCGGCTGTTTGCGCAAAAGGAAAACGATTGGCTTAAGTTCGGCTACACCAAGGCATTTCTCGATTCGATGCGCGGCCAGGAGTTCTGGGACGCGCAGTATGCAAAGGTTGGCGAATACAACCGCAAGATTCTTGCCGCGCGGTAGTTCGCATTGAAGGAGCAGCGGCCATGTTCCAATTCACGTTGAACCAGCATGAGGTCGCCGCAGCGGAGGACATGAACCTGCTGGAGTATCTGCGTGAAGAGGCGCGGCTCACGTCAGTGAAGGATGGCTGCGCCGAGGGAGTGTGCGGCTCCTGCTCGGTGTTGGTGAACGGCAAGGCCTGGCGGGCCTGCACACTGACCGTAGCCAAGGTGCGAGGCAAGGCAGTTACAACCATTGAAGGCCTCTCGGCCCGCGAACGGGATGTTTATTCGTGGGCGTTCGGTGAAGTGGGAGCGGTGCAGTGCGGATTCTGCATGCCGGGCGTGGTGATGAGCGCGAAATCATTGCTGGACCAGAATCTGAATCCTACTCCCGATGAAGTGAAGAGGGCGATTCGATATAACCTATGCCGGTGCACAGGCTACCTGAAGATCGAACGAGCCATCAAGATGGCCGCGGCCGCATTGCGCTATGACGATGCGGTTCACACCAACGGCAATGCAGGCAGAGTGGGCGAGCGGATTGTGCCAGTGGATTCGACCGCGAAGCTGTTTGGCACAGGCGAGTTTGTCGACGATATGCAGGTTCCGGGCATGTTGCATGGCGCGGTGCTGAGGGCGAAATACCCACGCGCGGTTGTAAAGGAGATCGACATCTCAGCGGCGCGGGCGCTGCCAGGTGTTGAGATTGTGCTGACCGCGAAGGACGTGCCGGGCGAGCGGATGCTGGGGCATATCGTTCACGACTGGCCGGTGATGATTGCCGAGGGCGAGGAGACTCGCTACGTAGGCGATGCGCTGGCGGTGGTGGCCGGGACGACCAAGCAAGCGGCTCGACAGGCAGTGGAATTGATTCGTGTGGAGTACGAAGAGCTTGATCCGTTGCTGTCTGCGCAAGCGGCCATGGCCGAGGGTGCGCCGCGAATTCACGCGAAAGGAAATCTGCTTTTGGAGACTGTAATGAAGCGCGGCAATGTGGAGCAGGCGATTGCGAACGCGAAGCATGTTGTGACGCAGAGCTACTCGACGCCCAGGCAGGAGCACGCATTTCTTGAGCCGGAGAGCGCGCTCGCGATTCCCTCGCAGGATGGCGGGCCAATGACCGTGTATACGGCGGGGCAGGGAGTTTACGACGACCACCGCGGCATTGTGGAGATGCTTGGCGTGGCGGATGAAAACGTGCGCGTGATCAGCAAGCTGGTTGGCGGAGGATTCGGCGGCAAGGAGGATCTCTCTGTGCAGCATCACGCAGCGTTGCTGACCTGGCACAGCGGGAAGCCTGTGAAGCTGACGTTCAGCCGCGAGGAGAGCTTTCGCGTCCATCCCAAGCGCCATCCCATGGAGATGGAGTACACCGTGGCGTGCGATGGGAACGGAAAGATTACGGCGGTGAAAGCGCGCATCGTTGCGGACACGGGGGCATACGCATCGCTGGGCGGACCGGTGCTGCAGCGCGCCTGCACGCACGCGGCGGGGCCGTACCAGATCGACAACGTGGATATCGAGGGGCGCGCGGTCTACACCAACAATATTCCGTCGGGCGCGTTTCGCGGCTTCGGTGTTGTGCAAACATGTTTCGCGATGGAGAGCACGCTGAACCTGCTGGCGGCGAAGGTTGGGATTTCGCCGTGGGAGATTCGTTTTCGAAACGCGATCGAACCGGGCGGAGTGCTTTCGAACGGACAGATTGCCGACGAAGGAACGGCATTGAAGGAGACGCTGCTTGCGGTGAAGGATGCGATCGATGCTCATCCGAACGCGGGCATTGCATGCGCGTTCAAGAACAGCGGGAAGGGCGTTGGCGTGCCCGATGTGGGGCGCGTAAAGCTAAGGGTGGAGAATGCCGGTGTCACAATTTGCACCAGCGCTGCCTGCATGGGGCAGGGCTTGGGGACAGTCTTGCAGCAGATCGTGGCTGAAGCTACCGGACTGCCCAGGACCGCGATCGGCATTCATGCGCCGGACACCGTGGTGACGCCCAACAGCGGCACAAGCACGGCATCGCGCCAGACGCTGGTGACGGGCGAGGCAGCGCGCAGAGCAGGAGATGCGCTGCGCGAGGATCTGCGCGACCATTCGCTGGCTGAGTTGGAAGGCAACGAATACTATCGCGAGTACGATTGCGTGACCGATCCCATGACATCGGAAAAACCGAACCGCGTGAGCCACGTTGCCTACGGATATGCGACGCAGGTGGTGATCCTGGGCGAGGACGGCAGAGTGCAGAAGGTTGTGGCGGCGCACGATGTGGGCAAGGCCGTGAACCCGAATGGCGTCGAGGGGCAGATTGAAGGCGGAGTGGCGATGGGACTTGGATTTGCGCTGACTGAGGAGTTTCGAGTTGAGAATGGCGCGCCGGCGGTGACGCTGGGCACGCTTGGATTGATGCGCGCCACGCAAGTGCCGGAGATCGAATGCCACATTATTGAAAAGAACAACGCCGCGCTGGCGTATGGGGCAAAGGGAATCGGGGAGATTGTGATGATTCCGACCGCGCCCGCGGTGGCCTGCGCATTTTTCCTGCGGGACGGAAAGCTGCGCTACAGCCTTCCGCTCAAAGAGACGGCTTATAGCAAATGAAAAACATAACGGAGCAGGGTCGGGAAGGAAAGTCGAAAGATGAAGCTGACAACAGTGCGGGGCCAATTGCCAATTGCGATGTGCCAGTCACTCATTCAGGCGCAGAGCCTATCAGGGCATGAAGGCGGGGTTGTGGAACGCATGAAGCAGGCGTTCGAGTCGCTGGGATTCGACGAGGTGCTGGTTGATGGCTACGGCAGCATTCTGGGGCGCATCAAGGGAAATCGGCCCGGGAAAGTGCTGCTGCTCGATGGGCACATAGACGTGGTTCCGGTTCCGGATGAGTCCAAGTGGACGCACAAGCCGTTCGGTGGCGAGATTGAGCACGGAAGAATTTACGGGCGTGGCGCCTCGGACATGAAAGGCGCAGTGAGCGCAATGATCGCGGCGAGCGGTTTTTTTGCGGCGGATACCAAGGGAGATTTCGCGGGAGAGATTTATGTCTCCGGAGTTGTGTTCGAGGAGTTTTTCGAGGGCGTGGCCGCGAGAAGAATCAGCGAACGTATCAGGCCGGATTACGTTGTGATTGGCGAGTCTTCAGAGCTGAATTTAAAACGCGGGCAGCGCGGCCGGGCGGAGATTGTAGTGGAGACTTTCGGGAAGCCGGCGCATTCGGCCAATCCGCGAGCGGGTGTGAACGCGGTTTACAAGATGGCCGCATTGATTGGAGAGATAGGCGCGCTCAAGGCGCCGGTGCAAGAGATTCTTGGCGAGGGAATTTTGGAGCTCACGGACATCAAGTCTTCGCCGTATCCCGGCGCATCCGTGGTGCCGGACTATTGCCGTGCGACTTATGATCGCCGATTGCTGGTGGGGGAAACGAAGGAGTCCGTGCTCGCACCGCTGCTGGCGCTGATTGCCGAGATGAAGCAGGAGGACGCGCAGTTCGAGGCCAGCGCGCATTTTGCAAGCGAGGTGCAGAGGTGTTACACCGGCGAGGAGATCGGCGGCGAGCGGTTCTTCCCTGGGTGGGCATTCGACGAGGACGATGAGTTTGTGCAAGCGGCTTTGGCAGGGTTGCGCAACGCGGGGTTGACACCGGAGATTACGCAATACTCGTTTTGCACCAACGGCAGCCATTACGCAGGCGAAGCCGGAATCAAGACTGTCGGCTTCGGTCCTTCCAGAGAAAACCTGGCGCACACCATCGATGAATACATCGAGATCGATCAGTTGTTGAAGGCCGTCGAGGGGTATTACGGGATTCTCGGAGCTGTGTTGCGGAAGGGTTTTGCGGGATGAGAGCGCTGATCGAGAACGGCTGGATCGTCGACGGCACCGGAGCGCCCCGATACAAATCGAACCTCGTGGTCGAAGGTGAACTGATTGCCGAGATCGGCGATGTGAGGCGCGGCCGCGGGTTCGATCGAACGATCGATGCAGAGGGCATGATCGTGGCGCCGGGCTTCATCGATACGCATAGCCACTCGGATCTTGAGGTGATGGTCAATCCCTATGTTGAAGCCAAGGTGCGCCAGGGCGTGACCACTGAGTTGCTCGGACAGGACGGAATTTCGATGGCGCCGTTGCCAAAGCGATTCATCTCGCCATGGCGAAAGAATCTGTCGGGGCTTGAGGGAGACAGCGATGAGCTGGATTGGGATTACGAGACTACCGACGGGTATTTGAAGGCGCTCGAAGCCAAGGGCGTCGGCCTGAACGAGAGCTACCTGGTTCCACACGGGAATGTTCGCATGGAGGCGATGGGACTGGACAAGCGCAAGCCTTCTCCGCAAGAACTGGAGCGGATGCGCGAGATTACGCGGCGGGAGATGGAGGTGGGCGCGTTCGGTCTTTCGACGGGACTTATTTATATGCCATGCGCCTACGCCGACACAGCGGAGTTGATTGAGTTATGCAAGGTGGTGGCGGAGTTTGACGGCGTTTTCGTCGTGCATCAACGCAGCGAGGCGGACACGATCGTGACGTCGATGGAAGAGGTGATCGAGATTGGGCGCAAGTCGGGAGTGAAGATTCACTTTTCGCACTTCAAGGTCTGCGGGCGCAAGAACTGGGGCCTGATCGACATGGTCGTCGGGCTGCTGGACAAGGCCGCGGCTGAAGGTATCAGGACTTCGTTCGACCAGTATCCTTACGTTGCCGGCAGCACCATGCTTAGCGTGATTCTGCCGCCGTGGGCGCATGATGGGGGCACGGACAAATTGTTGGAGCGGCTGCGAAACTCCGAGCTTCGCGAGCGCATGATTTGCGATATTGAGCACGGCATTCCGGGCTGGGACAACTTTGTGGATTTCGCCGGACTCAACCAGATTTTTGTAACCAGCGTGAAGACGGAGGCGAATCAGGATCTGGTTGGCAAGAGTTTGCTGGAGATGGGCGAGATGCGCGGCAAGAGCCCATACGATGCGGCATTCGATCTTCTGCTTGCGGAAGAAAACGCGGTTGGCATGGTCGATTTCTATGGTACGGAGGAGCACGTCATCCGATTCCTAACGCGGCCGGAGCAGAATGTCTGCACCGACGGTCTACTGGGCGGGAGGCCTCATCCGCGCGTATTCGGATCGTTTCCGCGCGTGCTGGGAAAGTATGTTCGCGAAGAAAAAGCTCTCACGCTCGAGGAAGCAATTCGAAAAATGACTTCAAAGCCGGCCGAGGTATTCGGCTTCGAGCGGCGGGGATCGTTGAGAACGGGCAACTGCGCAGACATTGTTGTTTTCAATGCGAACACGATTATCGACAAGGGAACATTTGTCGATCCGGTGCAGTTTCCGGAAGGCATCGAACATGTGTTGATCAATGGGAATGTTGCGCTGAGCGGCGGCAGATACTGCCGCGAACTTGCGGGAAAGGTGCTGCGAAAACGGCGATGCGCTGCTCCTGAAGTAAGAACTTATCCGCAAATTTGCATTTGACGTAGCGGCGGTCTCCGGACCGGCTGTACTGGCGGCGTCCACGCCGGCAGCGATGTGCGGGTCAGGAGACCCGCACGACAGCCGGCCTGGAGGCCGGCGCTACCTATTTGCGGATAGGAACTAAATGTAGTCCCGGAAGAGTTCTGGAGACGGCGCGGGAATTACGCCTTTGCCGACGAGCATTCCATCTTCGCCCGCGACCTTTGCGCCGGCTGCGACGGCGGCCTGAACGCTGGCCACATCTCCGGCCATGAGCACGAAGCCCTTGCCGCCAAGAGCCATGGCGAGGTGGATGCGGAGAAGCGTAATGTTGGCGGACTTCACGGCTTCGTCAGCTACCTGGATGATGCTCGCCGCGGAGAACGTCTCGACGATGCCGATGGAGCGCAACTGTTTTGGGTCAATGTCGACGGCGTTGGAGATTGCCTCTAGAACAGCGGGGTGCACGCGCGCGATCTGCCGCCTCTCGATGAGCGACGCGCCCGCGGCCACGCCACCTGCCTGGACTGCAGCCGCAACTGAGGCTACGTCTCCGGAGACAACGACGAGGTATTTGCCCGAGCAGATGCTGCGGGCCATGAGCAGCTTTATGTCTCCAGCTTTCAGCATGGTGTCCTGGACGAGGAAACCGGTGGCTACGCTGGAAACCTCGATGAGTCCGATGGAGCTGATGTCAGACACGGGTTGAACTCCTTGTTGCGCTTTGGCTGTTCTTGGTTCTGAAGAGACTTTGATCAAGGTGCGTTCTTAGCGGTCCGTTCCCTCAGAGGCTAAAGCCCGCGTTCTCTTTGTTGCAATTGCGGCACGACTGAAGTCGTGCCCTTTCAAGACATTTGCGGGCAGGAGTTTTTCAGCAAGCTGTAAAGTCGTGCCCTGACGCATGGTGGCATGTTGAAGCATGCTCTAGCCGCTCGACGCTTCAATCACAACCGCCTCTTCTGTTACGGTTACCACGCCGTCGATGCTGGCGTGAATCCTGGCGCCGAGCTTGCCTTGCGGCGGCGCGGCGACGAGATCGCCAACGCGCACGCGGTCACCGCATTTGACCGCGGGAACGGCGGGGACGCCGGCATGCTGCTTCAAAGGCAGATTGACCTTGCGCGGCGAAAATGTGTGCTCATGGAGTGGTCCAACATTGTTGAACTCGCCCAAGCCGAGCCGGGCGATCAACCTGCGCATAGGGACGCGGCGGTATTCCGCCATGGGGTGGGGGGCGATGGATGCGGGATCGCCCTTGAAGACCAGTCCGCGCTCACGGGCCTGCGGCTTGGCTTGCACGCAAACATTTTTTGGATCGAGATCTTCAGGGCACGCGTACATGGTGCAGAGATTGCACTCGCAGCAATAGAGCGTGGCAACCATGGGGTCGGCGCCGGTGGCGAAGCCGAGCGACTGCATGGCGCGATGCGGCTCGATGGGATGGCCGAGCAGAAATCGCGGGCAGAATTCGGTGCAGAAGCGGCACTGATCGCAGGCCGAGCGCCCGATGCGGTTCACCTGGACCATAGGCGCATTGTGGCGCCTGATGAGGCCGTGCGAGGCGGGCAGCACGACGATTCCGCCGGTGGTCTTGGTAACCGGAACGTCGAGGCTGGGAGCCGGTTTGGCCATCATCACGCCGCCAATGAGGATGCCGATATCGGGCACGGTGGAACCGCCGGCGGCTTCGATCACTTCGCCGATAGAGATGCCGACAGGGACCCGCAGAGTAACCGGGCTTTCAACGGCGCCGGCCACGGTGAGGTACTTGTGTGTGACGGGCTGATCGAGGGCGATGTTGATGAGCGTTTCAACGTTGGAGACGACCGTGTCGACATCCTTGGGAAGGCCGCCGGGCGGAATGACGCGGCCGGTGATCATGTGGACGAGAATGAATTCGTCTCCCGCGGGATAGCAGTCGGGAAGCGGGACGACGCGGACATTGGCCGGCGCAGCACTCTCGAGAGCGGCAATGATGTCGTGATACTTTTCTTTGATTCCGACGACGCCTTCGCTGGCGCCGACCATCTCCATGGCCAATTGCAAACCGTGCAGGAACGGCTCGGAGAGATGATGAAGCAGCTCCTTGTCCTTGTGCAGCAGCGGCTCGCATTCGGCGGCGTTGGCAATCACCGTCGAGACCTTGGTCCTGAACTTCGCGGCTGCGGGAAATCCGCCACCGCCGGCGCCGACGATGCCGAGCTCGTCAAGCCGATCGGGAGACGAGTGTCGGGACGCGCTCCTGGCCGAATCGACTTGCGGTCT
>Ga0326727_10015657_pt1 | contig 16199 bp, 18 predicted proteins | sample MB2enrmetagenome_FD_207643 | JGI IMG/M metagenome (GOLD analysis project Ga0326727, IMG submission 207643) | Lab enriched peat soil microbial communities from McLean, Ithaca, NY, United States - MB29MY | ecosystem: Environmental > Terrestrial > Soil > Wetlands > Peat | place: USA: New York...
TAGGAATGTTAAAAAAAGCCAAGGGGCTTATTCAAGAATTGTCCGTCAACCTCGTTCCAAATGTATATCTGGTTGGCTTGTGCTCGTCTAAATATACGCCTAAGAATGAAACCAAACAACAATTAGATACAGTCATAACATGGGTTGATATAGCCCGGGTATATTCGACACGAACCACAAATCAGGCTGCATATATACGCGCGGATTCACTTCATAGGAAGTAGTAGAAAGGATTTAGATAAAATTGCAGAAACAAGGTAAATATGGCATCGTTCGTGAAATTCAACCTTACTCCGATGGATTAGGAATTCGATCAACTCGCAAATTTTTTCAAAAGACACTAACAGAATTTGCCTGGTGGAACCAAGAATTTTACAATCGGGCCGGAATTTTTCCTGTAACTTTGAGAGAGCGCCAGACCTCAGGTGGGTTATATGAAGCTATCTTAAAATCGAGTAAACAAGCCTTAATCCAACCGCGGATTAGACGCAAGAATTATGGTGAGAAAGAAAAATCAGGATGGGCAGATTTCATTGCTTACTTTGATGATGCGATGCTTTTTATAGAATCTAAACATTCGTACTGTAAACTGGATGATATTAAAAAAAGTGAAATCGTTTGGCTCACGACAGATTGGGTAAAGGCGGTCAAACAAGTTAATTCATTAGGGGAAAAAGCTGTCGGGGACTGGGGCGATGGCTGGCATGTTCATCTAGGCATCGTGTTACATATTGTTCTTATTTACCAGCAGGCTAAAAGCCAATCTGAACTAAAATTGGTTAGCGAAAAAAGAGTAGTGAATTATATTAATAGCCTTAACAATAAATTAAAGCCAAAAGCTAACTGGATTTGGCTTTGGTCACTGGATACCAGCCTTCACAATCCTGAAAAATTCGGAAAGAATTGGGAGAATTATCCTTACGTTTGTTATTTTATGTATTTAAAACGTCTTAAATACCGATCTTCCACGAAATAACATTTGTAATTGAAGAGGGAATGATGTTTCGAGCATCATTCCACCCAAAGGATAACAGGTATCATTTATCGAGTCAATTATTAGTCCGGTTGCTTGTTCATTTCGCTAACAGAAAACAGTTAAGGCAGGTCATTTCCAAAGATAGTCCAAGAGAAAATTGAAACATTGTTTCTGGCATGATACAATTTCGCTATCAAATGACCAGGTCCCATCACTCTCCGCTATACTAATTTCAATTTATTGGAAGGAGAAGGAATAATGACTATTGGTTTTGATGCCAAAGGTTTACAGCATTCTTATGATTTATATATCAACCATCTTATGAAAGAAACAGCCAGAAACAAGGGAGTAAAACCTTCTGAAATCAGCGAAAAAGACCAGATTTTATGTGTGAGCGTGGCCTTGTTGGCGACAATAGAAGCAAACAATAAGAAAATCGAGTCACAGCTAAAAGAAAAAGGACTACTGTAATTTGCTTTACTCGTAATATGATACTTGAATATGACTTACGAAATAGGCAAAGTAAAATCGAGATATGGCTGTTGGTACTCTCTCTAATTACAGTCCAATTGCCCACTAGTAAAAGTTAATTCCAGTTCAGAACACATCATTGCAAGTTCGCATCCCTTATATCGATTGAAGCTGGATTTCGGAATGTCTATAATATAAGCAGAACGGACTGCTTCCATTGGCCAAAGGAGGTACAAATGAAAGTTGATGTTTATTCAAGCCCAACTTGACCTCATTGCCAAACGCTGAAAGAGTTTCTTTCACGCAAAGGCATACTCTACCAAGACCATGATGTCAGCATGGACTCGACTGCCGCCCAAGAAGCCGTCAAACTTACCGGGCAAAACGGGGTGCCGGTAACTGTAATTGATGGGCAGACAATCGTAGGTTTTAACCAACCACGACTCGAACAGCTTATCGCTCAAGCAGAGGCAGCCGCACGCCCAAAGTTTGGAGCCGGAATCGCCAATGTTGGCAAAGAGGGAAGGAAAGGCGTACCCATCGTATTTGGTGCATATGTGGGTCGGATAGGAACAGGTTCAATCGCCGAAAGAGTCGGGCTGGCCATTGGTGATGTTATTATCCAAATGAATAAACAGAAGATTTCGGACACGACAGACTTGGAGCATTTTATGACGGGTATCAAACAAGGCGATAAACTATCTGTCGTTTTCATACGGGGCACTGTCGTCAATACGGTGGAAGCAACCGCTTAACTGTTGAATGTAATTTGGAATGGCACTCCTATGCATGATAGGAGAGTGATGCCGATAACGGTTCAACGGTAACAATATAGTTTTTGTCCACATGTTAATTAATCCGAAAAATATATAATAAACGACCCTTTATTAGTTTTTCAGTTCAGCTATGTGGCGAACTGTTTTTGATTCTGAAACATCCGGCAGTAATGGTTCTATTTTTGGCGATGGTTTATTTGCCAATAAGATAGGCAATTGCTTGTGGTTATTATTCATTATTTATTCTTTGTTCGAAAGTAGACCATAATGATGATATAATTCAACTTATCAGCGAATTCGTGCAATGTTCTATATTAACTAATTTCACGCTAGGTATCACACATGTATTTGGTCACATCAAAATAAATATTGCGCCTTGCCGGGAGGAAACTGTAAAGAATTTGAAATGGTGGCAAAAGGAATGACGCATAATGGGAACTCGAATGATCTCATCTTACCGACTGATATTCCATGGTCCAAGATAGAGGGACATGAGTTAGAGGAACTTGTCTATTGGCTACTTGACGACATGGGAGCGAAGGAACTTCAGTGGAGGAAAGGAAGCATTGGTGGAACTGCTGCTGATGGAGGGCGGGATCTAGAAGCTACTTTTCAAGTGCCAACGCCGGATGGAGAAGTATCTGTTGAAAAATGGTGGATCCAAGTCAAGGGACGCAACAAAACGGTCGAACCTGAGGCCATCAAAAATACATTGAATAACACTACAGCAATATCCGGTGTTCAGATTTTAATCATAGTCACAAATACAGACTATTCTAACCCAACCAGAGATTGGGTTTCTTCGTGGCAACATAACCACCCCATTCCAAAAGTCCGGCTGTGGTCTCGACAAGATTTGGAAAGAATAATAAGCCGGCGACCAAATGTCATTGCTCGCCTTTTTCCTAATGCCCTTTCTAACCAAGGGAAGATAAGCGTATTATCTTCTAGGTTTTGGACTCAACATTATTTTTCAGGAAGTAAAGTGCTAGAAGAAATCTGGATTCATCGCTCCAGTCTTAAATTCACCGATAAAGACATATTGGCTCTTCTTGTTTCCGAGATGGCCAATGGAGATGTGGGAGTCAGATCTTGGGTCTCTTTGCTCGATGATGAAGGTATTGAGATGCTTCTTTTTGTTGCTTTAGCGAATATACCTTTTTTAACCCTTCGTGCTGAAAATTTTGGTGTGAGTCAAGATCCTTTACTGGAAACTGTTGCATTTATTGTTGAGTTTGCATTTGCGAAACTCGAATTTACTAGGGCGTTTTCAGTATTTAATGATCCCATGAAGTACGCCGGTAGAAAACAATATCCAAATGAAGCAAGCCTCTACATACAAGGAATTATCGTTAACCGCATGAAATGGGGGCTTGCAAGGGCATGTTCGAAAGATTGTATAAGAGTCGATTGGGACCATGAAGTGGATGATTCACGCAGTGATTTTTGGGATAGATTTAAACACATAACAAAAAATAAAAGCCAACCAGCTAAAGCCGCTGATTTGTTAATCATACAGGATACGACAAAACTTTGTAATGCTGGGCTTATTCTCGACAAAAATGTTGGATGCCCCTTATGCGAAGAGTTGGATGCAGAAAACCTGTCTAAAGATTCTATCCGAGAATTTTTGAATACTGTTAAAACGATTATTCAATATCGCATTAATATGCCCTAACCATCATGTTAATTACAGTGGTTTTCACACGCTTTTTTAAAATCATATTACCGCTACGTTTTAATATGGTGGTATGATCTGTACAGTGGTTTTAAACGACTGTAGGTTAGGGCAAGGATACACGTGAAAGAATATATTTCGGTTATACCTATTACGGAAATCAAGGTGGACCTGCTTTCATTAGGGGAGCAGCGTTACACATGGTTTCCATCTTGGGATGATCTTAGAAGCCTAAATGGGAAGTGCCTGCTGGACAGATTTAAAATATTTCTCGACCAGCAGGATCCATCTCATTTCCAGCCTAAGTTATTCGTTTGCATGTTGATAGCAGCGGTGAATGAACATGAAGCTAACTGGAAAGGTACCGAAGCTACTCGTACGTTGGCTAATCAATTAGTGACTTTATTTTCGCGGGGGTTTGAAGTAATAGAACATGAAGCACTAATTATAGATGCCAGTCTAATAACAAAAGGTATCAGCAGCTTAAACATGATCGAACTAACAATATTAAACGGTAATGTCAGGACCATATCTTCGCCCCACGGCAAGTGGACGTCTAACTTTCCTCAGGGTTTAGCTTATTCCAGTGATAGTTGTCTCTCGACCTTTGCTAAATTGCAAAAAATCGAAGGGGACACTAAGGATTTGTGCGTGCCTTCGATTCAAATGCTACAAAAAGAAGTTCTGCTTAATATCGACTCCAATCTCCGTAAAATGGAAAATGCAAAGCCTGAACACAAAAAAATGTTGATGAATTCAATTACGGCACTCTATTCTGCAGCTATCACAACATCGAATGTCACAATATCGTTTCTATTGCTGTGGCAAGTCTTGGAATCCCTTGCATTGATTGAATGCCAAGATGAACAAGCTATTTCTAGCAACACGTTGGAAAAGATCATACTTTTATTGAGTAATGAAAAATATGATCTTCAAACACAACGCAGAGTTAAAAGCACATTGGCAATGCTAACGAAGAAAAGTAATGTCGACACGATAGCTGAGATAGTTAAGAGGGAAGTATTTCCTAATGAAGAATATGCCACGTTGCGACGAGATATTGATAGGTTCAGAAGGATACGAGGTGCTATTGCACATCCTAAAGGTTTGTCTCATGAAGATACGGTGAACCTACTGAAGAGCTACCAAGAACTGCGGAACATAGTTCAAACTTTGTTCAAGAAACTAACAGTGGCAATTTACTGGCCTCCAAATTCTGGGTAGGTTAGCCCCAATGGCCACGATTGAAGTTCAGCACGGTGAAATTATAATGACTTTTTTTCATTTTTCAATTGATTTCCTCTTTTTCAAGAAGATTTTATCACCCCTCTTTGCATTACCGTAGTAATTTCAATGTGTGTTTACGATATCTTATTAGTGTGTTTCCATGCATTTCTAATCGGATTTTCTAATACCAGCCGTGGCAAATTACTGTTGCTCCGTGGACTATAGGTTAGTAGTAATTGTAATTGTTGAAATCTTGTTCCCTATTTATGCCCAATGTTAAGAAACATCGCCGTGCCCATGCACAATAGAAAAATTACAATTGGAATAAGCAATAAGGCAAAAACTAAACCTATGAGCCCGATATTATCACCAACAGCCATTACGGTAATGCTTGGCGGAAGAACAGAAATAATAATTGCTAATAACCCCAATCCGAGGCCGAGAACACCCAACCCGATGCCGATACGTACAATATCATCTGGGTGTTGCATCAGTGCTTTGAATCTTCCTGCTATACCTGTTTTCGTTACTACTATCTCTGCTTCATTTGGCGGAGTCTCCCAGCCTAGTTTGTTCCTGTACCATTCATTTATTTCTAGTCTTCCTAGTTTCCCTGGAGTTCCACGAATTTGGCAATTGATAACCTTTTTATTTGCTTCGATTTGCACATAAGATCCGTTAGCTATTTCACCACGTAAATCATCAGATAATCTTACCCATCCCATATGCATGTCATCTTCCTTAGCTGGCAAAATGTGTACCTTTAGTTTCAGTGGTTTCTTAAACATTAATTATCCCCCTAAAAGACAATTACTCTGAGTCTGATGTGTCTATGTGGACACTTACCTTGAGCCTAAACTGTTATTGAAATGTCCACGACCCGAATAAATACGAATAATTTTTTGTGCCTAAATATTCGGAAATATGCGTTTTTGAACGTTCCAGACCTCATACTTCGCCGGATTAATCAAATCATCCCTAGTGGACAAAGTCATCCACCGCAAAGCCAGTTCCATTAGCTCTGGTTTATCAACAAGAGATGCAACTCGTTTACTATCCACATCTTGTATTATCGCGTTAATAAAATCATATAAATCTTGTTCTTTTCTATAGCCCACAGACTTCCCTTTAAATTTTGATCTGATCGGCGCAGCATATAACTCAATCCATTTGCTGAGTATAGTTTCAAATTTAACATCCTTATTAATTAAGAATATTTGATCGAGGGAAAGAGACTTAGCATCCGGTTGAGTAGAAGTATCTGCATGTACTCTTGGATCTCCTGGCTTCCATTCAGCGTCATCTTCGGCCATTTGTTCTTCTAACGCGTAAAAGCTGCTGATTTGCAATAGGACTAAATTCTGCATGTCGGAACTAGGATAAGTATTTCGTAACTTCTCTTCTAACGAGGATACATCTATCCGCGCGATAAGATACCCGCGCCTTTTTGTTAGCTGGTGCCCTTTACTCATTAACAGGTTCTGAATCTCCAGGAGCTTATCCACAGCACCAGGCAATAGACCATCATCCCATTGGCTTACCGCCCAGAATTCATCAAGGTCTTTCTTGTTCGTTTCATTTGTTAACCCTAAAAATTTATCCCGGTATTTTCGAATAGAAGTCTGGTAAGTTCTGAGACTGTAAATTGGCTCGTCAGGGAAATTATCTTCAATCAGTTTCTTTAACTCCGGCGCTTTGATATTGCCTTGGGTCTTTGTTAATTCCGTCCGTATTGCCTTTCTAACTATACTTGACATATTATTGGCATTCTTGGTTCTCGACATCGTCAATGTCCCCCCTATTTTTCTTTAATTTCTCCATTTTTTATTTTATTTTTTTGTGTTTCAAAAAGTCGCATATTTTAATGCGTGTATGGCATTTAGGTAATGCGTATCCACATATTTCAAGATTCCAAAATAGGTAAAAAGTGCATTGACTTTATGCGTTTGACCTTCTAAAATTATGCATGTAACTGGAGATAAATAGTTTATCATATTACAATATTTTTACATAAAAACCAAAACAATACAAGAGAGGGCAAAAAATGTCAAAAACACAAAATAGAAACGACGAATACATGTCAGTCAAAAAAACCGCTGCATTACTCGACACAAGCATTAAGTTCATCTATTTTCATTTTGGGCGAGGCGATATTCCTGGCAGGCGAATCGGGCGAAAGATTTTTATCAGCAAGGAAGCCTTGACCAAGCTAATGGATATTCAGCCCACTAACGAGGAGAAGAACGCAGATGATAAATAGAGATGGGATCAACCACTGGGATACAGAAGAACCATACAAGAAGTTAGCCAAACAAACATATGAGGAAGTGCTATCTGCCGGAGAAGATGATACAGACAAAGACAAAGAAATTGAACACGTATCAATAAGAGATTTCCCATTTTGGTTATACCAAACTTTAGCCTTTGGCAGCGAAGAAGTACAGCCTAAACCGATATCTTTAGCCAGTGTACAACGCATCACCGCCAAACTTGGCATTGTCATTATCCGAGACCGATATGAGAAACAAATTAAAACCATCAATTCTTTGAGAAAACTGGCGTGGCAGAAAACTTATCTAAATCAAGATCACACCAGTCATCAGATGCTATTGAAGAAGTCGAACCGCAATAGCGATTACAAATTGCAGGACTCTATCTACGATATCCAGAGCAAATGTTCCATCAGAGACTGGACTTCGGGCGCAATAACGGAAATATTAATGCGACCACTAGGGCTATCCGCTTCCACCGCCACCTTGCTGGCTCTCGTTGCAGGCGTGGCAACATCGACCACATGGGCAACACCGGAATGGCGACAACTGGCCGCTCAAGAATTGAAAAATTTTGAAGATTATCTCAGGAAAGAAGCCGAGAGATTACAGAATGAGGTACTTAAATAATGATTGGTTATTGGGTTATTAGCACCACGTGGATATTAAGGTACAAGCACTACGTGGACTACATGGTTACAAGGTTATATAGACTTTCCGGTTATTCGGTCAACGCCGTACCCTCTATATATTAGGGGGTGTGGGGGGAAGATAACATTACAACACGATATATCATAACAAAAATAACTAATGCAGAGATTAGTGACTTTGAATAAGTAATTTATCAAGGATTGGCGACAACATATGCGACCCATTGATCTCAATATTAAGAATTTTACCTCATTCCGCCCGCATCAACTTGAGATTGCAGCGCAAGTTTACTGCGTGTTTCAAAATGGTTTTAAGTACGCACTAGTGGAAGCACCTACTGGTTCCGGTAAAACTGTTCTCGGTATTACTGTAGCAAAACTGGAACAAGAGCCTCAGCCCGTGTTATACATCGCTGCGGATAAGAAACTACAGGTGCAATGTTGGCAGGATTTCAAAAATGAAGCTGAAATTCTGATGGGCAGGAATAACTATCGCTGCAGCAAGCATCCTGAATTATCAGCGGATTGTTGCGATAAACGCTCACTGATTTGTGACAAGTGTCCGTTGGCTTTAGCCCCCATCAATTGCAAACCTGATGAAAAACAAAGATGCACCTGTCGCGATTTTTGCGCATATGAACTTCAAAAATTCAAAACGATGATGGCACCCATTGGTATCCTGAATCCGGCGTATTATCTGCAAGAAATCAATAGTGCCGGACTGTTCTCCGGTAGGAATTTGGTGATTATTGATGAGGCTGACGTGTTGGAACAACAACTGATGGAATTCATTGAACTTAGTATTCCGGCAACTGTCATCACACGTTACAACCTGCAGCCTAGTCCGAAATATAAAACCAAGCCCGATAGCTGGCGCGAGTGGGCGTTACAAACTCTAGAAATTGTTAATGCACGAATATCGCAAATCAATACTCTTTGGGGTGTCGAGGATATCAAGGAGATGGTGGCTCTTGAAAGGCTCAGAAATAAATTACAATTTTTCGCGCAAGAAGCCGATGACAATTGGGTTTTCGATTTCGAAACAAATACCTACCGGCCAATCCGCATCGCACCGTATTCGCAGAGATTTATTTGGAAGCATGCTGAACACTTTTTAATGATGTCAGCAACCCTATCACCCTGGAGACAACTAGCTAGTGATTTAGGCATTGACGTGGCCCAAACAACCTTTTTTAAGGTTCCATCTACGTTTCCGCCAGAACGCAATATTACCCACATACGACCAGTGGCTGATATGGGTCATAAGAATATCGAAGCGGAGTTTCCGAAAATGCTGAGGGAATTTGATAACATACTTGACTTGCATCCCACTGAAAAAGGACTCTGCCATTGTGTATCATATGCGATTCTGAAAGGGATTCAAGAACATAGCAGGCATCACAACCGTCTTATTATCCACAACAGCTTTACCCGTCAAGCCATTTTACAACAATTCATGAATTCTACTGAACCGTTAGTACTGCTATCACCTAGCTTCGAACGCGGCGTGGATTTGAAAGATGATTATTGTAGATTCATCATCCTGGCAAAAATGCCTTTTGGATACTTAGGCGACCGACAAATCGCGGCACGGTTATATTCATCGGGTAAAGACGGTCGTCGTTGGTACAACGCGATGGCTGCAAGGCGTGTTGTGCAATGTCTTGGGCGTGGGATGAGATCACCGACGGACTACTGCACGAATTACGTGCTTGATTCTAATTTCGTGCGGTTTTACGAGCAAAATAAGCTCATGTTTCCGCAGTGGTTTCGAAATACCTTGAAGTTTGAGGAGGTGGTGACTGTATGAATGTATAAACCATCACAAACGTTGTTGAGGACTGGGAGTTTGGTTAGCGCCTTAGCTCCCAGCCTCAACCAATAAGTACCTTGTCATTAGTCTATCACAGTTATTAAAAAAGAAAAAGGAGGTTGCTCATATGAGCACCGAAAAAGAAATTAAAGATGCTGCTGTTAAAGATACAGCCGCTGCTATTGCAAAAGAAACTGCCAAAGATACTGCTGCCAAAGACGCGAGAACCAGCCGCTGGGGCCTGGATAGCGGTCTGCCCGATGACTTTGATGCTACGATTACCAAAGCCCAATTTTGCACCAAGCCTGATTATCAGGATGGTACCGTGCCATTGCTTGAACTCACGCTGGAAGGCCCGGACATTGACCCGACAGAAGTGGTGTTCTCCCTGGGTAAAGGCTGGATCATTAAAGATGGCGGTGCCCGCGTCGAGAACGAAAAAGGCAAGCTGAGATTCGTTTCCTCATCCATTTACGGCAAGTTAATTTATCGCGTGACTGAGGAGCTAAAAGTGGACATGGACTCTCGCGGGTCACCAATGGAAGCCGATGTCTGGGTCGGCTTGAGTTTTCACTGGGAGAGAGAGGAATTGAGCTATAAAGGACTCGAAACCGAGAAGAAAATTGTCCATCTTCTCCCGACACAGTACCTGTCTGATTTCGCCGTAGCAAAAGCCGCGGCGGTACCACCAGTTAATCCTGAAATGGAAAAAAAGCTGCAGGAAATAGCGAAGAACAGCAAAACGCACATGGCTTTCTTTCAGCAGGTGACCAAAGATTTTCCTAATATCGGCAACGATCAGGCGATGTTGACACTTGTACTGGATTCTAGCCAATCGGGATTCTACGGGCGGTTACATCCCGAACTATTTATTAAATAATTATCAAATAAAAAATAAGAATTGAGCAGGGGCGGGCCAGCATAAAGCTCGCTCCTGCCAAAGGAGTGTTTTATGCTTCGTGAGAGAATTTTAACTTATGGTCAGCCAGGTTCTGGCAAAACCTATGCATGGTTGCAGATTGCGCAAGCATATCCTAAACGTAAATTCTATTGCATCGATACTGATGATGCTATTCCAAGATTACTGGCTACTGAATTCAGCCAATTGCAAAATGTGTTAACATATCCGGCCCTGGATTGGCAATCCGCTGCAAAGGCACTGGAATTAATCAAGGTTAAAATCACCGCTAACGACTGGTTAGTGGTTGATATGCTGGATTCAGTCTGGGATTTTGTCCAGTCATATTTCGTTGAGGAAATTTTCAACAAGGATATCGGCGTCTATTTCCTGCAAACGAGAAAAATGATGAAATCAGACGCATCGAGCTTAAACGCGCTTAGAGGCTGGACGGATTGGAGTGTGGTCAATAAACTGTATCAATCCTGGATTAATGAAATTTGCTATCAGCTACCGTGTCATATCTATTTTACCTGCAAGGCGACTAAACTCAGTACCGAGGATGATGCAACGACCCAGGACATGTTCTCGGTCTTCGGAGCCAAGCCCGAGGGTGAGAAACGTAATTGCTATCGAGTGCACTCAGTGTTTCTAATGAGCCATGACCGGCGCGGATTCTATTTGAGCACAGTTAAAGATAGAGGTCGGATTCCATTGCAGAGTATACCACTGACGCCGGAACAGAATTTTGCTTCACGCTATCTACAGCTGGTTGCCGGAATGGAGCCAGAGAAGTAAGGAGGGACTTGACATGATACTTATTTCACCTTCCGAACCGACTGAGCTCCGCCAGATGCTAAAAGCGGTCAACAGTCCATTATGTGAGAAGCTGGGCGCGGATTTACTGGCACCTACAGCTCGCGGGCTACTCGGCATCCAGCGAAAAGAGCTATCTGATTTTATAGCTTCACTAGAGGACGGTCGTTTGGCACGGGAAATTCCTTTGCTGGTTAATGGCGTGACACTGCCGGTGCTGTTGCTTGAGGGCCAGTTCCATTTTAACGCTGACAACCATCTTCAATTCGGTATCAGACCTACACGGTACACACGGCAAGGTATTCACAACCTTTGCAGAAGCGTCAGCTACGTAAGCGGTATCAATATCGAACAGTCTACCGATTTAGGTGACACCGTGACCACCGTGCTGGAACTCATTGATTTTATTAACCGAGAACATAAATCGCTATTGAAACGTCCTAAACTACAAAGCGCTTGGGGCAAGCCGACCCCGCACGAAGCATTAGGCTATTTTTTCCAGGGCATTCCATCGGTCGGCGTCGTTCTCTCTCAAACCTTAATGAAAGCCTATCCCTGTCCGAACGATCTAATAAACGCTTCATACAATGACCTCATGGCTCTGCCGCAGATTGGCAAACAGCGGGCCGCTCAGATATTTACGTTCTTGCATAAGGAGCATGGTGATGGTGACAGCAACAAAGGTTAGTGAGCTAATATCAAAAGCTGAAAATCAGCTTGAGATTATCAACAGCTTGCACCAGATGTTTGATAACACTTTAGATTTAGAAATTGAGGACATGTTCTTGGCGCAACTAGCTGTATATACCGAACTGATTCAACAGGTAAAGGTGGTTAATCCACAATGGGTTACAGCCAAACTGAACGATGTACTGGTGGAGATGGTTAATGCTAAAGCACAAATAACCAATACATCTAACGATGCCCTAACGTGGGAGAAAGTTTCTCAAGTTACATTGTTAATGGGTATAGCTAAAGCTTTAGGCTGGGTCGAGCCCCAACCACCACCATCGATATTCACCTGTGAGATTTGCGGAGCCCGAGGACAATTAGGTGTGGAAATAGTAGAACGCCCTTACTACGATACTACTCTTCGCCGCGACAATACCAGATATGAGTGTAAAAATATTCAAGCCTGTTTAACTCGAACAGGACGGTAAATTAGGCTAGGTTGCTGTTAGTCCTCAGCGTAAAACCTGTAAGGGAGTCGTCACCCGAGCGGGTTTCTCCTAGCCATTTCAACAGGTGAAATATGAATAATAAATTGAATAATAATCCTTCAGCTCCATCATATCGAGCTGCTGATTCAGAATGTGACGTGTACCCAGGGCAAGGATATTGCTGCTTGACCTCTTGCCCATTCCCAGTTTGTCAGCATGACACTGAAAAACAGTACCATCACAAGCGTCATCATCACCGGCGTAAATCTAATAAGCAGTCTCTACCGATGGCAATGCGGTTTTTTAATAGTCGCTTGTTGTGTGGGTCGTCCATCCAACATAAAGTCAAGCATAGGTTTATCATATTCCCAATGCTAGACTACCCAGTAGCAGGCTAATGGCAAAACCCGCGGTGGTCTGGACGTGTGCACAGCGTTCAGGTTACCGTGGGGAATGTTGTATTACAGGAGAATGAATGAAAGTTACTTGCCCAAATTGCCATAAGTCTTTCGTGGTAGGCGGAATAGGACGCCGCAGGCTAAACCTCCCCGGCAATAAAGTTCTTGCCAGCCTTCTAGCCAACGGTAGCATTACCCTGACAGCCAAAGAATATGGTGTTAGTCGAGGTACTATCCGTAATGTCATAAAAGCATCAGCAGCAAATTATAAAAAGCGGGATTGTACAAATGCTAGATAAAGAGAAAGCGGCCCTATATCTGCGGGTGAGCGGGCATGATCAAACTTATGAGAATCAGCGCCCACCTTTGACCGAACTATGTGACTCTCGCAATTTTGAGATAACCGAGGTCTATGCCGAAAATGAATCAGCCTGGCGACTTGGTCACCAGCATGAGTGGGCTCGACTAATGCATGATGCACAGTCCCGTCGGTTTACTAAGGTAGTCGTTTGGAGCCTAGACCGGATAACCAGAGAAGGTGTTGAGTCTATTTTTATGAAAATCAGAGCCCTGCGACAATGTGGCGTTACCGTGGTCAGCTACCAAGAGCAATGGTTAGAGCCGTTAGGTGAGATGGGCGATCTGTTCATCTCATTGCTTGCATGGGTGGCTTCTTTCGAATCCCGACGCCGGTCTGAAAGAACATTGGCGGGTTTAGCGCGGGCTAAGGCATCGGGCACTGTGTTAGGTAGGCGGGTTGGCTCCAAAGATAAGAAACGCCGGAAGCGATCAGGGTACAACCTGCGGTACGCCAATAAAAAAAGTTAGGTATAGATTCGCTCTTGGTCCAACATAGATACTTATGTAACTGTTTCCATTAAAAGTTACATTATGGACTTTTGTGTTATTTAATTCGAAACCGTGAAATGAAGAATTACCATTGCTCCCCACTCATCCCCGGCGACAACCGTGTAAACACTAGGATCAAAGTCGGTGAAAAATATATTCATATCGTTGCGAATCCAGTAACCCGTAGGTGTTGGTTCAACATCCGAATTCATTTTCATTTGAGTTATTGCTGCATCAGGTTCGGATGTCTGAAATATATCAACGATATCACTTGAAGGTTGAAAGACGTATGAAGAGATCGATCCCAGGATCATAGGACAGCTATGTTTTGCGTAAGGACCATAAAGATCGATTGGGTTTGCAGATGAAATATCCGCTGAAGTGTAGTTTCCTTTATAGACAACTACTCCAAAAGGATAGTTAAGTGTTCCACAAGGTTCCACGCTTAATCCACCCACCGGCCATTTTCTAGAAGCAGCGACGTTATTTACCTTTGACAAAGTATTCGTTTCATTGACAACTATTGATATTCCGTTGCCAGAATAATATGTTTTCGAATCCAATGATAAAGACAAGCTCAAACCGTGCACAGATTGGATAACCGCGGCATTGGCAGAGCCAGTCAGCATTGTTTGAGCGGATACCTGTTTTAAACTAGAACATCCAGTCAGTGCAAGTAAAGAGAAAATAAATATTGAAGCAAGACTTGGTCTCATATTTATTACTGTTCTTGGATTTATCAACAAACTTCTCTATTTATTTATACGGAATCAATAGGAGAACTTTGCACCTATTTTAGGAAAAAGCACAATAAGTGCAAAGAAATTATTTGCTAAAGTAACATTTCGCCCTTTTGTGATGTTCGCTCCGTTCAGGGTTCAAGTAATAACTCAACATGGATTACATTAATCATGTTTATCAGCCAACTTTCTATATCTCTTATCATTGCCATTCTCATTCTGTCTCTGGTTCAATTAATAGATATTTTAAATACTTTCGCATATTCTAACGGATAATTGAAATATATCTCAGTGACTCCTTTTTTAATTGCCTTGAACATAAACCATTCAGTTCCATACATGTTGAGTGTGCTAGGCTGATATGGGACCATTTGGTCATCTTCTTCATTGATAAAACTCTGGTCATTCGATTCTCCGAAGTTAATTTGCATCGTTGCAAACATCCCAATTGCAAACTCTTCGCCCACCTTTGCGTGTATTTCATAGGTTTGTTCTGTATATGTCGGTATATTAGACCATGGCACGGGTGCGGGAAGCGGGACATTTCGAGTAGTAAATGGCGGAAACATGTTAGGCGCTGTATTGGAATTTCCGCAACCTACGGACACCAATAACATGACGAGCAGTAACGTCAATCCAATAATCGTTGTAATTCGATATTTCATTTCTTATCCACTCTGATTCTTTACCCTGCCACTAATGTTCGCTATCCTCGGACATCAGTTCTGTTAAATTGCTCTCACGATCCAGGCATATCCCACCGCAAAAAGCAGGTAGGCAACGCCACTGGCCGCTGTAATCGCGAAGAATATTTTAAAAGCTTTGCCGGATGCGTCCTTCAGCCTGTCGCGTTGATGGGGAACGAAAACACGGATGCTTGCAAAACCGAAGAGGAGTACCAAAAGAACTAGAGGTATTATCTTGACTCCAAAGTAAAAGAAAAGTAATAGAATACCTCCCGGTATGAATAGCACGAGGTTCAATCCAAGATAGGGCAACGACATTTGCCACAATCCCCGGATGCGTTTATTCTTACCCACCAACCTCGGGGCAAGAAAATACCACGCCAGTATCCAGAATAGAATGGCAACCAAAATCCCGATAATTAATGCAATTCCCGGACCTTTGTTCCGAAGATACGTTCCGAAAGCGGTGCCGTGGTTTGGATTAACGGTAATCATGATATCTTTAGTCGAATTACTGTTAGTATATGTAACGCGCCAGACTCTCATCGTTGGGGGAGCTGGGGTACCATTATTTAATAATTGACCTGTCCCCTCATCGACAGCGTAGGCAGACACGTTGGTATAAGATGCGATATTCGGCTCATATATCCCCCCATTCTGCGCAACAAATCCCGAACGATTTATCCCGAGTTTGGGGTATTGCACCTCAAAATTAAGGTCTTGAGGTGCTACAACATACACGCTGGTCATCACAATTGGCGATGCCCAGGAAGCACCGGTACCAAGTGGAT
>Ga0326727_10015660_pt1 | contig 16197 bp, 16 predicted proteins | sample MB2enrmetagenome_FD_207643 | JGI IMG/M metagenome (GOLD analysis project Ga0326727, IMG submission 207643) | Lab enriched peat soil microbial communities from McLean, Ithaca, NY, United States - MB29MY | ecosystem: Environmental > Terrestrial > Soil > Wetlands > Peat | place: USA: New York...
TGATATGAGCTCCTTGATGTAGAGGCCGGCTTCGCCCAGGACTTCGAGGATAAACTGTCCGTCCTGTTCCCCTACACACTCAATATCGAGGACTTTACGCTCCCGGACTTTATCTGCTCTCCGGTGGGCGACCCGTTCGGGCGTGCGCTGGTGTATTGTGACGCCCTTTAAGGTATTCAGGGCATTTACCAGCTTTTCTGCCGGTATCTGCCCATCGACCTCGACCAGGATCCTGTATTTTTTATGCGCTTTACTTGATTTAAGGGTTTCCACATCAGACCGGTCGCTCCAGTGCGAAAGGGCGACCGCAACCCGGCCATCAGCAGTCCGGTTTATCTCTGTTTCAAGGATTTTAAGATCGATCGTGCGCTTCTTCGGGGCCACGATTTCGAGAATAAAAGGTCGGCCGGTACCAATCATCCGTGCATCAATATCTTCCCGGCCCGCCCCGTGCAGGACCGCATTTTCGGCATCGAATGCCTCTATTGCAGGCCTTCCGATGAGTTCTTCCACCGAGTCCAGATACTGCTTGCCGGTATAGTTGCACTTCTCACAACCGGCCCCTCTACAGGTCCGGCAGTTCCAGTGGGTCTGAGGGATACCGCGCTCAAACTTCTGGTACCTGCCGTAAAAGAAAAGAGAGTTGATCTGGGTTTCTACCGCACCGGTTGACGGATCGATAAGGACAATAACATCAGGTTTTTTGAAATCCACAACTTTCCCAGTGATCGCTGAAACCGCTTTTCCCACTTCCCGGTTCACTTCAGACTTGAACGGCTCGGGATCGGAGAGGGAAAGGTCGCTCCAGACCATCTCCTCGTTTTCGGCAATAAGCGGGGGCACCCGGCAACCAACAAGGAATGTCGCGTATTCGTACCCGTCCAATGCAGAGCAAACCTTGTGAGCCCATCCGGTTATATCATCAAAGAAATTTCCGCAGATCCAGCATGTGCCAGATAGTGGCACATAGGGTGTGTTCGCTGTAAGAACATGCGCAATCCGGAGCCCCTTTCCCCGCTCGTCATTCGTAAGACCGTGAGATCGCTTCCCGAAAAACCGGCCTAGACAATGATCACAACATGCCCCGTAAGCGAGAATCTTTTCAACCTGTTCGTTTATTTCCATCCGTGTTTCCTCCGGTCGAGCTCATTTGAGATAACGGTAATAGTGTGATCGGCATGCAGGCATGCCGGTCCCACTGAATACCGTGGAGCATTTTTTATGAGCAATTCCTCTTCGTCTGAAAAATTCTGGTGGTCAGAGAGAAGGAGTGCATCGGGCATAGTCGTTACTGTCCGTATATCCGTACCGTTTTCGTCAAGCACCGCAAATGCATGCTCTGCAAACAGGCGCTCTAAACCAGCGTTTCTCACAAAGACCCCGGGCGCTGCTTCCCGAAACTCACTCCCGCAGGGAATAGAGAGTCCTTTTTTTATAAGTGCCCCGGCACTGCGTTCATCGGGAGAAAGCGAGCGGATCTCGCTTCCCCGGAACAGCAGGGTCCGTGGTGCTTTTGGCTTTCCCAGAAGTACCAGGTAACAGTCAACATCCCGGCGTAGGTCATGGGAGAGGAAGAGCGAGGCATTCACGCACCGGCACAGTACATCCATACGCCCTGCCCCGGGAAGATCATTCAAGGAAAAATCTCCATCGGTATGGGCGAGGTGCCCTAGTATAGCAAACGAGGTCATTGCATTCCGGAGAACCGCTTCATCAGTCGCTGCATATTGAATTTCCCGCCTGCAGCTCCCCGCAGCCCTTTGAGGGTCTTGTGCATCATCTTGTAATATTTTATGAGTTCCCTGACTTCTTCCGGCGTACCCCCGGCACCCCGGGCAATACGCTGCATCCGCGAACTGGAAATAATACTGGGATCGTCAAGTTCCTGGGGTGTCATCGAGTCCATGAGAATCCGGTACCGCACCATCTTGGTGCTGGTCACATCATAGACACCTTCGGGAAGCTGCATATTACCCATCGGGAGCATGTTCATAATCTGCTTGAGAGGGCCCATTTTATTGAGGGCTTCGAGCTGTTTGTACATGTCGCGGAGGGTGAAGTGACCCTTCATCATCGCGTCCATGTCAATCTCGGTTGCTGCCTGGGCTTCCTGGACTTTTTCTGCTAATGCCTGTAAGTCGCCCATACCAAGGAGCCGCGAGATAAATCCGTTTGCATCGAAGCGTTCAAGATCCTCGATGGTCTCCCCAGCACCGATAAAAACAATCCCGCTTTTTGTCTCGGCAACGGCAGACATTGCACCGCCACCTTTTGCGGTGCCGTCCATTTTTGTTATTATGACGCCATCGATACCTATCGCTTCATGGAACCGGCGTGCCTGCTCGCTTGCCTGCTGACCGAGCGCCGCATCGATTACCAGCCAGCGGTGGCTGGCTTTTGTAATAACGTTAAGATCAATGATCTCCTGGATTAAATCGGGTTCAAGTGCATGCCGTCCCTGCGTATCGACTATAATAACTTCCAGATCCTTTGTCGCGACCAGACCCTCACGCACAATCTTTCGTGCATCAGTGGTTGCGGGGTCACCAAAACAGGGAATGTTGATCTTGGCACACAGGGTAGAGAGCTGGTCATATGCCCCGGGCCGGAATGTATCGGCACATATCACCCCGACTTTCATACCCTTTTTCTGGAAATACCGGGCGATCTTTGCGGTAGTCGTGGTTTTACCACTGCCCTGAAGACCGGCCATCAATATGACCTGCGGCTCAAGTTTTAGATCTGCCGTAGCATAGACCAGTCGTACCAGTTCCTGGTAAACAATACGAAGGACATGTTCACGGACATTGGTATTTTTTGGCAATTCCTCGTCAAGCGACCGGGTACGTATCGCTTTTGAAAGATCCATCACCAGTTTGACATTAACATCAGACGAAAGAAGTGCCCGCTGGAGGTTTTTTACCAGTTCATCAACCGCTGCCCGGTCAACTACAGCCTTTCCCGCAAGTTTCTTGAGGGCATCCTTAAGCGACGCTGACAGCGTGTCCATCATAAGGGACCACCTCCCAAAAGCTCCTCGACCATTGCCTCAGGCTCGAACGGGACTATATCGTCATAAGCCTGCCCGGTACCTAAGAAAAGGAGCGGTTTTCCTATAGTATGGGCTATCGAGATCGCTGCACCTCCCCGGGAATCCATATCAGCTTTTGTGAGCACAATTGCATCGGCGCCGACCGTCCGGTCAAATTCAGCTGCCCGGACAACCGCGTCGTTTCCCGCAACCGCTTCATCGACATATATGATGAGATCAGGTTTCATAACACGCCGGATCTTTTCAAGCTGGCTCATCAGGTTTGACTTGTTGTGGAACCGGCCGGCAGTGTCTGCAAGCACGACATCGGTTTTATGGGCCTCTGCATATTGAACGGTATCAAACAGCACCGCAGACGGATCAGCGCCTGTCTGGTGCTCGATAATCTTGATACCCAGGCGTTCTGCATGCACACTGATCTGTTCGATGGCACCGGCCCGGTACGTGTCGCCGGCACCGATCACAACGGAAAACCCCTGTTTCTTGAGATATGCCCCGATTTTTGCGACGGTGGTGGTTTTACCCGTTCCGTTCACACCAGTAAAAAGGATTTTGACCGGCCGCTCGTGAGTTTTGATGTACGTTGGCAGATCAAACCCGGAGCCGAGCACTTTTAAGAGAGCAGATTTGAGGGCTTTTACGACAAGCGAATCAACAGATTCCCCAATCTTTCTGTGTTTTCCTACAAGGCCCTTACGGATGTCTGAAACAAGAGCCTCAGCAACCGGCAGGGCAATATCACTTTCAAGCAGGGTCATTTCCAGGTCGTCAAGAGCGCCGGCAATATCCTTTTCCGAGACCACCAGCTCGCGTTCGATAATGAGCACCCGGACCTTATCGGCCAGCGTCGGGTTCTTTGCCACGCTTTGAGCCTTTTCGGCTTCACTGGTTTTCACCGTGTCAGCCGGCTGCGCTGCTTCTGCTGCTGCCCCGATACTTGCACTAAGCCGGTTCCGTGCTGCCTGCAGCCGGTCCCTGAGACCCGAAAACATGTTTAAAAGTTCCCCACTCACTCTTCGTCGTCATCTTCGTGAGCATGCCGGTGTGCGGCCGGGCTCTCCGGTGCCTGCGCCTGCCGGTACCCCTGCTCAAGCCGTTTTGCGATCTCGTTCATCTGACCACGGAGTTTATCCAAAGCTTCTGCTACTTTCTTTTGAGAGGCTTCCATCTCGGTGATCCGGTCTTTGAGATACTCTACCGTGTCCGGGTTTGTCTTCTCAACAATAACCTCAGAACCAATATTGAGGAGCACTTTTTCCGGATCGAGAACCTTTGCCCGGAGGCTTGCCCCGCCCCCTATCTGGAGGAGCACCGTACCATCATCTGAGGCAACAAGCGCCTCAAGCGCCTCGATTGCGGCGAGCGCTTCCATGCGCCCGTTTTCCATAAGCTCGAGCTGACCGGCGAAAACTTCGGCCTGCTGTCCGTATTCTTTCAAGTAGTACTGGAGCGTTTCTATTTCGCGCTGGTCCATAGGTTGTGCTTGTGCCAAGATTATTGCCTCCTTACCATCCGCTTTCGGGTAACAGGATCTTTCAGATATGTTTGTCCGCAGGGAGCATAAATACATCATTATGGGATGTATGAGAAAACCCATAACACCCTTCTGCTTATGATTCACCGGATATTCTTTTGTACCTGCGCTGGTTTTTTGCGACAAAAAGGCCAGAACATTGGCCTTACTATAAGACACACGTTGAAATTTTCATTTTATAGAATGGAAAGATTAATCAATAGGCGTAATAAAGCCGCTATATTCAGGTCTTTCTGACTGTATGACATTGGTGGGATCCATCCAGTTTACTCTACGTTCCTCCTGTCACGACAAGACCTGCATGAAATGTGACCGTGCAGGAAAAATCCTGCCCAGGCATGTGACCAGAATGGAACAGAGGATACATTTCAGGACCGGAAGGGGAAGCCGGTATAATCCATTACTATCGGAGTGATTTATGACAGAAAATCTCGACCAGAAAGAACAGATGCACATCGCTATTGTCGATGATATGCATACAACTGACACGCCGCAGGGGAGAGCAATTTCCCGGATCATGGAGGGGATCCGGCAGTTTGGTATCCAGATTGCCTGTGTCGCATCTTCAGATGATGCCCGGGCGGCATACTCAAGGCTTTCTGCGGTTGACTGCATCCTCATCAACTGGAATGTCGGAGGCTGTACCGCTAAAAAACATGCAGATACCCGGCGTCTCATCCAGCAAATACGCCAGATCAATGAAAAGATCCCTCTTTTCCTTATGGGAGAACCCACGAATACCGCTCCTGTTGAACTTAACCTGGAGATGGTCAAAGAGATCAACGAATATATCTGGGTAATGGAAGATACGCCTGAATTTATCGCCGGGAGGATCAACGCTGCTGCACGGCGGTACCGCGAACATCTCCTTCCCCCATTTTTCGGGGAACTGGTAAAGTTCTCAAAGGATTTTGAATATTCATGGCATACCCCGGGGCATGCGGGAGGTATAGCGTTTCTGAAGTCACCAGCCGGGCGGGCATTCCATGCCTTTTTCGGGGAACAGCTCTTCCGATCCGATCTTTCAATCTCGGTTGGAGAGTTGGGATCGCTGCTCGACCACTCCGGGCCGGTCGGAGAGGCAGAGCGGTATGCGGCCAAAGTCTTTGGCGCAGACCAGACGTATTTTGTCACAAACGGGACTTCCACGGCAAACAAGATAGTATTTTTTGGCAGTGTAACAAAAGACGATGTCGTTCTTGTAGACCGGAACTGTCACAAGTCAAGCGAGCATGCACTTACCATGACGCATTCGGTGGCAGTCTACTTTATGCCGACCAGAAACCGGTATGGCATCATCGGCCCTATCCCCCCCTCAGAGATGACACCCGCGGCTATAAAGGCAAAAATCGCAGCCTGCCCACTCACTAAGGGATTGGAAGAGACAAAGCCCGTGCATGTAATCATCACAAACTCAACCTACGATGGTCTCTGCTACCATGCAAAAGAGGTTGAGGCGCTTCTTGGAAAGAGCGTCGATAGTATTCATTTTGATGAGGCATGGTATGCCTATGCACGGTTCAACCCGCTGTACCGGGACCGGTTTGCCATGCGGGACGGTGCAAAAGATGAAAAAGGGCCGACGGTATTTGCCACACAATCCACCCATAAGCTGCTCGCGGCTCTCTCACAGGCCTCCATGGTGCATGTCAGGAACGGACGCATCCCGGTTGAACATTCCCGGTTCAACGAAGGCTTTATGATGCATAGTTCCACGTCCCCGCTCTATACGATCATTGCATCCCTTGATGTCTCTTCAAAGATGATGGAAGGAGCACCGGGAAGAGTGCTGACGACTGAGTCAATAGAGGAAGCAATCCGGTTCCGGCGCACGATGGCACGGGTCAAGCATGAGATCGCGGGCCAGATAAAAGGAAAGACCGGTAAGCACCAGGACTGGTGGTTTGGCATGTGGCAGCCGGAGACCGTCACTGATCCAAAGACGAAAAAGAAAATCCCCTTCCAGGACGCACCGATCGATCTGCTCCGGGAAACGCCATCGGCATGGGTCCTCCACCCGGGAGACACGTGGCATGGGTTTACTGGTTTACCGGACAATTACTGCATGCTAGACCCTATCAAAGTCACCGTGCTTATGCCGGGGGTCAATGATGACGGTTCGCTTGCAGATTGGGGTATTCCGGCAGCAATCGTTGTGAAATTCCTTGACACCCGGGGAATTGTGAATGAGAAGTCCGGGGACTATTCCATCCTGTTTTTATTCTCTCTGGGCATCACCAAGGGGAAATGGGGGACACTTGTCACTGAGCTCTTCGAATTCAAACGGTTGTTCACAGAAAATGTTCCCATCGAAGAGGTCTTCCCAGATCTTACAACCACCTGGCCCGACCGGTATGCAGGAAAGAAGCTCCAGGACCTTGTTAAGGAGATGCACACCTTCAAAAAAGAGAACAGGATGTGCGAGCTTCTTGGGGAGGCGTTCGCAACGCTGCCGGAACCTGCACGCACGTATGCAGATACATTCGCCAAGCTGGTGAAAAACAAGGTTGAATACATCCCGGTTGAGAAGGCCGGCAACCGGATTGTAGCAACCGGTATCGTCCCCTACCCGCCGGGTATACCCCTGCTCGCCCCCGGTGAGAAAACCGGAAAAATTTCCGGGCCCGTTCTTCAGTACCTGATAGCCCTCCAGAATTTCGATAATGCATTCCCGGGCTTCTCGCATGATATTCATGGGATCGAGAACGTGAAGGGGAAGTATATGATGTATTGTCTTAATGAAGCGGAAGCAAAAAAGGTGAAACGATCATGAGTGAAACAGCGGCTATGCCACAAAAGAAAAAGATACTGGGGGTTTTCACCCTTGCGATGATCAACGTCGCAGCAGTGTTGAGTATCAGGAATTTCCCCTCAATGGCGGAATACGGCTGGTCAAGCATTGGCTGGTACATCATCGGCACGATCCTTTTTCTTATCCCGATTTCGCTTGCCGGTGCTGAACTTGCTACCGGTTGGCCGGAAGGCGGAGGTATTTATGCGTGGGTGAAACGGGCCTTTGGCGATAAAGGCGGATTTACCGCAATCTTCTGCGAGTGGTCAAACAACCTGGTCTGGTTCCCGACGGTGCTCGCCTTTATAGCCTCAACTCTTGCTTTCGCGCTTACGCCAACTCTTGCGAGTAACTCGCTGTATATGTTTACGGTAATGATGGCCGCGTTCTGGGGTACAACACTTATTGCCCTTTCAGATCCCGAGCTTACCAACAAATTTTCCAATGTAGGGGTTGTTCTCGGCGGGATTATACCTGCAGTCCTGATCATAGCTCTAGGCATGATCTGGATCATTGACGGATCGAAAACCGTGATACCACCCTTCTCCCTGGGCGCAATAGTCCCCACAATCACCCTTTCGACCTTACCCTTCTTTGCAACCATCGTCCTGCTCTTTTCAGGCATGGAAATGGCCGGGTTCCATGCCCTTGAAACCAAAAATCCCCAGCGGGATTATCCACGGGCCATGGCACTTTCTGCTATCATTATATTTTTGTGCACGGTATTTGCCACCCTTGCGATCGCTTTTGTGATCCCGGCGAGCAAGCTTAACCTTGCATCCGGCGTCATGCAGGCAATCCAGTTCTTCTTTGTCTCCTTTGGGATGCCGGGTCTTGTTGCACCTATGGCTCTGCTTATAACCGTTGGCGGTATCGTCCTTCTGGCAGCATGGCTTATCGGGCCGGCAAAAGGCCTTGGGGTCGTTGCTGACGATGGAAATATGCCACCCATCTTTAACAAGACAAACAAACACGGTGCACCGGTGGCAATCCTCATTATCCAGGCGGGTATTGGTTCGGTTATCTCCCTTCTCTATGTGTTCCTGCCTTCCGTAAACGCGGCGTACTGGCTTCTCTCTGCAATAACTACCGAACTCCTTGCCATTGTCTACCTGCTCGTCTTTGCAGCCCTTATTCAGCTCCGGTACAGCCAGCCGGATACGCCACGACCGTTCAAAATCCCCGGCGGTATGGTTGGTATCTGGATTGTCGGGGGACTTGGCGCATTCGGGGTTATTTTCACGTTTATCGTAGGACTGATGCCTCCCTCATTTTTCTCGAACGGGCCGGTTTACGTAGTATCTGTACTGGCAGGCACATTCCTCCTGGCCGTTCCTCCGCTGGTCTTTTTAAAGTTCAGGAAGGATTCGTGGAAAGTTTCGCCACCAGTGAACTAAAAAAACGTTCTTCTTTTTTATGAGAATCAAACCACAATTTTCTTCCCATGGGGAAAAGTAACATCCCTCTATGAGTGATCAGGGTCAAAAGGACAATAAATCCGCATTTTTCCTGCTTGTCCTCTCTATTTCGCTTGCCACGTTCATGGCGGGTCTTGACGGCACCATCGTAAACATCGCACTCCCTACGATCTCGGAGGCGTTCCATGTGTCTTCAACAACGGTCAGCTGGGTGGCTACCGCTTATCTCCTCGTGATGGCCGGCTGTGTATTAGTTTTTGGCAAGATTTCCGATATTATTGGTTTCAAACGGGTGTTTCTTTCCGGTTTTATTATCTTTACCCTCGGGTCACTTGCCTGCGGAACACTTCCGGACCTGTTTAATTCCCTTGGTGTACTGATTGGCTCACGCATGGTGCAGGCGGTCGGGGGTGCAATGATGACGGCGATTGCTCCTGCCATGGTTACCGTGTTTATCCCGATGGAGAGGAAGGGGACGGCTATGGGTATCGTAATGACCCTTGCAGCTCTTGGGACAGCACTCGGGCCGACCATCGGAGGATTTCTGACCCAGTACCTCTCGTGGCACTGGATATTTTTTATTAATGTACCGGTAGGGATAGTGGCAGTTCTTCTTGGTGCAAAGGTGATCCCCGCATCAACCAGTAAAGGATCCCTTGAAGGATTCGACCGGGCCGGCGCCTTCCTTATTTTTACCGGGCTTGCGTCCCTGCTCTTTGTGGTTTCCGAAGGGGACAGTCTGGGGTGGACCTCTCCTGTCATCCTTGGCCTGACGCTTCTTGTGCTGGTAACACTGGGCTGGTTTGTCCTGCACGAACGCCGGACGACCGACCCGCTTCTTGACCTCGGGCTCTTCAAGAACAGGAATTTTCTTTTCTTAAACCTCCTGCTTTCACTCGTTTTTTTCAGTTTTGCCGGAATCAACTATCTCCTGCCATTCTACCTCAAATACGTGCGGTCCTTTGATACCTCTACTGCCGGCCTCATCATGACCTCGCTCTCCTTTGCGATGATGGCTGCCGGCATCCTTTCGGGGATGCTCTTTAACCGGGTCGGGCCAAAGAGACTGTGTATAGCGGCCGGGATCTCCCTTTCCGCAGGATATTTCCTGGTGATGCAGCTCAGGCCCGACACGCCGGTATTGTTTGTGGTAATCAGCCTCGCACTCATCGGTTTTGGCCTCGGCCTTGTCATAACACCAGCTTCAAACATGGTGATGAACTCGGTGGCAAAGACAAAGCAGGGCATGATCTCAAGTCTCACGAGTCTTGAACGGTTTGCCCCACTCACTCTTGGGATCGCACTTTTCAATATGATCTTTTTGTGGGGGATCCTGACTATTGCGACGAATCATAACATAACAATGCAATCCCCGGCCGATATACAGCTCAAAGTACTGACGGCTGGTTTTGACCTGGCATTTCTTGGCTCATTTATCCTGAGTATTATCATTCTCATCCTGACGCTGGTGATACACGAGGATATCCACCCGGATTACAAGGACGAAGCAGGAGAAATCGGGCCGGGAATGATCTAAAAAAATTCCCTTTTCCCTTTATACACAATCACTTACCGTTTTATCTCGGAAGAAAACCGGGTTCAGGAAGGTTCGCTGCTTCCGGACAGTTTTATGGGAAACGTGATGGTATAGACCGTTCCGTGATCGCCAGTCATACTCACCGACCCATTTAACTGGTGAACTAACCGGGTAACCAGCTGGAGTCCCAGGGATCCGGTACGAACCGGATCAACTGATGAGGGAATGCCACGACCGTTATCACCGACTACGAGAGTACACATTTGGCCGGAGCCGGAAACACGAATAAATATCTCACCCTTCATCCCCGGGAGGAACGCATGCTTCATGGAGTTCGAAACCAGTTCGTTGATAATAAGTCCGCAGGGAATGCACTCATCAAGAGTAAGGGCAATAGCCGGGTCAACACTCATGGTTACCTTTACCTCATCGGAAAGATTCCCATAGGACCCTTCAATATGCTGGATAAGACGGGAAAGGTATGACACGAAGTTTATCTGTGAAAGATTTTCTGATGCTATTAATATCTCATGGACAAGGGCCATTGAGAAAATCCGGTCCCGGCTTTCGTGCAGGGCGGTAACAATATCGGTATTATTCCCTCGCATTTCCTGGAGGTAAAGGAGGCTTGCTACCTGCTGGAGATTGTTTTTTACCCGGTGATGAATTTCTTTAAGCAGGACATCTTTTTCTTTGAGGGACGCGAGAAGGTTCTTTTCTGCCTTCTTTTTATCGGAAATATCATGCATAAGCCCCCAGACCTTCCCGGTCTTTTTGTCTTTTTGGTCAAGGGAAAAAAGCCAGGTTTCAAAGAACAGATCGTCACCCGGCAACCGGGCATACGAGTACTCTATAAAGGAAGGTTCTCCCGTCGTAAAGAAACTTTCAAGGATACGTGCGGCGTTTTCTGCAATTTTTGATTCGAACAGATCCGGTATCTTCTTATTGAGCAGTTCCTGAGGGGTTTTTCCGAGAAGCGACGCTCCCTTACGGTTAATATATTCAAGGCCGTTGGTTTCATCGTAGACAAAGATAATCGTGTCGACCATAGTCTCCGTTAATAGGAGATACCGTTCGTTACTTTCCTGAAAGGCAAGGGCAAAATCACGGATCTGTTCCTGTTCATCCGTGATATCGGCGTTACTGATCCTTTTTCCGATAACTGCACCCTGCTTATCCCGGATCATTACACAGGAATGGCCGATCCACCGCACGTCACCACTTCTGGTCACAATCCGGAAATTTACGGTATCACGCTGGTTTGGGGAACAAACTGCACCTTCAACCTGATCCGCATAGATCGTGCGATCTTCCGGAAAGATCATGTCCGCCAATAAACGGGGATTTTCAATAATTTCAGTCGGTTTGTACCCGGTAATCCGTTCGCACGAGGGTGAGACATACAGCGGGATCCCGGCTGCATCCAGCCACATCTCCCAGCTTGATGTATATTCTGCGATGAAACGATAGGTCTCCAGGCTGATCCTGTTGCGGGTATCGATAGCATGCTTGTGGAGTGCAATCTCAATAGTTGTCGCTATTGACGGAGGATCGAAGGGTTTTACAATGTAGCCGTAAGGATCGGTCTGCTTGGCGCTTTCAATATAGCCTTCTGATGAATAGCTGGTGAGATAAATAACCGGGATGTTGTATTTTTCATGGATCCTTTTTGCGGTCTCGATGCCATCGAGCTTTCCGCTCAGACTGATATCCATCAATATCAGATCGGGATGGGAGATACTTACGACCTCAAGGGCTTCCTCGCCTGAAGACACCGTTCCCGGAACAATATATCCTTTCTTTTCCAGAACTTCTTTTAAGTCCTCGGCAACAATGGACTCATCTTCAACAATGAGGATCTTCGCCCGTTCGATCATCTGCTTTCCCTTCTTTTTTGAATCTTTGTTTTATGCCCTATTTATGGCCATAGTCTCATCACAGTCGCTATCTGTTTTGTTAGCACAAGCTAAAATTATTAGTATCTGCTCTAAATTGAGATACGTTGGACCTTTGCAGTGAAGAAATACAAAAAATGGGGTTGAAGGATTATGGAGATAGTACCTGGAATTCACCAAGTCGATGGTGTAAATGGTAATTGTTTTATTATTGTTCGGGACGATCTAACAATTATCGATACGGGAATGCCCAAAAACAGCGCAAAAATAGTAACATATATTCAGGATATTCTTAAACGTGAACCTTCAGAAATCAAAACGATTGTCCTTACGCACTTTCATATTGATCATGTTGGCGACGCTTTCGATCTCAAAGAACTGAGCGGCGCGAAGGTGGCCATTCATGAAGCTGATGCGGACTACGTTGCCGGTAGAAAAACCCAGCCTGCACCGCCAGGTGGTATGGGAATGATCATGAAAGTCCTCATGCCCTTGTTTTTCAGATCAAAGCCTGTTAATCCGGATGTACAGCTCAAAGACGGTGACACCGTCGCCGGTCTCACCTGCATTCATACGCCAGGACATACACCGGGAAGTATTTGTCTTTTTGATCCGGCATCAAAAATTCTGTTTGTTGGGGATCTATTGAGGTTTAACGGCATTAAAATCGAAACGGGACCATACTCATTAGACGCAGGTAAATTACAACAATCAATCAATAAAATTGCCGCAATTGATTTTGATATCATGCTGTCGGGACATGGAATACCGCTTAGACCCGATGCATCGGTAAAGGTCCGGGAGTTTGCAAAGTCATTACCCTGAGTGCGAAAAGAGGCAATCGGGAAATTTTATTTTTTCGTTTTTAACAGGTATTTATGTGTTATAAAAAAGGTTACTTCGATTTTACCGGTGAAACACCGGAAATTTTTATGTAACGTCTCTTTAAGTTGTGTTTGCTACCGATAACGGCAAACGTGCGTTCCTCGGCCTGCTTTTCATTTGGTGCTTCAACAACTTTCGTATAGGGCATCCAGTCTTCGCCCATCAGAAAGGTTCCTTTCACTTCAAATTTCTGCTCCTCTGCCATAATACTCACTCCATAAATCCGAAAACATCCTCGATCCTGCCAAGTTCAAACCCGCTTGTCGCGTTACCGGCGAGGTATCCAGTATCGTTTACGAGAACTCCAGTCCCGACAAGACCGCTGCCCATGTTAATCGTTCCGGTACCCACCGGGACTTTTGCCACCGCTTCAAGTCGGGCTATCTCCTGTGCCGTCGCACGGGGATGCACAATTACACCTTTATTTGATGCGACACCGGCCATACCGACCGTCCGGACACCGCCGAGCGTTATATGGATCACCTCAACTTCCAGGAACTCGCCAATCTTTGACGCAATATCCGCAGGAAGATCCGGGTGCACTGCAGCAAACGAATCGTTTGCCATGATCACGTTACCTGCTGCGTTCATGGTTTCCGAAAGGGACATAACCTTACGGTACTTCCCAAGCACTTTGAGCTCTTCCTCTGTTGCAAGGCCAGAAACCACAAGGCCCCGGCTGTTCCCGGCGACAAGTGATCCAATGATAGAACTGCCCTGAATCGTCGTAACTACCAGCTCGACGCCAAGTGCTTCTCTGAGTGCTGCCCGGAACTCCTCCGGCGCTTCCGGAGGAATAACTGCAATATCGCCGGCTACCCGGGCAAAAACCCCAATATTTGGATCCCCGTCAAATGTAGTTGTGCGTTCCATAAGTTTACGATTCCGGGGCTAGTTCCGCCTGAACCTGCCCGTCTTCCATTTTCATGGCACGGATACGGATCTTAGATGGCGGTTTCTCGCTTCCCCGGCTCCATACCTTCTCATTGATGGTCTTGTCAAGCTTGACGTTGTCAGTCTTCATGTGCTTGGCAAGGTACTTGCGAATATCCTTAATCGCACCGTTAGCCCGTTTCCACCGGGGCATCCTGCGTGCATCCCGAAGGGGGATAATATAGACATGTTCCTGCATCTGTTCTGCCATGATTTTACACCTTTAACGTGCTTCTGCGCCAGTTGCGTCTTTTCGGATGGGAAACGACGCTCCTTTTCGTCCTTATCATGACCCACTGAGGCACGCGCCGGTTCTGGTCGCATGCCTTTGCCAGACGGATCTTCCTTCCTTTGCTGAGCTTGCTCATGATCTTCACCTAGTTGTTGTTGCTCTTTTTTCTTCCTACCACGAGCGATTGCTCATGGTGCGGTGGGAACAGGGAGGTGGGATCAGCTCCGCGGGTACGGATCGCCGCCCTGATCTCAGATTCGTAATCGCCGTTCTGGATTATCCCGGTCTCCCCGTACTCAACGAGGAAGAACCGATCAACCAGCCGGTCAACTTCGGATCGCATGTAACCGAGAAGCGGGCGCACGTATGTGCTCCCGGTCCGGCCACATATACTCTGCACTTCTGCCCTTGTGAGCATCGGGACCCGGTCATCAAACCGGGTGCCGTCGCCAACGACATTGTACTCCCCGGCAAGGGTCTCAATGGCAGTTTTATGGATGCGGTTGATGGCATCGTTGGGATACCCGCACGAAATTACCCGGTCTGCCATCTCTTCTGCCATTCCTTCGGGGAATACCCGTTTTCTCAAGGGAAACCCCAGCGCCTGCGCGGCATGTTCTATTGTCGGAATTAAGCGGGCGGGGTCGAACACAAACGTGTTGAGTTCAACCTCGTAATACGTACCCAGCATTATCGCTGCAAGGGAACTATCCTTCCCGCCGCTATACAGCACTCCTGCTTTCATCACTTTCTGGTGATCGAGTAATCCCGTTTTGCCGGCGCAAGCTGCCGGAGCAGCTCTTTTAACTGTGCATCGGTGATTTTCTGCTGGATTCTGCCGCTCTGGGCTAGCATCACCAGCTGCTGTTCCACGGCACCCGCGAAGTCCGGTTTAGTGAGTTTGATGGTGTTGAGGCGTTCCCGGGCGTCGGGCTCGAGAATCTGCATAAGCACCATCTGCATCTGGGACTTGAGACGCTGCTGGCGTTCTGCTTCTTCCTGCATAGCCTGCTGGTCGCCGGCCTGCTGCTGGAGTTGCGCCATTCTTCTTTTGCGGATCTCACTCAGCTCATCGTCTCCCATGGATTGTCACCACATCTTTACGCTTCAGGCTTTTTGCCTTCAGCCTTTTTACCTTCGCCCTTCTTTGCAGCAGGTTTCTTTTCACCCTTTGCATCGTCAGACTTCTCGGCCTTTGCAGCTTTGTCCCCTTTGCCCTTCTTTGCATCGGCTTTCTTTGGCTCTTCCACAACCGGTTTTACCCGTTTTGGGATCGGCGCCGGGGGGTTGGCAAGGACATCTTGAGCCATTTTGTCCAAAAATGCCATACCGGCAGGGGACACTCTGCGGCCTGTCTTGTCATGAATGATAAGCCCTGCGGCTTCTAGCTGCTGTAAGGCCTTTCTGAGAATCGAGCCGCTGCCCTTCCGGAAAGCATTCGGTCTTGAACCGCGGTTCTTACTCCCTCCATAGAAACTCCGCATCCTCTCGACGCCCAAGGGGCCGTCAACGTAGACGCGTCTCAGCACTGCTGCTGCCCGGGTGAACCACCAGTCGGGGTCTTCGGGGGGCATCTCCTTATGCACCCCGGTTTTTGCAAAGGCAGCCCATGCCGGCGGCTTGATCTCCTGCCGCTTCCTGAGCTCCTCGGCAACCTTTCTGATGAGATGGTCGGCCGGGACATCATATACGGTCGTCATGTAGATTCCTCACTGTTTTTAAAATTAAATAACAGTCTTATCTTATTGGTAAGCGAGGTTTTTATATATTTCGAGATACCGGCATACCGGCAAAATGACTTATTTTTTTCCTTTTTTTGCAGCTTCCGTAAGAACCATTGTCCTTCCCCGGACTTCGACGAGGACGGCTCTGGCCGCTGCAGCCACCGTTTCAGGATCGACATCCGTATTCTGAAGCCAC
>Ga0326727_10015661_pt1 | contig 16196 bp, 14 predicted proteins | sample MB2enrmetagenome_FD_207643 | JGI IMG/M metagenome (GOLD analysis project Ga0326727, IMG submission 207643) | Lab enriched peat soil microbial communities from McLean, Ithaca, NY, United States - MB29MY | ecosystem: Environmental > Terrestrial > Soil > Wetlands > Peat | place: USA: New York...
GACAAAATGTGGACATGCATGGGACCGACCATGTCCTTTAAAACCTTAAAGGGGTCAGTTCCCAACATTTCAACAGTATGTTTGCCCTGCATACAGGGAGAATGCCGCACCTCACCAATGTTGTCAACCCATAATGTGATAATGTGAGGAACTGACCCCTTTATGTGATAATGTGAGGAACTGACCCCTTTACGGGCGGAACACGGATGCAATCCAACGATTCCAAGGGCGATTTTGGAGATGGTTGATTGTCCGACGCATCTCCCCAACACGAGGAAATTCCGAAGAGCGACAAAGCAATCAAACACACGCGGCCCATACATCTTTCAACAAAAAATGGAGACGAGGTTTTCGCGCCATGCCGAGACAATACCGCGCCCCATCCGCTCTGTCAACCACCAATGCAGCATTGCTAGGAACTGACCCCTTTACGGATATTGCAGACGAAGCTTTCGCGCCATGCCAGAACAATGCCGCCCCTCACCCATTTTGTCAAACCATGATGTGATAATGTGAGGAACTGACCCCTTTACGGACGAAGGGGGAATGGCTTTTAGTTTGCCCTTTTGAAGATGTAATTATTGGGCGTCAGGTGTAGTGGATTTTCGCTCGCCAACAGACCCCATGTCACCTTTAACGGGCTTTTTGCTTTGATCGAACTCCTTCTTGTACCTTATGCCCAATACTATTCCCATTACAAGAAAAATCATGGCAACCGTTTGAGAATTCTCCATCCATCTTAGGGTGCGAAGATTCTGTTCGGTGCCGTAACGAACAGAACCATGATTGACTACCATCCGATAAATGCGTCCGGTTTTCACATCCGGCGCGTCTGGCAAATCGGAAGCATAAGAAAGGTGAATCCAGAAGGCAAATACTAGCCACGCTGCAAACCCTCCGAAAAGCAGGATGATTATAGTTCTACGGATAGTTACCATAGTGGCTTTATTCTTGTCAATGAACCGCCGCCCGCTCCGCCTGCACCCAACCCGACCCCCACGGTTCCACCTAGGCCAAACACTGGGCCATTATCACTACTTCCCCCAAATGCATCGAGGGAGCCGTATGGACCCAAACCACCACCCACGCTTCCATAAGCGAACGGTCCCTTCAAATTATTGTTGCATTTAGCATTGGACCCTTGGACAGTTACCCCTGCAAATCCCTGTGCCCCAAGTCCTGTAGCGGGGCCCAAATTACCCGTGTAATATCCCCCAAAATTTCCCTGAGTGTCTCCACTAAATCCAGTCGAAAAAGAGCCATTCCACCCCCAGAAGTTAAAGCCAAGGGTGAAGCCAACCTGAAATGTCCACAAACCGAACGGATCAAGGTTGTTAACAGGGTTATTGCCAACGAACTGATATAAGTTTGCCTCCCCCGATTCACGCAGAGCATCGGGAATTTGCCATGGAACTGCCCGTCCGGACTGTAGCGACAGGCCTTGTGTTCCCCAAGGAACGCGGACAAGGGGAGTCATTCGGCCCAAATCCCCAATCGGGTCTTGATTTGGCCACCTTTGCAAATTGGGATCGTAGTAGCGATATAGGTAGTAGACCAATCCAGAATTCAGATGCGCTTCCTTGCTCGAAAACCGGTAAAGATTGGCATTGGCCAGCAAGCCTGATGCGGAGAGAACGTTCCCAAAAGCGTCATACAGGTATTTGGCGACGATGGCTTGGGATGAGTTGATGAGCATCGTTATGTTGCCGTTCCTGTCCGCATGATAGAAGCTGTGCCCTGCCATCGGCGCATCCACGTACGATCGTGCCGTCCTGGCAAGCAATCCGCCAATCCCCCCTGCGCCTTCCAGGCTGCCGCTTAAATCCTTGCCTCGCGTGTAGGTGGTCGTCGGCAGAAAGTTGATGTCCCGCTCCTGGATGACCAGGTTGCCGTCATAAACGTAATAAACCGCGTTGGTTTGCAGCCAGCCGCTGCCCGTCCATGTATATTCCTGACGGATTCTCCGTCGCATCTTGCCATCGTAGGCGAACTGCGACATCCACTGGTTCGAGACCAAGACTTGGATCAACTGGTTTTCGTCGTCGTAAGCGAAACTGCGCGACCCGTCATTGGTCAGATTCCCATTGGCGTCGTATTGGAAACTGATGTTCGTTGCCAAACTGACGGTAACGGTATTGGTCGCCCACCGGCCATAACTGTCCGAAGCGATGGCGGTGTAGGTGTTCGTCAGCGGCATATTCACCGCGGCGAAAGTGGCATCGCCGTAAACCACCGCGTTACTGCCGTTCACGGTCACGGTGTTCGAGTTTTGGGTGGTGGTCGTGTCCATGACGGTCAATGTGCCGCCGTTCGTGACCGTTGTCAACTCGTTGTCCGAGTTGACCGCAAAGTTTTGGATCAGCGCATTGTTCGTCCGGTAATTCAGGTTTTCGGCGGGGTCAAAGCCGTATGCCAATTGTTCATTCATGCGCGACGTGGTGGTGCCGGATTCGTACGCAAGATCGCTGGTGACCTGCCCAATCGGGTCGTACGTGTAGTTGGCATAACTGGAGTTGGTTGCACCCGACAAATAATTGGTTGTGCCGCGAACGGCGCTGGTTCGTTGATTGCCCTGGTTGTACGAGTAGCCGCTGTAATCCAAGGCGCTGCCGCTGCTGTTGACCAGCGATGTCCCCGTCATCCGGGCGTTTTTATCGTAAATATTGGTGATGAACGCTCCATTCGGCAGGGTGATTTCGGTGAGGGGTCAGTCCTCGGAAATTGGTATTCGTTCATTTTGGCCGGGAATTTCCCAGGACGCCATCATGGCCTCGTTTTAGCACGATCATGCGCGGATGGCAATAGCAGTGGAGAGTTGGGAATGCAGAGTGCAGAGTTCTGAAGAAGATTAAGATTAAGATTAAGATTAGGATTAAGATTAGGATTAAGATTTAGGAGGAGCTTACGGCGGGATGGTTTCGGGCGGGGATTCCGGAATGGCAATGGATTTCAAGGTGTGAAAGGGATGCAGCAGGAGCATGATGAACTTGGGGACATAGACCGGTTCCAGCACCGGATCATGCACCGGCCCTGAGATATGGTATTCAAACATTTTGCTCAAGGGGCTGAAGGCCAGGCTGAGAAATGGTCCGAACAGGGGCGCCTCCCGCGACAAGATCGCTTCCAAGCGCGCGTTGATTTGTCTGTTCTTGTCCACCGAGCCGCGAAGATTCAGCACGAAACCCTGGCAACGCATTTGCAGGTCGTCGCTGGATATTGTGCCGTTGGTGATGACAAAGGTCCCCACGGCTTCGCGCACGCGACTGTGTCCCCAACCGGGCGAAATCATGTTGAGCACGGGAGACAACAGGCCAAAGAGTTTGATGTCCCAAAGCAGCGCATCATGCACGTGGATATCGCCGCGGCCCTGCCAGTTGCTTCTATCCGAGTTGTTGGGGCCGTCCAAGGCCAGATGCCCGTCCAAGCGGCCTTCCAGATGATTGGTCTTCCCGGTGATTCCGGTGGCCAGCGAGGAAATGTCAATATCCCTGGCGGCAAAATCGGCGCGAAAATCTGAACCGCGGTTTGGCCCGCCACCAAATACGATCCAACCCATTAACGCGCCGTTGTTGTAGAGATTGGCCGAAATATTGGTCAAAGTGACCGTCCGCCCGGTCCAATTCACCCCGCCTGTGACGCGGTCGGCGAGCAGGTTGGTGTAATGGAGGCGCTGGCCGCTGACCAGAAAACGCAAATCCGTCGCCAGCGGGTTGGTGAGGGAAAAGGAGCCGGAGACCGAGACGGAAGGAGGGGCGTCAAAATGAATAACGTTCAGCCAGCCCGGGGAATTCCCACGGAGGACGCGCTGGAGAACGGGGGGGTCCAGAGTGCCGGTCACGTTCGTCAGCCTGACCATTTTTGTCCCGAAATCAGCCTGGAGCCAGGGCGCTTGCACCTGGCACTGGTCATTTGACAAATCGAGGTTATGGACAGTCAAGACCAGATTCGTGTACTCGACGCGGGCGCTGAGGGCCGCCACGGTTTCGCCGCGCGCGATGAAATTTGTGGCCCGGACCGTGGCGGCAAGGCCGATTACCCCAGGCCCATGCCAGCGCCCCCAAATCTCAGCTTCAATTTTGGGGGGTTGCCGGAAGGCCAATTCGTCCAGGAGATGCGGTTGGCCGGGCGCCACCAACGGCAGGGCGGCCTTGGGCTCCAGACGGCTGTTGATGACATAGTGGAAAGCTTGCGGACTGCTGGTGTAATCCAGGTCTATATCGCCATCGGGCCGAACCGCGTGCAAACGGGACACGCTCCAGACGCGATTTGTATAAGTGACATGGGACGAGGCCGAACGGACCGGCACGCGGCAAAAAGAAGCGGGTCCCGCGGTGAAATCCCCCGCAAGCTGGAGTGTGGAACCCATATCGGCGGACCAGTTGGCCGGCCGGTTGGTCCACGGAGGCAGCACGACGCGCAACCGGGCATTGACCTTTGGCGGCGTGGTGAAGTCAAATTGCGCCAGCCACTTCCGGGCCGGAAGTTTGAACAATTGGGAAATGGAAAGCGGATTGAAATCGGTCACGCCGTTGCAGTGCAGTTCGCGCGAGCCGACGTCCAGAATCGCCCCGGCGTTCACCTGCCCATGGTAAAGTTCGCCCTGTAAATTTTCGATGACGAGTTGGGGAGCGAGCCAATGGCCGGAAAAGGCCAGGTGATCGAAACGGAGTTTGGGGCTGGTCATGTTGGTCATCTCCGCCCGCCAATCCAAGGTCCAGGGAGAGATCCGGGTCCATGGCCCCCATCCGGTCTCCGGCGGCGGCAGGTCCCGGGCGCGCGCCGCCCGGCATTCCAGGGACATTTCACGCGCCGAACCCCAAGGAGATTGAGGTTCCACCGCGCGCAGTTTTCCGGCGGCCAGCAGGGGAAGGAAGTTCGAAGAGGCCAAAGTGGCGGCGCCATTCCAGGAAAGGCGGGCCGCGCCAAACCAATTGCTGCCGGCGGAATCCGAGGCGGCGCTGAACCGGGCGGCATCGAGCCGGATTTCCGCGTCGAGATTGGAGTTCGCGCCGCGGGAAAAAGTGGTGGAGAGGGAAACCTGGCGGCCCCGGGCCAAACGTGTGGCCAGGCTGGCCGCGGACGCTTCCACTTTCAGCAACGGTTGATTGCGGGAATTGACCAGCCGGGCGCAAGCGGCGTTCATGGCCAGGTTTGTGACATCACCCCACGGGGCGTGGGCGGCAGAGGCGGTGAAAGTCATTTCCGCATGGAAGCTGTTCATATTCCGTCCATCAGCCCCCGCTTCGATCTGCAAATGGGGTGTCCCAGTGAAGCGGATTTCTTCCACGGACCGCGCCATCTGCCGCAAGCGGGCTTGAAAGGCGGCATTGGTGTTGCCGCCGCCCAAAGGGAACTTCCAGTGGCGCAAGTCGCCGGCATGGCTGGCCTCGCCGATGAGGTCCATCTGGATGCCGAGAAAAGTGCCCCGGCAATCGTTGAGTCGCACGACATCGTTTGAAAGGAACCGCATGTCCAGGGCCACATCGGTGAGCCAAAGCGCGTCGCCGTTGGTTTCGGAAATGGGGAGCTGCAATTGGGCGCTTGAAATCTGCAAGGAGCGCAATTCGATTTGGGAATGAAGCAGGGCGCGCCAACTCAACGCCACCTCGGCCCGGCTGGCCGAGAGGCGCGGGCTGAGCGGCTGATCGGACCGGCTAAAGGCGGCGTTTTCAATGATGATGGACGGTCCCCGGCTCCAGCCCAACTGTATGTTGGTAAACTGGGCCGCAACGCCTTGCGCGAGCAGCCGCCGCAACAAGGGCCGTTTGACAAAATCAGGCAACCCGATCAAGTGCAAATAGGAAACGGCGGCCACCGCCAAAAACAGAATCAACCAAAGACTGATACGGCACCAACGGAACAGGACCCAAATGCGGCGAACCCCCGGGCGTTGAAAAGGCGGGCGCATGTCTTACGGATGATACCGCAGTGCCGCAGGGATTGTCATGTCATGCTCCACGAAATTTTCGTACAAATCCGCGGGAAATTCAAAGATGAGCCGCTGCCCGTTCCGCACCACCGAGGCGTAGGGATGGGAATAAGGGGAACGACCGCCGAATGCAATGGAGCAAATCTCGGTTTTGCCGCCGCGTTTGACTTCCAGGGACAAGCTAAAATCTGTTTTGGCAAAACCGAATTCCTGCCAATGGGCGTCACCCACCCCGCTCCAATAGACGGCGCTCAATTCCCCCAGGCGATGCACCCCTTCTTCCAGGGACGGCCAATTGACCCCGGGCGGCGCGTGATAGCCGGGGGCAAAGGTCCAGTCCCCCTCCGGATCGCGAAGAAATTTGCGCGTCCCGCCGAGTTGATGAACGGTGAGACTGAGGACATTGCTGGAATCGAACGACCAGATGCGCCGGTCGCGCAATTGCCAGGCCGCGCGCGGCAAACGGTTGAAATCCTCGGGGCTGATGAGGTTGACAAACGACTCATCCGGCCGGCGTTCAAAAATCTTGCCGCTCTTATTGGCGCCAAATTCGATCCGGGCAATGACCGTGTTGGAGGGTCCGGCCGCCCCGCCGTCCGCTTGCAGCGTGTATTGCAGGAGCGGAGGCGTCAATCCATAGTCCGCAAAATCCGTGGCGACGGTTTTCTCGATTTGTGTTTTGATATTGGTAAAGGAGGCCAGCCAATCGCGCATCAGGCCCGCATCGGCCGGGAAAGTGGTTTCGGCGCGGACCTGCCATTGGCCGTTGGTTTGTTTTTGGACGGCAAACCGGCCTTCGCCCTGCACGGCAATGGCGCCAATGGAATCCGGGGAAAGGCTGATGAAATGATAATCCAGAAAATTGGTGTAGGCGCCTTGCCAGGGCCGCAGCGCCTCCCGGTCAATCACCACCACGTTGCCGGGGTCCTGCCGTCGGGCAAAAGCCAGGCCGGGTTGATTGGTCGGGCTGGCCCCGACTTGCAATTCAGCCGCCAGATTGGAGCCGGACCAAAACAACAAGTCGAGGTCCGGCGTCTGCGGCGAGGTTTGCAAGCCATACAATTCCAAATCGGCCCGCGGGTCGTCGGAAACAAATTGCCGGACGCGCAGTCCTTGCAGGCGCTGGAGCAAGTCGTTGATCCTGGCGGTATCGGCCCGCGCCGCGACCGGCTTTTTCATCAACCAAAGGTGGTTGGTGGCATCGCGTTCCAATTCGAAGCCCCTGCCCGGAGAACGCACTTCAATGGACTGGCAAGGGAGCCGGGCCGGATTGAGCAATGAAAGGTCGCGCCACTGGTCCTTGTCGGAGGGGATCAATGGCAGCCAGGCGGCGCTGACCAGATAAATATCCGGGTGGCCGAGGACCTCCAGGAAAACCTGGTCACCCAAGGCCGAGGACTGGCCGATGAGAATCCGGCGGGGCGCGCCGGAACCTTGCAGGGACACTTCACATTGCGGCTGGGTGAACCCGAATTTTTCCTGCGCATCCGGCTGGTCCTGCAACTCGCCCGCGGAAATGCGCTCCTGCCACTCCAATCCGGCCAGCGCGTCCAGCAGGGCCAGGATCGGCGCGCCCTGCGCGGGATAGGAGATGGGCTGGGTCATCTGCCACAGATCATTGCTCCGGCCGGTGCGCCGGGCGTGAATTTCGTTTGCGCCGCGCGGCTTGATTTCGATGCTGTTGACAGACGCGGCATCAAACCCCGGCAGGATGACCCGGCTGGCCTGGCGAAGGCGTTCCTGGCGGATGGGACGATCGACCAGCCAAATGAAGGCGAACAAAACCGCGGCCGCGGCCAGCAAAATCCAGGTGGACTTCCAATTCATTGAAGCCTCCTTTGGCCGCGGCAAGGGTGCAAAACAAATCGGCTCACAAGATCAACTCCGCCGCCGCAACCAAACCAATCCGCCCAAAAAAAGAACGCCGCCCGGCAGGCCGGCCAGGAAAAGCCAGCGGATGGCTTGGGTCTGCGCATGGGTCATGTAGAGCTTGTATTCCTTGATGGGCCGCGGCCCCAGGCCGCTGAGCATGATTTGCGGGCGCTGCAACAGCCAGTTCAGGGCCAGTTGCGCAAAAAAATGATTGCCCACCGAGTCAATGGCTTGATCGTCCAGGAAATCCGAGTCGCCCGCCACCACCAGGCGCGTGCCGCGGCCGCCGGGAGAATTGACGCCCTGGATGCCGCCTTGCTCGACCGCAACGAGCAGCGGAAAAACGCCGGCCTGCCTGGCTTCATTCATCCCTTGGGAACTGGTCGCCGCCAGGACGGTGATTTCCGGGGCGCCGGGCATCTTTGACTGATTTTCCAATTCATAGACCGGACGGGGGAAAACCATGAGCAGGGGCATTTTTTCACTGACCAAAGGATCCATGATGGAATGAGGCATTAACTTTGCGGTCAAAAAGGTTCCCTCACCAAGGTTGAAATTCTTGTCCACGTCCACGACACGGCTGTCGCCCACCCCCACTCCCCACTTGGCCAGGACAGACTCCAGTCCCGAACGGACGGTCAGCACCGCGAGCATCCGTCCGCCCTGTTTCAAATACGCCGCGATTTTGGCCAGTTCATCGTCGGTCATTTTTCCCTCGCGCGCGCTGGCCGCGACGATGAGCAACTGACAATCCGCCGGAATGGCATTGGTGCCATGCAAGGCAACCTTTTCCCAGTCGCAGTCCAGTTCGTCCTTGAGAATCGCTGCCAGCTTGGAATAGCCGGTCTTCTCTTTGTTGTCTTCGGGATCGTTTTCGCCGTGGCCGTAGAGAAAATAAGCCTTGAGCAACCGGGGATTGCTGACGTCATGAATATCTTCCGTGAAATAGAGTTCGCCGAGGAAGGCGCTGCGGCGGACGTACTGGCTGCGGCCCGCAATCAGTTCGCTGAAATCGTAATCCGCCAAATCCTTGCCATAAACCAGCTTGATGTGGCCGCCGCTCTCGAAGAGCACAAAATCCTTCTCCTTGAGTCCGCTCAGGCTGTGTTTGGCCAGGAATTCCTTGGCCGCCCCGACCTCGCGGTCATAGTCGAGGGTCCTGACGCGGACATGGCGCGGGCAGGCCTGTTGATATTCGGCCAGCAAACCGGAAGCCAGCCTGTAAATCTCCTCGTTCGCGCCGTGCGGCTCGAAAAAAAGGGTGACATCGACATCGTTGGTCAGGCTGTCCAGGACACGAAGCGTCTGTTCGGAAAGTTTGAAGGCCGAATCGCGGTCCATCTGCAATCTCTTGAAATGACCGCCCGCCAGATAGTTGGCCATGACGACCAGGGCCAGGAAGGCGGCCACGGCCAGGAGGGTGTTCAGCCAGTTCAGCCAGCGGCGGCCGTTGGAAAAGCTCTGTTTTGGGCTGTCAGGCGCGGACATGTTATTTCCAGCGGCGGCTTTCGACCACGCGGCAGGTCAAAAACAAAAAGAAAAGAGTGGCTGTCACGTAAAACACAATATAGCGGGTGTCCACCACCCCGCGGGCGAACTCCTGCATTTGCCGCCAGACGCAAATGCAGTCCAGGACCCGCGTCACCCACGTCCGTTGCAGGGCGAACTGGTCCGCCAAAAAGCTCAAGAGGAAAAAAGCGGCGCCGATGGCAAAGCTGATCATGGCGGCAACGATCTGATTGCGGGTCAGGGCCGAGGCAAAACAACCGATGGCCATGTAAAGGGAGCCGAGCAGGAAAATGCCCAAAAACGCGCTGCACAGCGTGCCTGCTTCCACCAGATTCGAGCCGCGCGTAAAATAACGGAGAATAAACACACAACCCAACAACGGCAGCCACATGATCATGAAGAAAACCAGCGCGGCGGTGAACTTGGCCAGCACCACCGCCACGTCCCCCACCGGGGCCGTCATGAGCGTTTCAAATGTCCCGGAATACTTCTCCAGGGCGAACAATCTCATCGTAATGACCGGGGCCGCAAAAAGCAGGATCAGCCAGAAAAAGAAGTTGAAGAAAAATTCCGTGATGGGCATGGGAATCGCCTCGCCCTGCAATTTGTCCAGCAAGGTGTAAAAGCACAAGCCCATCAGAAAGACCGCCCCGGCAATGACGACATAGCCGATCCACGAGTAAAAGAAGGTGCCCAACTCGCGCCGCGTCAGCGTCCGGTAAACCTGCATCACAATTTTTCCTCCTCGCTTTCCGGCCGGGTCAGCCGGATGTAAATGTCTTCCAGCGATTGGCGGGCGCGGGACAGTTCGCGCAACTTCCAGCCCCGTTTCCTGACCAGGGAAAAAATCAGCGGGCGCAGGTCCTGGCCGCCGACGGCCGTGAGGGCGCAACGGTGATATTCGCCCTCGGCCGCGGCGATATTGTAGTGGGCGATTTCCGGCATCTGCGCCCAGCAGGTTTTCAATTCTTCCAGGGGCGCGGCAATTTCAGTGATGATCTGCCCGTTCTTCCCCATGGTCTTCTGCAAGTTCTCCGGCGAATCCGCCGCCAAAATCCTGCCTTCACGCAGGATGAGCACCCGGTTGCAGGTCATTTCCACTTCCGGCAGGATGTGGCTGGAAATCAAGACCGTGTGCCGGCCGCCCAATTGTTTGATGAGCTGGCGGACCGCCCGGATCTGGTTGGGGTCCAAGCCGATGGTCGGCTCGTCCAGAATGATCAACTCGGGGTCATGCACCAGCGCGTCCGCCAGCCCAACCCGCTGCCGGTACCCTTTGGAAAGCTGGCCGATGATTCTTTTGTTGACTTCAGCCAGTCCGCACTGCGCGATGACCGCCTCCACCCTCTCCCGTGTCCGGCTGTGGCCCAAGCCCTTGAGCCGCGCCCGAAATTTCAAGTACTCCCGCACCCGCATGTCCGGATGGAGCGGATTGTTCTCTGGCATGTAGCCGATGCGACGCCGCACCTCGTCCGCGTCCGCAAAAACATCCAGTCCGGCCACCCGGGCGTCGCCCGAAGTGGCGGGGGTGAAGCAGGCCAGGATGCGCATGGTGGTGCTCTTGCCCGCGCCGTTGGGGCCGAGCAGGCCGGCGATTTCCCCGCGCGCCACGGTAAAAGACAGGTCCTCGACCGCGGTATTTCCCGCGTAGCGCTTGGTCAGGTTTGAAACCTCAATCATCATGGGCATTGATACGGAGCAAGACCGGACACCCGGCCCACTTACCGCAGTTTAACCCTCCCCAGCGCCTGATGAATAGCCTAAAATCAAGTTTCGTTTTCCGGCATCTTCTTTCACTCCGCCGCAAGTTCATCCAAAACGCCGGGCTTTTGCTCGCTGATTTGGCAAAGCAATGGCGAACGACGGAAATCAAAATCTGCCATTGTGCGGGACCCTTTCACGAAGTTTGTTTGGTCCGGCTTACGTAATCGGGCCGCGACCAATGGTTGCTTCGATGCGTAGCTTCAATTTCTCCGTGAGTTCCGGCAATTTGTTCTCTTCCCACTCAATGTGGAAGTATTGCCGGGTGTCGAAATGGAGGTCTTTTAAATCGTCTTTACGACAAAGCCAAATTACCTCAAGCCCCAGTCCCTTCGCAAATCCTGCCTCAAAATAAACCCCGCCTCGATTTCCCGTAAAATCGGCCACAAGGAATTTGCTGCGCCGGATGCCTGCAATGATTTCATCATCAATTTTATTATTGTGCTGTTTCTGGTCAATGCGAAGGGCGGTGTAACCGGCTGCCCGAATGCCTTGCTCAATCGATGCGAAAGCTGTGTTCATGGAGTCATCAAACCACATTGCAACGAAGCCAGTGACGCTCTCAGAATTTCCGCGGCGCAATGACTCCAGGTAAGCCCATCCCTTCGGGGTAATGAAGCTCTCCTGCCACACCGTCCGGCCAGGAGTGGGCGGGCGAAGAAATTCTTTTTCTTTACACAGGTAATCATTGAGCAAAAAGTAAGCCTCGCTAAAATTGGAACTCCAAGCGACACCCTGCATCTCAAGCTTATCATTATCCGAAAAGGAAAAAGTCGCGCCGGGGTTTGGACATCTACGTTCGAGCCATAATAGAATCTTATCGGCCTTCTCTCCAACGCTTGGCATCCGCAATTCGTAAACTTTTGGCAGATCCGCCTCTTTAATCGTTATACCCTGATTTTCCCTGATCCACCCGGAAATCATAGGGATTTGCTGTGGATTGAGTTCTTGCAGTCGTTGGCTGGCCAAGGCAGTGAACCTGAATTTCCCGCATCGAACGCAAGAGACCTCGGCGTAACTTTGAAACCCATCCACAGACGCTGTTGATTTACAGATCGGACATATTTTCGTCATGCCGTCACTTTGCTCTCAGTCCTATTGGGAAAAAAGGAGATTCTGACATCCAATTCCTCAGCACGCACGAGGCGCATTTCACAAGACGCCACTACGGGGATTTCACGAAGTTCAAGATAGGTAACGAGCATTCCATCCTCGCAAGACTTGACCAAACACCAGGTAATCGGGATCTGGGTAAAATTCACGCCGAGATGGCAGATTGATTGCGTCTCGGCAACTGTCACGAAAGGCTTTCTCGCCACCGTCCCAGCCGATGGCTCGCAATTTTGTGAAATTCTCATCGTGGAAAACGATTGAATAATTGCGTTTGATTCCGAGCAACCCATGATCGAAGGCTCGGTGATGAATCGCGCTGAGACACAGACCGTTTTTGGTTTCGTCAGTCCCTCGCTCATGCTCAACTGGAATAATGTGAGCAGCGTTGAGAAGATGCGTGGAGGCATGGCAATCGAATAACGCGGTCTGGTTCATGGGGTTGGCCCCAAGATAAAACGGGCACGTTCAAGGCGCAGCATCTCGAAGGGAGTAACGCACTTGATGTTAAGACCTATGCAGACATTGGGAATTTTTATCTTCCTTGCCAACGGCTGGGCTTTTTCATGCGTGACGACGGTGTGTCCATGTGCCAGCGCGTAAGCTACGAGGTAATAGTCAGCCACTTGGAGAAACGTATTCACCGCTGTGGGTTCATAGTTCTGTGCCGTGACCCAAGCGCTGACCGAACCGAGCGCGGGCAGCATCGCGGCATCGGGTTTGAGGAAGAAGGCGGCTCCACGGTTCGCAGCCCAGTCGGATAGTTCATCGTCACCGGCAGCGATTTCGTCACCGACCTTTTCGATGCTGAAAACCCGGCCAGCGGCGTTGGACTCGATGAGCCAATCCCAAAATGCAGGACAGAAATCGAGGCCATAATGGAGATTTTTGGCCTGAATAAAGACATCGGCATCAAGGAGGTACGCCATTAGACACCCACCCCCAAGCTGCGCCCCAATTCTTGAAAGGTCGCGATTTTCGAGAAACCAAGCATCTGAAAGGCGTCACGATAGAGAGTTTGCCCTTCCAACGTGTTTGCGACGAGCGCAGCGGCGAAGCGTTTGCTGACTCGCGCGGCCTGGGTTAGATAAAAATTGCCGCCACTTCCCTTTGGAATCGCCCGCAGATGTCCAAGTTCTTCCTCATAAGCTCTGTCAAACTCTTCGCGCATGAGTTTGCCCGCGTCATGGATGCGGCACAAAATAACGAGAGTGCTCACCTTGAAATGGCGCGCCAAGCGGCTGGACTCATCCTTCAACCCGGCAGCATCATCATATTCTTCGCGCAGCGTGGCGAGCGGAACAAGGAGTTCGGCTGCAACCCTGTTGCACCAGCGCTCGACAGCCTGTTCCGGCACCCAGGCCGGTTGAGCATCGGAAACAGCGGACTGTCCAATCCAGATATGGGCCAATTCGTGGGCCAAGGTGAACATCTGCGCGGCCTTGGTGTCCGCGCCATTGATGAACACCAGCGGCGCAAGATCGTCCGCCATCGCAAAGCCCCGAAATTCTTTGGGGTCCAAGTGCCGGTGGTTGTTATTGTGAACCACTCCGTTGCACATGACCAGAACGCCCAAATCTTCCGCCTGTTCAATGAAATGTCGCAAGGCATCAGTCCACGTCGGCATCCGGCGGCGTTCATTGACATCAAAACCAAACGCCGTTCGGATGCGTGCCGCCGTCGAAACGATTCCGTCCCGAATGCTGGCGGAACCGACGAAAGACAGCGGCTTTTCGCCCACGGAGCGCGCATAATCCCGATACCAGTCCTGTCGTTGCTGACAAATATAGATTGTTTCCAACAGGTCGGGAGACGCGTGGCCGACGTGCTGGTTGTCAATCGTTCGGAAATCGGGAATCGGAACTTTTTCGACCGGCGGCGCCGCGAGAAAGAGATAACCAACGGGGGTATGAGTGGCCTTGGCAAAGGCTTCGGCCTGCCTGAGCGTCGGCCTTTCCTCGCCGCGCTCCCAAGCGGCCAGCCGGGGAAATTTTTGCTCCAAGTCCGCGAGCGCGTATCCGGCGCGTTCACACGCCCATCGCAACAACTCCGGTTTGATCTCGACGCGGTTCACACCAACAAGTTACTGTTTTCCCGGCCCGACTTCAATCCTTCCAGTGACGGCGGCGGCGATCAAAGCAGCACGGCGCTCCTTCAACAAATCAATTGTCCGCTCGGTGGCGGTGCGCAAGGCGTCCAGTTTTGTGATTTGGGCTGAAACGTAAGCGACGATCGCGCGCTGCTCGTCGATTGGGGGGATTGCGATTTGCCAGATAAAACCGGAAATGTCGTGATAGTTCGCCATGTGTGGAGCGTAGCAGACCAGCCGGACGCGCTGCAAGCACGGCATTGAGTCTGACAAAAATCTTTCCGGGCATCCGTGAAATCCCTGAAATCCGTGGTCAGATTCTTAAAACACCGGTGGTCATTAAACCGTCCAACCAGTCCAAGCCGGCTTTATCGTTAACGTAACTGGCTTGTTTCGGGTCTGTTGCCGATTTTGTTGCCAGCTAAGTCGTTGACTGTCAAGGATGTAGCCGATGTTGCCGATTTTCCAGACCAATCATCCATATCTTGTCCGGCAATCCTGAAAAGTCTTCCCTTTTTGACAAGAATTTTGCCGCAAAGGAACGCAAAGAACACATAGATAAGAACTTATATTCTTTATCTTTTGTGATCCTTGTGATCTTTCGTGGCAATTTATCTTTGGTTGTGCCGCCTGGATTCTGGCCTCCACGCCACCCTTGCCATGAGCGGACGCGATGGGTGTGATGCCAGGGTGCTACAGGTGCTACAAATAAGCCAAATTGTAGCACCCTTGTAGCACCCTAAGTCATTGATAATCAACGTTTGTAGCACTGTAGCGGGGGGGTGGGGGAGGTACAGAATTCCAGTCACTTCAGCCGTGCGCTACGCTACTTCGCTCCGGCTGGCCGCTCCAATTTGGTGCCAAAGAAGGCTTTTAATGATACTCTATTCTGAAAACAGCGAGGAACCTTTTGTTACGGCTAAGTCGTTGATTATCAACGATGTAACCGATGTTACCCCTTTTCAGACCTATGTATCAATCCTGCCTTTCCTGCCATTCTTCGCGGCAAACCTGACCATTCTCCATTGTCCATTATCCATTATCCATTGACTACCGCAGTTTAACCCGCGCCAGTTCCTCTTGATAGCCTAAAATCAGGTCCCCGCGCGTTTGCGGAACCAGGAAGGACAGGTCAACCGTTTTGCCTCTCCCCACTTGCGAAAGGGCCATGAAGACTTCCAAGTCGTTTCTCACCCTGCGCCGTCCTATTCCGTTGAGGACGCAGTATTTCGACAGCGAGGCCTCGTCCGCCGGACTGCCCTTCTCGACCCGCGCGACGAACAGGCCGGATTCCGTTCCGCCCAGGCGTCCCAGTCCCAGTTGCTCCACCAATTCGGGCGTGAGGTTCTGGAGGTCAACTCCCAGCCGCTCGCGGAATAATTGCGCAAAGGGAACCAGAGGCACGTTGAGGTCGCGCCGTTCGCCCGCGCGTTCCACCGTTAAGACGAAGTCCAATTTTGGCTCCTCGCGCAGCAGGCGGTTGAACTCCATGAAATCGCCCGGAGCCTTGCCATTGATTCGTAAAACCGTGTCGCCGGTTTCCAGCCCCGCCCGGCCGGCCGGGCTGTTGCTTTCGACCGATTGAACCACCAACGGCGTATCCACGCCCACCCGCGCCCCAAACCAGCGCGAAGCGGTTTCGGGATTGAACATCTCGCCCAGCGCCTCCCGCACTTCCTTGATCGGAATGGCAAAGCCAATGCCTTGCGCGCCTTCCAAAATGGCGATATTAATGCCAATCAACTCGCCGCGCAGGTTGATGAGCGGGCCGCCGCTGTTGCCGGGATTAATCAAGGCGTCGGTTTGCAGCCAGTTTTCCATGCTCAGGTCTTCATTCTCCCGGGCCGGGGCGCGGCTCTTGGAACTGAGGATGCCGCGGCTGACCGATTCGCCCAATCCGAACGGGTTGCCCAAAGCCAGCACGGT
>Ga0326727_10015663_pt1 | contig 16195 bp, 11 predicted proteins | sample MB2enrmetagenome_FD_207643 | JGI IMG/M metagenome (GOLD analysis project Ga0326727, IMG submission 207643) | Lab enriched peat soil microbial communities from McLean, Ithaca, NY, United States - MB29MY | ecosystem: Environmental > Terrestrial > Soil > Wetlands > Peat | place: USA: New York...
CTACGCCGCCCTCCCAGGGGCGAGGGAAGTGCCTCGGCTGGAGCCGGCGCGCCGGCGCGCCGGCCAGCAGACGCGCCGACAGCGTTGACGGGTGGACTGGGTAACCCCGAAAAAGGGTCAACCCAAGCTTGGGTCATTTCTGGCAGTCCCGTTGATCATATTCCCAGTTGCCCCTGGCCTGCACTGGCGGCACCGCCACCGCGTATGCAACTGTGAGTTGCGCAGGTTGCGCCTACAAGCCGAGGCAGTGCCGAACAGCATCCTCGACTCGTCGCAGGATCGCCTCAGAAGCCCGACCCGCAGGTGCGCCTGCAAAGCGGCTTGGATCCAATGACCGCAACTGGAAGCATAGGAAGACCGTCTCCATCGGCAGACCGCTCTCCGTAACGGGCACTCGGACATTCACTCGCGTTCAATTTGCTCCAGTTCGCACTGTATTTCCGGATCAGCGGCCATCGCTGCCAAACCAGCCTCCCAGAAGCCAGAAGACGGAGTCTCCTCGCTGCAGCGGAGGCGGTGAACCAATCGTTCGATCACGCTCCACTGTGTGTCGCGTGGAAGTTGTGCAAACCGGTTCTCGATTTCTTGAACGGGAGCAGTTGCCATAAGCTTGGGGGACGTTAGGCGCGGGCAGGCACGCCAGCAGCCTGCACGATCTGCGGGAGAACAGTCTCGGCGATCATGCCGATACGATGGCAGCAATTGAGGCGAACGTCAACGCCTCGGTTCGGAGGTTCAGGTTACCCAAAACCCCGGCCTTCGCGTCAGGGGTTCGACCATAGCTTGGACCGTTTCTCCTGAGAAGGAAGTGAACCAAGCGATGGTCGAACCCCGCCTTTCCGAACCCCTTTCCTTCACTTTCATCGCTACGCCGCCCTCCCAGGGGCGAGGGAAGTGCCTCGGCTGGAGCCGGCGCGCCGGCGCGCCGGCCAGCAGACGCGCCGACAGCGTTGACGGGTGGACTGAGTAACCCTGGGCCGACGGTGCAGTCGGGAAACGGCCCAAGCCTTTTGCCTGACTGGTGTTCGAGGCGCTCTTCCAGGTTTGTTGTTGCCGGCGGGGAGCGTGTGGCAGGCGTGTTGCTTGGGAAGGGGTCCGGCAGTGATCCGGCAGGGGTCCGAGGTGGATCGCGAAAGGCCCTTTGTTTGCAAGGGGTTTCTGCTGCTTTTCGCATCCGGCGGTCTTTTGGCTGCTGGTGTGGAGTAGTCACGCCGGATCGAATAATGCTGGCCGTTGAGCGGGCCGGACTGGATCAGCCGGCTATTCGACCTCCACCGTCACAACGGCGAGGATACGGGTTTCGCGTCGTTGTAGGAGACGTGCCATCGGGCCGAGCGCTTGCCAGTAGGCCAGGGCCGCCAGGCCGGCCAGGGCGACCGAGAGGATCAGGTTCACGGGCACCGCGTTTGACCAGCCGGCCGCATGCCAGAGAATATCCGCCAACGCGGGCACGAAGGCCGGCACCATGGCGAGGGGATGGGGGTCAGAACAAAAGTCCTCCACTCGGAGGCCCGAACGGACGGCACAATCGCAGTTCACTGAAGCCGGACTTGGTGTCCGCCAAACCGGGATACGCCCGCCTTCCCGGCACTATCCGAGCCCTTCTGAAGACCTGCTCCCGCAGCACGGAGCGGTTCAAAATCAAGCCTACGCGGATTCCTGGACAATGCGAGATGCGGCGGAACTCGGCCTGGAGCACGAGGAGACACCGGCGATTCCTCGTTCAATCTGGGCTTCAAGAGCAAATATTTCTTTGCTTTCAGGGACCGTTTTGTGATTGGATTCATACCCAGACGCGCACTAACCATCGAAATATCGTGCTTATGGATGAGAAAAAGTTGTTTCCCGCTCCGCTAAAAACCACCCGGCGTGAATTCATTAAAGCGGCCGGACTGGCCTCGACCGTCCTGGCTCTACCCACTTTCATCCCTGCCAGCGCCTTGGGCCGGGACGGCGCCATCGCGCCCAGCGAGCGCATCCGCGTGGGCGGGATCGGCCTTGGCAACCAGGGAGGCTCGGACTTTGGCGGTTTCCTGGGCAGCGCGGATGTGCAGTACCTGGCGGTGTGCGATGTCCGCAAGAATGTCCGCGATGCGAAGAAGGCCCAGGTGGACGAACGTTACAAGAGCAAGGACTGCGCCGCCTACAATGATTTTCGCGAACTGCTGGCCCGCACGGATATCGACGCGGTGCACGTCGCCACGCCCGACCATTGGCACGCGCTCATCGTGACGGAGGCCTGCCGGCACGGTAAAGACGTGTTCTGCCAGAAGCCGGAGACGCTCACCCTTCGCGAAGGTCCGCTCATGGTGGAATATGCGCGGCGCTACGGCCGGGTCGTCTCCGGCGGAAGTCAGCGCGTGCTCGAGGATTACCGCGGCACGGTTGACATGTGCTGGGGCGGCAAGTTGGGCCAGGTGTTGGCGATCAATGTCCAAACCAACAACCTCTCCCACGCCTGCAATCTGCCGCCGGAGCCGGTGCCGGAAGGTTTTGACTGGGAGATGTGGCTCGGCCCCGCGCCGTGGGCGCCTTTCAACGCCAAACGCTGCGACGGCAACTTCAGCACGGTCGAAAACTCCTGGCGTTCCTACTGGGACTACTCGGGCGGCGAGATTACCGACTGGGGCGCGCACCACTTCGGCGGCGCCACGTTCGCCGTGGACGTCCGCGAATTGCAGCCGCAGGAGGTCATCTATCATGCCCGGGAGGGAACCCAGCGCGCCTATCTCGAATTCGTTTACCCGAACGGCATCAGGATCACCCACTGCAAGCCGGGCAAGTCCAATTTGGAGGTGGACAGCAACGAAAGCGTTACCCGCGCGCCCAAGCCGGTCCCCGGCTACAAAGGCAAAGGCGGCATCATCGGCGATTTCCTCTATTGTGTCCGCACCCGCGAGAAGCCGTTCCGCGACATCCAGTTCGCCGTCAATACCATGAGCCTCTGCCATCTGGGCACGATTGCATATCGCTTGCAGCGCTCGCTCAAGTGGGACGCTGCCAAACAAACCTTCCCCGGCGACGCCGAAGCGAATCGGTTCACCGACCGGGCCCGGCGCCAGCCCTGGCAATTATGAACCCACGTTGACGCGATCCGCAAACGACCAAACCAGAGAGGACCGATACCTATGCTAGAACAGACTTTTGAGGCGCTGAAAACCTACGACTGGGGCATGGACCGCCATGTGCTCGATCCCATTGACGAAGCCGTCGTCAAGACGCGCGACGATCCCACCGCCCGCAAGGAGCTCGAGTCCCAGTTGCTGGCGGTGCTGCAAAGCAACGCGCCCCGCGACGCCAAGGACTTTGTCTGCCGGCAACTGCGCACGATGGGCACCGCCGCGTCTGTTCCGGCGCTGGAGCAACTGCTGGCCAACGCCGAACTCTCCCACATGGCCCGCTACGCCCTCGAGCGCATTCCCGAGCCTCAGGCCGGCCAGGGCTTGGAACGTCAACTCCGCAAGCTTAACGGCCAGCTCAAGATCGGCGTCATCTCTTCCCTCGGCACCCGCGGCCAGGGCGTCAGCTTGCTGCGACCGCTGTTGCAGGACCTCGACGAGGCCGTCGCTCGCGCCGCCGCCATCGCGCTCGGCCGCATCGCCTCGCTGGACGCGGACAAGGCCCTGGCTTCAGCCAAGCCCCGGCCCGCGCTGGCTGTCGTGTTTGCCGATGCCTCGATGGCGTGCGCCGAGAAGTTGTTGGCGACCGGCCATGCGAAGGAAGCCAAAGCCACTTACCAAAGGCTGCTGAAGAACAATCCTCCCGAGTTGGTCCGCCTCGCCGCCGAACGCGGCCTCAAAGCCTGCCCGACAGCCTGAACTATGCCACCTGGCCCCGTGCCGGAGCGGATTCAAGCCCGTTGGTCTCACCTGTGCCAGTATATCGGCGAGCGCCGCGCCGGCAGCGCCGGTGAGCGGGCCGCCGCCGAGTATATCCTCGATCAATTCCGCCAAACCCGCCTGGAAGCAGTTCATGCCGAGCCGTTTCCCTGCACGGCTGTGGGCGAGGCGGGTGCGGAAATCGCGCTGGGCCTTGGCCGCTCGCTGAAACCCGTCCCGGCACGGGTCCTGGCCGGGTCGCCCGGAACGCCCGGCGGGCGGGCGGTAAGCGGGGAGTTGGTCTGGGTGGAAATGCCGGAGCAGGCGGAGCGGCTCTTTCAACCGGCGCTACAGGGCAAGATCGTGGTGCTGTTCGGCCCGATGCCGACGCGCGCCGATCTGCACCGGCGCCTGGTCCAGTGCCAGCCGGCCGCCGTCATTCACGTGGACGACCGGCTGCCGTTCGATTGGGTCAAAGACGACGGAGTGTACCCGGTATGGGTGCGCCGGTATGGAATGCCGCCCACGGTGACCATCCCTTACCAGGCGGCCTGGACCTGGCGCAAACGCGGCGCCAACCGGGCTCGCGCCCGAATCATCTCGAGACTCAAGAGCGCGCACTCCCAGAATGTCGTGGGCGAAATCCGCGGCCGGCGTCCGGAACTGCCGCTGGTGCTGCTGGGGGCGCACCATGACACTCAATGCAACAACCCCGGCGCCGATGACAATGCTTCCGGCGTGGTGGCGCTGCTCGAACTGGCGGCCTTGTTGGGAGCTGAACGGCCCTTGCGCACGATCCGTCTGGTCTCCTTTGGCGCCGAGGAGCAATTGTCAGTCGGGTCGGCTGCTTATGCCGTTGCCCACCGGAAAGAGATGCCGGGCATTGGCGTCGTGTTCAACCTGGACAGCGTCTCTTCGCCGCTGGGCCATCATTGTGTGCTCCGGGCTGGCGCGCGGGCCTTTGGCTCGTGGCTGCTGCGCGAGCTGGCACGGGTGGGCCTCGATGCGCGTGAAAGCGCCGCCCCGATGCCCTTTGCCGACCATTTCCCGTTTTCGGTTTTTGGGGTGCCGGCCGTGAGTTTCCTGCGGCCGAACATGGACAGCGGCATGCGCTGGCAGCACCACAGTGCGCAGGACAACCTGGAGAACGTCGCCGTGTCCGAAGTGGCTCGCGTGGTGAGTGCCCTGGCGAAAGTCAATCGCACGCTGGCTGGCGCCCGACGCTGGCCCTTCCCTCGCGGTTTAGCCCCAGAGCAACGCGCCGAGACTGCCCGGTTGGGCAAGGAGTTGTTCGGTATTCAGGACGGAACTGGACAGAAACTCACGTCTATTCGCGTCCCTTCGCGCTTGACCGCTGACCACTGACTATTGCTTACCCGCGACTTGCCACTGGCCGCAACCCACAGACTACGGCTTCCAACCGAGCCTGACTACGGATCGCGCGCTGGCCCGGACGGCTGGGATGACTGAAATAAGCTGTCCCGACCCCGATTGGAGGCGACAGGTGCGCCAGAGGTGAATGTGCTGCGGGAGACGATCAAGCATGTTGCGGCTGTGTACCAGGTGAGCCCGCGAGCAGCGGGCTGGCGAGCGCATAAGCTCAAGCTGCTGTCGGCGGACAAAGTGCGGGAGTTGTTGCCGACAAGGTAGAAGGAAGCGGAGCTTCCGGTGCGCCACCCGCGCTGAGGGCTAGAGGCTTGCCAGCGTTTGCAGCGGGGAAGCGGGGGGAGTCACGGGTGTGTTGCGGGTCGGGTAGGAAGACACGCGGGGATTCTACTCTAAAGGCAACTGGGCAGCTCCAGTTGCTGCCCAGGCTCGCGCGTGTATGGGCATCGCATCACCGGGACTCACTAGTCGAAAACGATGCGGCGAGATGGGCGCGAGGGTATGAGTTCCACGGTCGAGGTCTTGCGTTTGGTGTACTTCTTCATGGTGGCGAAGCCGGTGAGTTCGCCGAATGTGGAGCTTGTGCCAAAGGAGATGTTTATTCCGTAGCGCTCGGCGAGGGATTCCTGAATGAGTTCTGCGTGAGCGGATGCGGGACCGGTAAAGGCGATTACGGGGCAGAGTTGGTCGCCCGAGTCTGCTATAGCGTAAGTCTTGCCAACAAAGCCGGGCATGAATTCCAGTACCAGCCCCATGAAGCTGAATAGGACCTCAGGAAACGGGTTCAGGTGCTTTACCTCAGCAAAGGTCACTAAGTCAGGGTTGGCGACGAAGCTGTGGCGTCGGCCGTTCTTCAGCTTCAGGGTTGTAGCGCCGTTCTGATTGGCGACAACAACATCCGCGGTGAAGTACGGATGGTCGTGGTGTGCGGACTGGATGCGGATGTTGTGCAGGATGTGAAGGGTGGCCGCCTCCTTCTTAGCAGTGAAGTAAGAGTGGTTTTCCGCCAGACCGGTGGCGGTCAGTTTGTATTTGAAGGAGCGCTTTGGGCCGAGGTTTTGTCCCGCTACTTGAAAGCCGAGTGACTCGTAGTACTGGACGATGGAGTTATAGACAGAAATCTCAACGAGACTTGATATGCGCGGTCCGTTTCGGCGCAGGAAGAAGCCGTGGCTTTCGACGAACTTCCTAGTGTTCTTGATTAGCACCTTGCGGTCAATCCAGGGGCTCATTCTTCGCCCTCCCGGAGGAGATGCCGCGCTGTGCGAACGAACTGATTTATCGTGGCGTAGGTTAAGACTTTTTCTGGAATCTTCGCCTGCCTGAGGGTGGTTTTGAACCCGGTGGCCACTGCGAGGGCTCGGTTGGCGTATCTTTGGTCAAGCTTATCGCCGGCGACTCGCAGGTGGGTAGCCCCGGCCCTCCTCAGGACGGAGATGAAGTTCGCGCTGCTGTTGATCGGGACGATGACGCATTGGTAGAAGGCTGCAAGGGCAAGGAGGTCGGCGAGGCCTTGCTGCTCCTCCGGCGTGCTGTCACGGAAAATGGGGTGGCGCTCTAAGCGATCGAGTTGCTCAAAAAAGGACCGGCGCGAAGCCCGCCCGAAGTGGACCCCAATGCCATCCGTGAGGGCCTCAATAACACTCTGCCTATCGAGGGCCATTGGTGTTGGATGTCTGGGGTCCCTTCATCGAGTGCCCTCATGGCTTTGGAGTGATGATGCGGCAGAGGTCGGTGTCTTCGTCGAGGTGCTTCGAGAGGGCCTTCCCCTGGGGGGAAAACACTTCGACTAGCACGACCTGGACTCCTTCGCGGCGGCGAGCTTCATGGCGGGGATCATGTCGGTGTCGCCGGAGACCAGAATGACCCTGTCCACGATGCGTTTCAGGGTCAGGGTGGCGACATCAATGCCGATGCGCATGTCCACGCCCTTTTGCTCAAGCGCGAGGAAAACATCGCTGGCCAGGGGCGGGTTGGGCGGCGTGCCAGCGATGGCGCGCCGGATGTAGCCGTCGGTCAGGGTCCATCCCCGGTTTCTGGCGACACCCAGGCGGAGAGCGACGAAATCCTTGGCTTTCATTTCGCTCAGGAAAAGGCTGCGGGCCTGGAACTTTTTGAGGGTCCTGAAATCCACGATGGATTTGTCTATGGGATTGGTCTCCTTGCCCTGGTATGGCGGGCAGTCGTAGTAGAAGAGGCGGAAAAGCTCCTCATCGGAGCCCAGCGCGAGCAGGGCGTTTTTGTACATCACGTCAGCGGTGACGCCGTGCGGAAGTTGGCCCTTGAGGGCGATTTCCAGGCTGCGGCGGAACCACTCCCCATCTACCAAAATGGCAGCTTTTTTCATACGGGTTCCTTGGAGCTGAAAAACAAAGTCCCCCCGCAGCTTTCGCCACGGAGGGACAGATTGTTGCCCGCCTACGGGCGTGACGGTCTTGTATCAGCTAACATAGCGAATTTCGGGCCAAGGTCAACACATCTGTGCATGTTTTTTCGTGAGTTTTCGCGCCCCTCACCCCCGTTTCCTAGCGGCCTGCCAGAGGCGGTTCAAGCCCTCGACCCAGGTGACCAGCGCGGCTTTGGCCTGGGCGGGGTCGGTCAGCGGGGTTTCCTGGTGGGCAACCTTGGTGTTGCGAAACTCGTTTATGGCCGTGATGCGGTCGAGCAGGTCCCGGCTGCCGGTGGAGCGGAGTTCGGATTTGACCGCCTCGAAGACGCCGGTGAGCTTGGCGTTGTGGTTCAGGGCGTAGTCGAGGGCGCTGCGGAGCAGGCCGAGCGGCGAGAGGCCGTTTTTGTAAACGAGGGTTTTTCTGAGGTTGCGAGCGACTTCCTCGTAGTGGCGAACCATGCGTTTGTCCACGGCGGCAAGGTACGGCTCGAACCAGGTCTTTTGGTCGGGGGCGTTGGTCGGCATTCGGGGCGTGAGCTTTTGGATGAGCAAGCCTTTGGCTGACTCGTCAATGACGCCAAGCAGGGCGGTGAAGACCGGAGCGTAGTTCACGCCCGGTTTCTTTTCAAAGAAACGGTAGAGGGAAATGGATTCCTCGGCGGCTTTGCGGAGCCGCTCGGGCAGGGCCGCGAGCATTTTCTCGTCAACGAGTCCCTGGGCTTCCTGGGCTTTGGCTTCGAGAATGCCGATACCGGCAAACAGCGGGAGTTCCTCGGCGAACTTCTGTTCGTTGATCAGGTCGTGCAGGGAGGGCACGCACATGCGGGCCAGTTCGGAAAAGAGGGCGCCCTGAAAGCGCTGGAAGACGCCTTCCGGCACGTACACGTACTCCCATTTCCTTTGCTTGGTAGAGGCGGCCTTGCACCACTCGACGGCGGCGCGGGCTTTCGCTGCGGTTTCCTTGTCCACCTGGCCCTTGGTTTCGACGAGGTAATGCGTGCCGCTGGTCGCGCGGACGAAAAAGTCAGGCAGGTAGAACGCCAGGCGGATGCCCTGAGCGAGATAGTCGATCCGGAGCGACTGGGGGCCCGCGTTCTTGGCGAACGCGGCGACATCGGCGGCGCGGTTGCACTGCTCGACAAAGGCGGTTTCGAGGGAGCGGTTGCAAGGAATGAGGTTGAAGACGGTGCGCGGGGACTGGTGGACCGGGCGGCGTTCGCTGACAGTGACCTGATATGGTTTCCAGGTGGAGAGCGGCACGGGCGGAGCCTCGGGCGTACGGACTTGGGTTTGGATTACCTTGCGGCGAATGAGCGGCACGAACACGGCGCGGACGTGTTCCCGGACGTCGCTGTCGGAGAGGCGCTTGACTAGAAGCGGGTCAAAGACGGAAACCTGGGTGCCGAAGAGGAGTTCCTCGAAGAACTTCTGCAGCAGTGGCGCGAGGACTTGGTGAGTGTTCTTCACCTTGCAAACGTATTCGAGTTCCTGGATGTAGAAGGAGATGGCACCGATGCCGGATTCGAGCAAGGCGAGGCTGACCTTCATGTGTTCCACCACTTCGCCGGTGATTAGGTGGCGGCCTTCGTACTGGACTTCATCCGGGCCGCGGTCGCCGATGGGCAAGGGCCGGTAGCGAGCGAATGCCTCGCGCATTTCGGGCTCGGAAATGGGGCCGAGGACCGGGAGGGTTTGGTTGGCCGAGGTCAATCGCGGCAGAGCGATGTCGAGGGTCTTTGCGTCCTTTTCTTCCAGGTCGGGGAAAATCGAGACGGTGGTAGTGGGGACTTTGTGAACGTCAACAATCTCGATGGGCAGGCCTTCCTGGGCGAGTTCGTCCCGATAGAGCCGGGCGAAAGCCTCGTGCTCCACGACGGCGACGATTTCATTTGCCTGGCCGGGCGGGGTCATGCGGCGGAGTCCGCGTCCGAGGGTTTGCTCGGGCAGGATGTTGGCTTTGGAGCTGTAGGGCCGGAGTGGGACAATGGTGGTGACGTTCCGAACGTCCCAGCCTTCGCGGAGCATGAGGACCGAGACGATGCAGAAATGGGGGCTGGTGCCGGAGTCGAGTTCGCGGCTGAGCTTGCGCAAAGCTTTGAGGTCTTCGTCGCTGATTTCCTTTTCGCTTTCGACAAATTCCGTGCGCGCGTCGGCGCCCCTGCCAATCTTCTTGAGTTTGCCTTTGAGGTTGGTGTGGAGGTTGATCGTGCGGCCGTTCAACTCCTTGAAAACCGGATCGCCGTTGAGGCGCCCGGCGATATCGTCGGCGGCCTTGGTGTCCTCGCACATGACGAAGATGAGGGGTTTCTTGCCGCTCTTGAGCCATTCGTCGCGGCTTTTAAGCCAGCGCTCATAGCCGAGCTTGAGGTGCATTTCCCATCGGTAGCCGGCGTTGTCGGTGGCTTGTTCGTTGAGCCGGCCAGCGCGACCGATGATTGGGGTTTTGATGATACCGGCGTCCACGGCCTCGCCCAGGGGCGTGTCGCAGACGATGTGCTTGAAATAGTTGGCTTTGTTGTCTTTCGGGGTCGCGCTGAAATCGAGCTGGGCGAGCAGGCCGCCGCCGGTGCGCTTCTGGATGGTTTCGTGAAGGAATTTAATCGCTTCGTTCCAGGCGGAATCGGGGTCCCAAACGTGGTGGGCTTCGTCGTTCATCACCATGAGGCGCTGGTGGCTGGTGATGCGGTCGCGGAGCGCCGCGGCAGTGTCGAGCGCGGTGGCTTTCGAGACGGCGGGACCCATCCAATCAAAGGTCTGGCCGGATTCGCGCTTGCGGGTGTTGTCGAAAAGACGGTGGATGTTTGTCAGGTACAGTGTGCCGCCGGTGCTCACCCCGCCGGCTTCGTCCTGGAGGACGGTGGTCAGGTTCCAATCGCCGCGCCATTCGACGGGAATGAGAGGGTCGCGGTCGAAAATGTCAGGGCCGCCACCCTCGGGCTTGAAATCCTCCTTGAGCCGCTCGAACACGGTTAGGTTCGGCGCGATGATGACAAAGTGTTTCGCCATCGTGGAATCGCTTTCGCGCAACGCATGGAAGTAGCTCCAGACGATGGCCAGGCTCATAACCTTGGTTTTGCCCGAGCCGGTGGCCATTTTGAACGCGTAGCGGCTCCAGGCGTCTTCTTCATCGGTGACGCCGAGGGCGGAGGTCTCGGCGTAGGTGCCGCCGAACTCGGCAATGAGCTGTGAGAGTGATTCCAGTTTTCGGACTTCCTTGAGGTAGATGAGGGTTTCGATGGCTTCGCGCTGGCAGAAGTAATAGCGAAATTCCTGTGGGGGGTCGCTGCCGGGGACGTTATGAGTCCGGCCAAACCAGTGGTTGAGCAGGTGCCGGCTAGTGTCGCTGGCGCCGAAGTAAAAGTTATCGCGCCATTCTTTGACCATGGCGCGCAGGTTCTGAGCAATCGCGATACCGCTCGGACGACGGCCTTTGCGCTCGACGGCGCCCTCGCCGCTGTCGGCGCGGACTCGGTGTTTGTTGGGTTCCTCCCAGGAGGCGAAAAGCGGCTCGAGCGCTTCGGCGCGTATGGTTAGTGTTTCGGGCATGGTCAGCCTTCGGAAATGACGGTGAGGCCGGGGACGTTTTCGAAGTGCTTGCGATTGTGGGTAACGAGCGGCAGTGTGTGCCGGATAGCGGTAGCCGCAATCCATGAGTCCTGGAGCGACATCGGGCGACCTCGGCACGTCTTGGCAACCAGTTCCGCCCAGGCCCACGCCAAGGCGTCATCATAAGGCAGCACCGTGTAGTTCTTGAGGTACTGTGTGAGGCCCTGTTTCTTGGGTTCGCCCCAGTTCCTCTCGAACGGCCACTTGTAAAGTTCAGCGACGGTCATGAACGAAACGAACAAGGTGTGGCCCTTGAGGTGCTTCTCATAGTCAGCGGCCCGGGTGTCACGCCGGTAGAAGTATGAGACTATGTTGGTGTCAACGAGCATCAGCCGCGTCATCTCACGGGGTTGTCCGCATGCCAGCGTTCCAGAGCCTCATCAAAGCCCTCCCAATCCTGAGCCTCACCCGACCCGTAGAGGGATGCGATTTCGGTGACCGGCTGAACCCCCTGACGCCGGGCGTATTCTTCTGCCGATGGGTTTTCCCAAAAACCGTAGGACCAGGCTGCTTCTTGGACGGCAGACGCTCCCGGCGGCTCGTCAACGCGCTCTATGTCAGCAATCTCAAGCCTGTGTGGCTCGCCTCCTGGGGTGTACTCCATGCGTCCGGTGACGCGAACGAATTGACGGATGCACTCCTCGACCTCGGCGCTAAGGCTTTCGGGGAACTGGCACAGGATGGGTTGGCCGATGGAGGGGTGGATGCGTAGCTGCCTGCCGGTTTCTTTGAAGTCGGCCATTAGCAACCGGCCCTGGACAGTTTGCTGCTGGGGTTGGGGCTGCGCGATGCGCTGGCGCACGCGGTCCTGCCTGGGCAAATCGTAGGTCGCCTTGATCGGGCAGGGGCGGTGGTTCAGCGTGAACTCGACGCGCGAGACGCCCTTGCTGAAAAGCCGCCCGAAATCCCGGAGCTTCATCAGGACACCCAAATCGAACCCGGGCGGCAGGGTGGCGGTGTCCTGGGATACGGCCTCGATTCCTTCCAACAGGGCCTTGTAGGTTGCCTCGCCGAAATCGGCGTTCTGCATCATTATCTGGCCGTCGGTTCGGGCCAGAACGGCAACGGCGGCGGGGCTGCCTTCGGTGAAACCGATCAGGTCCAGCGAGAGCGCTTCGGTGACATCGGTTGGTCGCCGGCCAGGGACGGCACTCGGGGTGTGTTGCAAGGCCAGCGCCACGCGCTTGGCGCAGGCGGAAAATTCGCGCGCGGCCTGGATGAAGTCATCCAGCCGCATGCGGCTCGGCTTTACTTCCGGGCCCTCGAAGCGAATCGTGAGGTAAGCATTTGGAGCGTTGCCATTCATAATCTCTCCTTCCTACGTTTTCACGTCAACCGTGATACTCGTGTCGCAGCCGAAGACGTCAACCACTTTGACGCAGATGGTGTGTTTCCCATTGGCTTCGTACACGTGGCCCGCGTCACTTACGGTTTTAAGGGAGCGGTCTTTGCGGGTGCGGTAGTCCTGCCAGTGGTGGTTGAAGGGTTTGCCCGGTTGCCAATCGAAGTCCACAGCCCAGAAATCAATGAAGTCAAAGCCGCTCTTGATGGCGCGCTCCTTCAGCGCTTCGAGTTCCTTGGCGGGCACTTCGGCCAACGATGGCAGGAACTTCGTAAGCTTCACGTCAACGGATCTCTTGCCGGCCTGCTTGCGCTGGACCTGGTCGGCCTCCAGCACTGCCATTTCGAGGAAGGGCGGAGGACTCTTTCGATTCTTTTCCATGACCTCGCGCGGGATGGGAATCAGCTTTATCTTCACCCCGAGCTCTGCCTCCAAGGCAAGGGTGAACTGGCGTAGTTCCATTTCGAATTCCCAAGCCAGACAGTAAACTTCGCGGCCGCCTGCCTGGGCTGTTGCCTCGGCTACGGCGCGAGCCTCCTCGCGGGTGAAGATGGAATCAATCCCGTCCACATGGCAGAACGCACCCGCCTTCCGCCCATGCAGCAGCGGGCTTGGCGCGCTGGTGAGGACTTCTGCTTTGAAGAACTCCAGCACCACACGGCGATGTTCCTCCTCCGCGCCTTTGAGGCGATCCTTCTGCCACCACTGACGCTCGTAGCGGCCGAGGTTGTAAACGTCGAAGGCGCGGTACGGTTTGGCGTCGAGGTGAAGCGTACGCTGGAGCTCAATGAGGCGTTTGCGGCTCGTGTGGATGGCGAAGCGGCCGAGGTCGGCCATTATCCAGCGGCGGTTGAGGCGCTCGGCGACTGCGCCGGTGGTGCCGCTACCGCAGAAGAAATCGGCGACCAGGTCACCTTCGTTCGAAGCGAGTTTGATAACCCGTTCGAGGAGCGTTTCCGGTTTTTGGGTCTTGTAGCCGAGCATTTCCTCGGTGGAGTGAATGCCGCGAATCATTTTGATGTCGTCCCAGAGGTCCTGAAGCGGAACGCCTTTGCTTTCATCCAGGTAGCGCTTTAAATATGGCTGACCAGATTTCGAGTAAACGATACGCCCCTCGCCTTCAAGGTCCTCCATCCGTTTCTTGCTGAATCGCCAAGCTCTGGTTATCCCCTTCCATTCGTAGACGGGGTTGCCCTTGACCGCGCCGCCGGGTCCAGTGATGTCGGCTTTGTTGTACCTCCGCCCGGTACCCTCTTCGACATGTCGATACCACCGCTCTACTGTGCTCTCTGGCAGCGGGGCGTATTGCATGTTCCAGATTTGCCGCTCAGGCGCCTTGGCGTATAGGAAGATCGTGTCGCAGATGCGGCCGAGGTGCTTTGCTCCTTGGCCGATGTCACTATGGGCATCGGACCGTTTCCACGTGATGCTGTTGACATAGCTCTCGTCGCCGAACACTTCATCGAGAATCACTTTTACGTAATGGCTCACCGTTTCGTCCAAGTGCATAAACAGGCAGCCGGTATCTTTCAGCAGTTCGCGCATGAGCACGAGGCGCTCGAAGATCATGTGAAGGTAGGAATCGGTGCCTTTGCCCCACATGTCGCGGTAGGCCACCATTTCGAGGGCGGATTGGTCTTTGCCGGCTGTGTCATTGGCGTCGCCGATTGGAACGTGCATGGTGAAATCGGCGCCCACGTCGAACGGCGGGTCTATGTATATTAGGTCAATCTTTCCTTTGAACTCCTTGAGGAGGCTGGCCATCACCAATTTGTTATCGCCCCAGATGAGTCGGTTGCGGAAGTCCTTGGCCGTTTTGTATCCGGGGGCGGATTCCTGAATGCGGAGCAGCCGTTGCTCAAACATGTCTGTCTGGCCCTCTGCTGCAGCGCGCTGGCGAGGCTCGTCCACGGTCTCGATCTTCTGCATGGGCATGCCGCAGGCGGCCATGTCCACTTCGCGGCGGTTGCCGAACTCGTCGTACTTGCCGTCCCAGACGAGCTCGGTACGCATCTTCGAGAGCGGGTGGGGGTTGGTCGGCCCCCAGTGAAATTCGTTTGCCATGGTGGTTGAAACGTTGCGCGACGATGATAGACCTCGCGGATCGGGGTTGGAAGGAAAAGAATGGCGGCGGCGAGGGAGACGACGGACCATTGACCATGCGACCGCAGGGGGCAAGGGAAAGTCTAAAGTTGAGAGTGTTGAAAAGCTCAAAGCAGAAAACAGAGACGGGACTACGGGACCACTGACCACAGACTACTGACCGAATGGCGCTTCGATAAGGCCCAACAAAGTGGGGCTTTTCTCAGGAAGTGGCCGCAAATGTTGGTCCGCGGGTGCCGGAAACCAGTCTCAATTCCCTGGAAACCGCGGTCCGCCGTGGTGGCCGGTTGCACCCGCGTCGTAGTGCTGGGTCAGCCGCCTGAACCTCGAGGGCTCGAACGTCGAAGCTTGAACGACGAAACTGGGTTACGGCCACCCTGAAGCCACCCCGAGGCTTATAGTCCCCCCAGAGTTATTCGCAGAAGCGAGGAGAGCCCGGAGGGTTCGCTCCCCGCAGCTTCTGTGAATAACTCTGCGCCGCGCAAAGATTTTCTTGGCATGAACGCCGATACCCTTTCCCCTCACAGGGAAGACACGCATCGCCCGGCTACGAATACCGAGGCTAGCCAACCGATGACTCAGGGTAGTCCTTCGAGCCGGGCGACGCGCTGGTCCTTAACGAATACTCAGTGGCGGACCGCTTTGCTAAGCAGGTCTCTCTATAAGCCCTTTGCTCAGGATCAGCCAGCGTGTTTTTGAAGCCAACCAACCAAACCTATGTTGAAGCACCCTAACGAACCGGACCCCGGCCAAGAGTTTGCGGCCTTTCTGGCCCTTGACTGGGCGGACCAAGAACACGCCTTCTGCCTGCAGGTGGTCGGCCAGAGTAAAATCGAGACCGGCACGCTGGAGCAGAAGCCCGCGGTGCTTGGCCCCTGGGTGGCCAAGCTGCGCGAGCGCTTCGGCGGCCGGCCTATCGCCGTGGGCTTGGAACAGTCCCGGGGAGCCTTGATTCACGCCTTGATGGCCTATGACTTCCTGGTCCTCTACCCCATCCACCCCACCACGGTCGCTAAATACCGGGAGGCCTTCAAATCCAGCGGCGCCAAAAGCGACCCGCTGGACGCTGGCCAAATCCTGGAGATTCTCACCCAGCCCCAGGATCGGCTTCATCGCCTCAACCCCGACACAGTTGAAACCCGTCTGCTGGGGCGCTTGGTCGAGGACCGGCGCAAGGCCGTGGATTTGCGCACCAGCCATCTCCAGGCCCTGGGCGCTAACCTCAAGGAGTATTATCCCCAAGCCCTGGAGCTGACCCACGACAACCTGAGCTCCCGCCTGGCGGGTGATCTATTGATGAAATGGCCCACCTTTGCGGACTTCCAGCAGGCCAAGCCCAGCACCATCAAACGCTTCTATTACGGCCACAACGTTCGCAGCCCAGAGGTGATTGAGCGCGTGCTGGCCCTGGCGGAGAAATCCCCGGCCCTGACCACCGACCCCGCCATCGTCGAGAGCGGGAGTCGCTTGAGCCAGAGGTACGTTGGGCTCCTTCAGGCGCTCAATCCCGTCATTGCGGACTACGAGCAGCGCATCGAGCGAGTCTTCGAT
>Ga0326727_10015664_pt1 | contig 16195 bp, 19 predicted proteins | sample MB2enrmetagenome_FD_207643 | JGI IMG/M metagenome (GOLD analysis project Ga0326727, IMG submission 207643) | Lab enriched peat soil microbial communities from McLean, Ithaca, NY, United States - MB29MY | ecosystem: Environmental > Terrestrial > Soil > Wetlands > Peat | place: USA: New York...
GTTTACTGGCCGGGAGGCCCGCTGGCCGGGTCCTCGGTGGAGCTCATGGTCCACACCTGATTCGCAGTAGCTACCCGCAAGGTTCGGGCTGGAAACGGAAGGACGGGCCGCCCCCGCCACCCGGACCGGGGAGGATCAGGGGGTACGTTCCGGTACCGGAGCCGGCTCCCAATCGGCCCGCTCTGAGGCTGGAGAAACATCTAATCCCGAGGCGCTCTCCCGGACATCGGTGCGGGTCCCGGAGGCTTTGGCCCTCGGGGGGCCGCCGGAAGGGAGCGAGATGAAGCAGGGACGGGCCGCCAAAGCCGGGACCCCCGGACGCCGCCGCGCTGCCGCCCGACGCTCCGGAGCCGGTTCCGCCGGCCGGCGCCCGTCGGTTGCTCCCGGGGACCACCGTCGCATGCATGAGGCATCGTGGTCACGGGCGGATGCGGTCGCCGTCCTCGACGCGCCCGACCGTCGCTCGACCCAAGACCCGGACCGCCTCTGGCGTCGGCTGGGCCTGAAACGGGGGGATACCGTCGTCGACGTGGGGGCCGGGACGGGCTTCTACGCGTTCGCTGCGGCTTCCGTGGTCGGCTCGAGCGGACGAGTCTACGCGGTAGATGTCTCCCAGGACCTCGTGCAGTTGGTTCGAGAGCGGGCGGCAGGCCGCAAGGTCCGCAACGTGGAGCCGGTCCTTTCCACCCTGACCCACATTCCGATCGAGGATGCGGTGGCCGACGTGGCGCTCCTCGCGAACGTCCTTCACGGGATCCCGTCGGAAACGGTCGACGAGGCGGTCCGGCTGCTCCGCCCCGGGGGAAGGCTCGTGGACGTCGATTGGAAGAAGGAACCGAGCCCCCAAGGACCCCCCGTGGAGCATCGTCTGACCGCGGCGGAGGCGACCGCGGTCCTTTCAGCTCACCGATTGACGCCCACCGAAGCTTTCGACCTCGGACCGTTCCACTACGTGTTGGTCTTCGAGCGACCTCACCCACCTCGACTTCCCGGCCGTCTCGTTTCCGCGGAGTGAGCGGATCCACGGTGTCATCGCGGACTGACCCACCGCTCCTGGTCGCGGGGCCCTAGTAGGTCGCGGACATGCAAGCGGTTGCCACGTGGAGGAAAGGCCACGAGATCCTCCTCGAGGACGGCCGTACCCACTCGGTCGTTGTCGACCTCTCCCCCGACGAAGGTGGAACGAGCGCGGGCACCACGCCCTTGGAGCTCAGCCTGCTCGCGCTCGCCGGCAGCCTTACGTCGACGTTCATCACGCTCGCGAGAAAGCGACATCTCGACTTCTCGGGGCTCACCGTCGTCCTCGAAGGCGATGCACCGTCCCCCACGGCGGTCATCGGGGGGGTTCACGGTTCGCTGCGCCTACGAAGCCACGCCAACCGTACTGACGTAGATGCGACGCTGCGTTCGGCCCTCGACCTCTGTCCCGTCGGTCGGATCTTCCGCGAAGCCCGAATCCCGGTCAACGTTATCCCGGTCGTCGCGGCGACGGGGCGCTCCACCTAGGCATTCCGATGAGCCCGAACCCCGCTCGCCCCGGGTCGGGGGTCACAAATGGACGAGAGCCCGTACGAGGTCGTTGCGGGTGAGGATCCCGACGAGACGATCCCCCCGCAGCACCGGGATGCGGTTGATCTCGTTCTCGCGCATCACCTCGGCCGCGAGTTCGAGCGACGCATCGGGGGTGATGGAGATCGGTGGGCTCGACATCGCGTCCCGGACGTTCGTCTCCTCGAGGATGCGTCGCAGGACCTGGACGCTCACGCCGGTCTCGGCCGAGAGACCGAACATCAGCAGGTCGAAGAGCCCGACGACCTCGGGGATGCCGCCCGCGCTCTTCAGGGTCCGTGCGACGTCCCGTTGGCTCAGGACCCCTACGAGCTTGCCGGTCTCGTCGACGACCGGAAGACCTGAGACCTTCTGGCCCCTCATGAGGACCAACGCGTCAAGGAGCGTGGCGTCCGGTCCGACCGTGACCGGGTGCCGGCTCATCACGTCGCGCACGTCCACATTGATGACGAACGCGTCCCCGGTGGGAGCTCGAGAGCGGCCCGAGGACCGACTGCGACGCCGGGGCGCCTTGCCCTTCGAACTCGCGCGAGAGGGCATCGGGGACTCTATCCGTCGGGGAGGTATTTAGGGGATACTGTCCTCGGGAGATGAGTTCTCGTCGTGGTCGGCCTTCACCGGCGAGCTCCGGTCGATTCGCCTCGCCTCTTCCGACCGCAGGCTCCTCGTGGAGCGACGGGCGGAAAGGCACTTCGTTCAGGGGCTGGGGTTCGCGCGTGACGCGCGCGAGCGTTCGAGCAGCCTCCGGACCTCTTCATCGCTCACCTGAGTGAACCGGTGGTACCACTCGCCGACGGCAAAGAACATCGTGGGGACCAAGAGCACCACGAGGTCATCGACCACCGGTCGAAGGCTCTCCACGGTGTCCGGGGGGGCGACCCCGAGCGCGAGGACGACCCGGCGGGGACCGCGAGCCCGCAGCGCTTGCAGGGCCGCGAGAACAGTCCCTCCCGTGGCGACCCCGTCGTCGACCAGGATGACCGTGCGATTCGCCAGCTCGACCGGCGGGTGGCCCGCGCGGAACTCGCTGGCCCTCCGCTCGACCTCGGCCGCCTCGCGGGCGATCGTGGTGCCGAGGTCCCTCAACGTGAACCCGGCGGCGCGGATTCGCGGCTCGTCCAGGAACCGGGTCCCGCCTTCGACCACCGCGCCGAGCCCGTACTCGGGGTTCGACGGTGCCCCGACCTTACGGACGATCAGGATGTCGAGCGGCGCTCCCAGGCGGGCGGCGATCTCGAACGCTACCGGAACTCCCCCGCGGGGGAGGGCCACCACGACGGGGTCCTGGTCCCGGTAGGGAAGCAGCCGGGCAGCGAGGCGTTCTCCGGCCGTCCGACGGTCCGGGAGAGGGGCCGGCGGGCCCTCCGGCTCGGTCATGGCCCAGTCGTCGGGAACAGAGCGTAGCTTCGATTAACTCCCCGGTAGCCCCGGGTTAGCCGCGAAACGACAGGATGCACCTCGGTCGGAGGGCTCAGATCGACTCGAGTTTCGATTCTCGGGTCATGAACCGGCTAGCGTCCTCAGCGGCGGGTGGACCCGCGTCGGCGCTCGGCCCCAGGCGTCGCCGGTCGATGGCGACCACTCGGTGGTGGAGCCATTCGAACTCGTGGAATATGAGCGGGTCGTTCATCGTCTTCCTCAGGTCGCCGATCATGTCCACGGGGTGGCGCAGGGCCCAGTAGTACGCTGTGACCCAGCCCCCGAACGCCTCCCAGACGAGGTCGTCCTCCAGCACCTTGCGGTGCGTGAGCGTTCCGACGAGCTCGAAGAACGTGAGCACTTCCAGGTTCGAGATGTCCTGGTGCGCCTGCTTGAGGACGCGCTCGCTCAAGTGGCGCCGGGCGGCCCGCATCCTGGGGCTATCGAACCGCTCGCGGAGGTTCATCACCGCGTTCGCGGAGTTCAACTTCTGGGCCTGGATGGTCTGCCACAGCATCAGGAGGAGAGTGCCCACGACGAGGACCCAGGTCCCGACGAGCGACCAGATGGCGATGTTGAACCAATCGATCATCGACCGCCCGCTCCGGCCCCCTCCACGGTGGCCTCCCCCCAGCGACCGGGCCCAAGAGCTTTGGGGGTCCTTGGAAGGGGGTATCCGAGAGGGGTGCTCCATCCCCCACTGAGCGAGCGACAGAGCCCGAACGCGAGGGAAAGCGCGATCCTGTTCGCCGGACCCGGCGGTGGAGCACCCCCTGGTCCCCCCTGTAGGAGGGGGACGGCTACAGGACTACGCGTCGCCGTACCGGGCGGTCCTTGCCGGGTGCTCATCGCGCGCGAACGCCGCGTCGGCCTCGAGCCGCTTCGTCTCCCGCTCCTCTTGGGGCATCTTGACGCACATCGACAGGGTCCACTGGTGCCCGAAGGGGTCGAGAAGCTTGCCGTACCGTTCGCCCCAGTACTGGTTCTCGAGCGGCATGCTGACCTTGGCGCCTGCGGCCACGGCCCGGTCCCACAGCGCGTCGACGTCCTTCGCGTAGATGTGCAGGGTGACGGTCGTGGTCCCGATCGAGGAAGGGGCCGCCGTCTCCGAATCGGGAAAGACATCCGAAAGGAAGAGCATCGTGTCGCCGATCCGTATCTGGCCGTGGATCAGCTTGCCGTTCGGGGTCACCCGCCGGTGAATCTCGTGCGCGCCGAACGCCTTCTTGTAGAACTCGATGGCGGCGAGCCCGCCCGCCACCGAAAGGTATGCGGTCACCGTCCCGAAGCCAGGCGGGATCGGTGAGGGGTCGTCGGGGGACTTGGCGCGCGCCTTCGCTATCTGCTTAGAAGGAGGCATGGGGGTCCTGTGCGGGGACGGATTACTCCTACATAAGTCTCCAAGCCTGGGGGGCTCGCGGGCCTCCCCGCGCTCCCGGGGCCTGGGCCGTTCCGGAGAGGGTCTAGCTGGAGTGCGCCTTGCGCGTGTGCTCCTGAAGGGCCGCCGTCGTGCTGAACCGCTGCCGGCAGAGGGAGCATTTCAGGCTCCGCGGCTGCGCGGACTCCTCCGGGGCGTTCACGGCCGACGCGTGGGCCTCCTGGCGGTGCTCCTCGAGCGCGTCCTCGGACCGGAACGCGCGCCCGCAATCCCGACAGATTGCCTCGACCTCGTCGTACTCCACGTACGGCATAATCCAGGAGGTTCCACCCCTTCTCATCCGCCACGAGGCGGGGGCCCCGGCGCGGGGGTCGGAGGACCTTAACTCGCTCCTGCGTATGAAGGAAGGGGCGAAAGGCCCCACGCCAACGGTCGACCTGGACATTCCCGTTCCCTAAAGGACCGGAGTTACTGGGGACCTCTCGCGCCTACGAAGCGGGATCGTCGGCGATGAAACGGGAGGACGTCCGTCGGCCGGGGCCGGCGCGGCCCCGACCTCCGTCGGGGAGGGTCCAGGGATATGAGGGGTCGGTCCTTAGGATGGGAAGGGGCTCGCTCGAAAGCGTCGATGACCTCGCGCAACCCCCGGAAACGACGGTGGGGAACTCCGGCCCTGGACCTGAGCTCGGGTCTTCGGTTCGGCCTCCGCCAAGAGGTCCGTCTGGCGGTCAACCCCGGACCGCCCGCGGAGGCGACGGCCCATGCCGTTCTCACGGATGCCGGGTTCGACCCGGTTCGCCGGAAGGGTTCCCCGCAGGGGTCGCTCGGCGCCCCCTTCGACTCAGCCGGCGCCTGGGCGGGCGAGCGAGGGCTCCGACGGCGAGAGGGCACGGCTTCGGTGGTCTGGGCGCCGATGATTACGGTCTTCCTCGCCGGATGCGTGCTGGGGGGGCTCGATGCGTACATCGTGGCCTCTCCCCTGGTCGGAGTGTACTGGGCGCTCGGCGCCGCCGGGGCGTCCGGCGCCTTTTGGCTGAGATACGGGCGGATCTACGATAGCGACCTCGCGCTGGTCACGTTCTCGACCCCGCCCTCGGGCGCGCCCCCCGGCTCGGGGCCGCTCTCGGTATTCTTCTGGGCCGCGCGGGTGCGCTCCCAGATTCATTCGGGGGTCCGGGTCCCGACGATTGTGAGCGGCCCCATGCGCCTCGCGCGGGAGGTCGGGGCGCTGTCACGGGAGTACGAACGGAGGATGCAGAGGGTCGGGAGCGGGGGCCGCTCCCCGACCGCCCGGTCCTAGGGCCGCCGCGAGGCTCGGGCCTTTCGCCGCGGACGCGCCGGGCCGAACGCTTCGAGGCAGACCCCGTTCGGGTCGTTGACGTACACGAGCCGGGACTTCCCATCGATGAAATCCTCGACGCTCTTCCCGCCCGCGCGCAGGGCCCGTCGGTACCAGCCGGCGACGTCCGAGACGTAGAATCCGAAGTGGTCGAACTCCGTGCCTTCACGGAACGGTTCGTAGAATCGGTTGCCCTTCGGGTAGTAATTCAACTCCAGCCGGTGTCGAGAACCCGGGAAGACCAGATGGACCCACTGACCGCCGTGACCCATCCGACCCTTCGCACGGACACGAAACCCGAGGGCCCGGTAGAACTGCAGCGATCGGCGCAGGTCGCGCACACGAATCCCCGAGTAGAGGAACCGGACGGGACGGCGTGCCATGGATCCCGAGAACGCCCGCGCCTTATCCGTTTGTCCACGAGGTTCTTGAGCGGGCCAACGACCTTCCGCCCCCGGAGGTCCGCGTCCGCTCAAATATTGGCGAACCTTGCAGCCACCGCTCCTCGGTCCTCGGACGGAGAAGGAAGCCTGTGGCCCGTTCGGAACGGTCGGCGACAGAAGCGCTGCGTGCCTATCTCGACGAGGACTGGGTCCGATGGCTCGAGGAATACCCCGAGCTGGCCACGAGCTTCGGGTTCCCGGGGCTCGATGACCGTTGGACGGACGACTCTCCGGCCGGCATCGAACGGCGAAAGCGGCATCTCTCCGACAGTCTCGTTTCGCTGAAGCGCCTCGACGCGGACCTCCTCCCCCCGAAGGAGCGGACGAACTACGACCTGTACCGGGAGCTCCTCGAGGTCGCCGAGCGCGGCCTCGCCTTCGGACTCGACCCGCTGCCCTTCCACCTCGGGATGCCTCATAGCCTCCTCGTCCCGCTGAGCCAGATGGAAGGGGTCCACCTCACGGCGTCCGACACCCTCGACATCCAGCCCCGGGACCACCTCTCGGACTACGAGAACATCCTCGCCCGCCTGAACGCCCTCGCGGAGCCGGTCGAGCAGAACCTCGCCCTCCTCGAGGCGGGCCGCCAGAAGGGATTCACGCCGCACCGGGTAGCGATCCGAGGCGTGCCCGACCAGGTCCGAGGGCTGATTCCCCGGGACCCGATGGCGAGCCCTCTCCTCCGGGCGTTCACCGAACTACCCGACCGGATCGGGGACTCCGACCGCCAGCGGCTCCTCACCGCCGCGAAGGCGGCCTATTCGGACCGGATCGTCCCCGCCTTCGAGCGGCTCCACGAGTATCTGGTCTCCACGTACCTCCCAGCGTGTCGGGATATCCCCGGGGTCGCCGCGCTCCCGAACGGAGCGGCGCTCTACGCTCACCTCGTGCGATGGCAAACGACCACCGGTTCGACCCCGCAGGAGATCCACGAGATCGGACGACGGGAAGTACGGCGTCTGCGCTCGGCGATGGAGAAGCAGATCGCGAGCACCGGGTTCTCCGGAACCTTCTCGGAGTTCCTCGAGTTCCTGCGAACGGACGACCGATTCTTCTTCCCAAGCGCCGAGGCGCTGGTCGACGCCTACCGTGTCATCGCGAAGAAGACCGACCCGGAGCTGGGGCGGCTCTTCGGCCGACTTCCTCGCCTGCCGTACGGGGTACTACCCGTCCCGGCCTACCGGGCCGAAAGCTCGCCGACCGCCTACTACATGCCCGGCGCGCCGGCCACCGGCCGTGCGGGGATCTTCTTCGCGAACACCTTCGACCTCCGCGCCCGCCCCCGTTGGGAGATGGAGGCCCTGTGCCTCCACGAGGCGGTCCCGGGCCACCACCTCCAGGGAACGTTGGCCCAGGAGGTCGAGGACCTTCCCGGCTTCCGTCGCTTCACCGGGCCCACGGCGTTCGTCGAGGGGTGGGGACTCTACGCGGAGAGCCTGGGAGACGAGCTCGGCCACTACCAGGACCCGTACGCGAAGATGGGCGAGTACACGTACGACATGTGGCGCTCGATCCGCCTCGTCGTCGACACGGGGATCCACGCGCTCGGGTGGACTCGGGACGATGCCATCCGATTCTTCCGTGAGAACACGGGCAAGAGCGAGGTCGATATCGCCGTTGAGGTCGACCGGTACATCGTTTGGCCGGCCCAGGCGCTTGCCTACAAGATGGGCCAGCTCAAGTTCCGCGAGCTCCGGACGTGGGCCGAGCAGCAGCTCGGGGAACGCTTCGACATTCGGGGCTTCCACGACTGCGTGCTCGAAGAGGGGGCCCTGCCGCTCGGGATGCTCGAGCCACGGGTGAAGCAGTGGGTGGCCGGTCGAGCGCCGTCCCCAGGTACTCCGGCCCCGTCCGCGCTAGCATCCCCTCGGTGAGGCCCTTCCGATGGAGTTCGACCGGTGGACGGTCCTCTTCCTGCTGCGCCGGGACGACGCGCCCGAGCTCGATGAGGAGGCGAGCGACACGCTCCAGGATGCCCACCTCGCTTACCTCGCTCGATTGCACCAAGAAGGGCCGCTAGCGGCCGCAGGTCCCGTGGAGGGCTCACCGGGTTCGAAGGTCGTCGGGATCTGCCTCTACCGGATCGGAGCTCACGAGGCTCGGTCGCTCGCGGAAGCCGACCCCGCCGTCCAGGCCGGACGGTTGCGCGTCGAGGTCCTCTCCTGGTCCGTCCCTCGGGGGGCCCTCGCGACCGCTCCCGTCCAGTTCCCCCGGTCGATGGCCGACGTCGACGCGCCGTAAGGCTACTCGGGGCCGGGCGTTCTGCGTTCCCGCTACGGGGTGAGCGACGTGGGCCGCAGGGCGCTTTCGAGGAGCTTCTTCTCGATGATCGCGATCGCCTCCGAGATCCCCGACTTGCTCCGACCCAGCCGCCGCGCCAGCTCCGTCAGTGTGACCCCGCGAGGGACCGCGAAGTAGCCAGCCGCCATCGCCTGGGCCAGGAGCTCCTGCTGGGCGTCCGTGAGCATCGGCAGGTGGCTGCGGAGAGGACGGTCGCGGATGGAAACGACCTGAAAGTCGGGCGCCACCTCTCGGGCGTGCTTGAGGACCGCCTCGAAATCGCCGCGCCGCGCGACCACCTCCCAGGTCAGGAAGCCCGCTTGGATGCGGAGCGGGAATTGCATCGGTATCCCGAGCATGCGGTAGACGTAGACGATGGGCGGGCTCGAGTACCTGATGCGGTAGAGACAACCGCCACCAACCTCGGCAAGGCTATCGACCTTGCGCACGTCGGAGTATCCAGCGATCTCCCGGGCCCAGACCCCCGGTGGACCGCCGCTGATCCAGTGGTCCGAGACCGACTCGTGTTCGGTCAGGTCCGATCGGTTCAGGATCTCGATGGTAAGGTCCGGATGCGCGCGCGAGAACGGACCCGTCCAAAGCCCCTTCGTTTGAATGCGGATGCGCAGGGTCGCGAGCAGGAGGCGATTGCTCGTGGCAACCGGGGAGGCAACCCGAAGGCGGGTTAGTCGCGAGGCCTTCCCGCCTCGAGGGCGGGCGGACACGCGGCGGCCACCACTGCGCCCGTTCGAACGACCTCGCGGGACCACTTCCCTCAACCCCCACTCAGGCCCACCGGCGCTCTCGTCAGGCCGGAACCGGTTTCGCAGTTATAAACGGAGAGGGCGAACCCTGACCGTCGTTCCCCGTTCCGGGCGCGGACACACCCGACGACGCGACCCCCGAACTCACCGGTAAACGCGAGGGTCCCTCCGAACCCCTTCGGACACCCGAACGCGTTCGGTAGTACGCCTTCTCCTTCGAGAGGCTTGATAGGATCGAACCGAGAAGGTTCGGGCCAAACGATGGCGTTTCGCACACCTCTCTCGACCGCATCGTCGACCGTCGACCCCTCGGTAGGTGCGCGCGTTTCCGAGCCCGCGGGCGGCGCGCCTACCCCCGCCGGTCTCCCCCACAAGCTCCCGCCTCGTCACCGTTCCGTGTCGGCGGGGCACAGCCCTCCCGCGGGGCCGTCGATCTTCCCGTCTCGGCTCTTCGACCAACCGAACTCGGTCCTGGTCTACGGAGTCTGTCGCCCGCTCGTCAACCTGACCCTCTTCGCCCTCGCGACGACCACGAACCCTGACCTTGAGTGGGTGGAGATCGGCCGACCGCAGGCGGATGGGACCCTCTCCGACCCGGTCCAGCTCGGTTGGATCCCCGAGGACCGCCTCTGGCGCGTGAGCGACCTCGATGCCTTGCAGCCAACCCCCCTGAGCGAGAACCTCTCCCTGATCGGCACGATCCGCTCCGACGAACCGCCGGAGATCCTCGCGCAGATCACCGAATTCTTGCGACTCCCCGATCGCTCCCAGCGGATCCTCGCCACCCGTCCCCCCGAGGACCGGCCCGGGGTGGTCGCGGTCACCGACGCGTACCGGGTCGAGGGAGTCATCTCGGTGGACCGGGTCCCGTCCATCCTCACCGTGCATCGGAACGCAGGCTTTTCGGTCTTCATCGGACACGCGGAGTTGGCCCGCGAGGGGCGGGGGTTGTTCGACTATGTCTTCCACGTGGACGGCGAGAACGAGGACGCTTCCGATTGGACGAAGAGCGAACTCGTCTGCGAGCGAGGCATCACTTCCGGACCGCTCCGGGACGCGCGGCCTGTCCTCCTCGCGGACATCCCGATCGTGGCGCACGTCCTGTTCCGAGCCGCTTCATCGGGGACGAACCGTTCGTCGGCTAAGTGACATCGGCCCTCGAACCGACCTTGGACCCCCGCACCGGGGCGGGGTCAGCATGACGCAGACGACCGACCACGCGGCAGAGGCACCGCGTACGGTCGTGCGCCGACCACTTCGGAAGGGGATCGGGCGCGGAAAGGGCCGCGCGTGGGTCCGGCGTTGAAATAGGTGGACCACCATAGGTACGGTCACGCTCGGTCGCCGGCCGGGTAGACAAACCAAGATGCCAAAGAAGGGCCCGAAGAAGAAGAGGTAACGACCCCCGTCGGGGCCGTACTTCGGTGAGCGACACCGGGGGAGTTGCTTGCGCGGACCGCCCTCCCCGCTCCGGCGAGCGGGGGATGTTCGCGGATTCCCCTACCCTATACGTTCGGACCTCACGACCGGCCGCCGGTGCGCCCGGCGGGCCGGATGGGCGCTCTGGCCGACCAAGTATCGGAACGGCGCCAGCGTAGGGCGTTCCAGTGGTTCGATAGGTTCATGGCCATCCTTCCCGGCACCTCCAACCGGTTCTCGCATGACGGGAGTCGCCCAAGGCACTGCGACCGGCTCGAACTCCGCCGGCCGGGAGCGCTCCAACGACATTCCAGCACGGCTGCTTCTCCCTGTCGGCGCGTTCGCATCCGTTCTCCTCGGTCTCGGACTCCTTCTCGACCCTCTGGGACCCACCGGCGCGTACACTCCCTTCGTGCTGTTCGCGATAGGCCTCGGAGTCTTGGCCGTCTACGTGATCCTCGAATGCTGGTGGAAGGTTCCGTCTCCGTCCATCGCGCCCGAGCCGGCGGCGGCAGCAGCGCCGACGTCGACCACGACCGCGCCCCGGACCGGGGCGGGCATCGGACCGGCGGACCGCCCGCACGCGCCCATCACGGGCCGAGGTTCCGAATGGCGGGTGCTCTCCTCCCCGCCGAGCCCGGGCGACGAGACCTGGCTCTCCTGGCTCCCCCGGGAGCATCGGCGCCTGGGGCACGAGGGTGCCGGGTTCGCCTCGGGGGTGGTGCCTTCGCCCGGTAGGGCCGGAAATCTTGTCGCATTTCCCGTTCCGAACTACTTCCACGGTGTTCGGTCCGTCCCGGGCTCCGGGGAGATCGGCGACCCGACGCTTCTCGTGAGACCTCGCCCCAACCCCGCGGAGGCGGCCGACCCGACCGACTTGCCCACGACCCCTCGTAATTCGGGAGGGCGCGCAACATCCCGTTCGTCGGCCCGGAGGCGGTTGTACTCGGAAGAAGAGCTCGATCGCATGTTCCCGCCGATTTCGGGGCACCCCTACGCCGTTCTCTCCAACGCTCCCGAGAGGGTTGGGGGCGTGCCATCATGGAAGACGGAACCCGACACGCCCACCGGTGACCCGGCCCGTACGGAGGACTACGCGTTGTTGGCCGAAGGCCGCTCCTACGCTACGGGGAAGGACGGCCACGGGAGGACACGTCAGGTCCCGTTCGAGGAACCCCGTAGCGACATCATCCGAATGCACGAGTCGACCACATCCCCGGACTCCCCCTCACCGGACGGCGCCCCGGCGCCCGACGATACGGCGACCCGGCTTTCCGTCGAGGCCGCCAACCCTGTGCCGCCCCACTTGAGAGACATGGGAAGCGGCCCCACGCGCGCCAGGACCGAGCGGGCGGCACGCCGGTCCGTCGACCCCGAGCGACAACGGTCGGTGTGCGCCTCGTGCTCGAAGGTGGTCGTGAGCCTTCACATGAGCGGGCCGTGTCCGAGGTGCCTGCGGCCGATCTGCAACGATTGCCTCCGCGAGGCGCTTGTCCACCACGGTCATGGATGGTGCCTCGATTGCGCCCACGCGTCCGCGGGGAAGAACGCCTGAACCGGCGGACGTTGGGCTCGGGGGCATCATGGCCTCGCGAGAGGAACGGCGGCCGGCGGCGCCGAGGCTCTCCGGCAGCGCTAGCGGCGGCGGGTCTTCCGGTAATCCGCTTCCATGGCCTTGGCGAATTGCCGCCAAGCGCCGAGGGTGCTCTTCTCGATCGCCTTTCGGGACGGCGGCCTTCCCCCAAGCGCGGAGACGCGTCGCTTCCAGGTGAGCTCGAACCGTGTCCGTTCGTGGCCGAGGGCGGTCAGCACGTAGTCGAGGTTCGCGTCGCGGTAGTTCCCAACGGAGTCCGAGTGCCAGCGGTCGGGCGGTCGCAGGGTGACCGCGTGTCGGGTCCACCGCCATCCCGCCGAGGTCGGTTCCAGGTCCTCGAACACCACTCGCCGCGCGCTCCGCTCGAGGATCTTCCGTTCGTACGCCTCGCCCTCGCGCCGAGCGTCGTCCGGACGGAAGTCGGTACACCATCGGAACGCGAAGGCCAACGGCACCCGCAGCACGGTCTCGATGTGGTACTCGGTTCTGGGCCAGGTCGTCGTCATGGACCCTCCGGGTCGTCCCCAGGCCCTTGCGGGCTATTACTCATTCCCGACCTCACGAAGGTCCGTCCCGTTCCGCAAGACCGACTTCAGGTTCGTGAGGAAGTACGCCCACCCCTGGCAGGTTCCCCCGTAGTTCTCGACCCACGCGGGGGTTCTTCCGAAGCCGGTGTGTCGGAGCGTGAGAAGGGTCCCGCCTCTCCGGGCGGCCAGGGTGAACTCCACCTGGGTCATCCCTAGGCCCTTGGCGGGCCATTCGAGCGTGAGCTTTCGTTTGGGGAGGAAGGCGATCACCTTCGCACGGTGTCGGTAGCCACCCTGCCACACGAACTCGTAGACCGCCCCGGCCGTGGGCGGGAGGCGGGCCCCCTTCAGGAACCAGCGAACCAGCTCCGTAGGCTCCGTCAACGAACGGAAGACCTTCGCCACGGGTGCTCGGAAGAAGTAGGCTTGTCGGATCGTCATTCCCTTGTGGGTCGCTGGCATGGATTTCGACCGGGGAGGCCGCTGCTCGTATTTCGTCCCTTGGGAGGGGGCCAAGGTTGTCGTGTGGGCTGCGTCGGCCGGGCTGCGTCAGCTCGAGGGCGTGCGCGGCGAACCGACCGTATGCCGTCCATCAGCGACGCCGCGAGACGAGCCCGGGACGGGAGCTCAAGGGGTGTGGGTACCGGAGGACATCGCGTCTACCGGTTTCCGATCGACGGGTGCACGAGAACGGTTCCCCGTGAAGAATACGAGCGAGAGCCCCGTCACCACCAGGAGGAACCCAACGACCTCCCACACGGTGATCGCCTCGCCGTACAGTCCCGAGCCGAGACCGACGCCGACCAGCGGCAGGAGGTAGGTGACGAGGTTAGCCCGTCCCGGTCCGAGACGATGGTGCAACCGAAAGTAGACGACGTATCCCAGCAGGGAGGAGAACACCACCAGCACCATGAGAGGACCCCAAACGGCGGTCGTGAGCGGCAGACGTTCCGGTCCCGGGAACACGAGGACCGCGAGGCCGAGTACCCCCGCGCCTACTCCGAACTGGGACGCGAGCTGCCAGGTGCCTTCCCGGCCTCGCCCCCAACGGCGGAGGAGGACCGTTCCCAGCGGGAACACGACGAACGCCCCCATCACCGCGACCGGCCCCATCCAGCTACCTCCGAGCCCTGCGAGGAGGCTCGGAAGAACGAGGACCAGGATCCCGAGGAACCCCACGGCGATCCCGAGGACGGCGACCCGGGAGAGCCGCTCCGAGGGAAGGAGGAAGTAGGCGAAGACGACGGTGAGGATCGGTCCGGTCCCGGAGAGCACCGAGGCGTAGCCTCCCGTGGTGAACTGCTCTCCCCAGTAGAGCAGCATCCCGTAGAGGCCGATGATGAGCGTCCCCCCGACGAAGGCGGAGAGGAGAAGGGAACGCCGGCTCGGCCACGGCTCCCTTCGCACGGTCGCCGCGAGGGCAAGGAGCCCTGCGACGAGCGCATAGCGCGTGCCGGCGTAGGCGAACGGCGAAGCGCCCGCTACGATGCCTTCCCGGATCGCCACATAGGCCGAACCCCAGAGGACGGCGAGGGCGACGAGCCACAGCGCCTCGGTCCTCCCGACGCGGACCATCGTCACGGCGGGAGCGCTTGTTCCTGCCGCGCCCGAATCCGCCAAGCGGACGAACCTCGCGGGGGCAACCGACGGACTCTTATCTGGGAGCGGGGAGGGGGCGTTCGCGAGGGGATCGGTCGGCCGGCTCGCTTGGGCCCGAAGCCCGCCGGGCCTTCGGAGAGGGGAGCATGGCGGAGGAGGAGGGACGCGCCGCCGACCCCGTGGCACGCGTCGGCCCTCGGCCGCCTCCGGTCGAGCTGATTGACCTTCCCGTAGCGGAGCGCGAACGGGCCGTCCCCGTGCTGAAGGACGGCTTCGTGGGGATCTATCGGTGGCACGCCAAGCGCACCCTTCGGAGCGCGACCTGGGTGCGCGCCGCGCTCCTCCAAGGCGAGATCCTTGCCGTCTCGGTCCTAGAGCGGCTCGACCCCGAGGTCGGGTACGTCTACTACCTCTCCACAGCGCAGTCCCACCGCCGGGAAGGGCTCGGAGGGCTGCTCCTCGACGACGCGCTCGCGCTCTTTCGTCGGGAGCGGGCCGCCGTCGTTTATGGGGCCGCGGAGGAAGACAACCGCGCCTCGATCGCCCTCTTCCGTTCCCGGGGATTCCGACCCGTGGAGCGGAAGGAGCTCGGCTTCCGGGAAGGAGGGCTAGGGGCATGGGGCCTCCGGAGCCGCATGACCCTCGTGGGCGGAGAGGTCCTGATGGGCCTTCGTCTTTCCCCGCCAAGACCGTCGGCGGGAACGAACGGCTCGGTCGCCGAGCGGCGTTCGTAGGTCGGACCCCGCGAGTCCGTTCTCGGACCCGTGGGATAGGTAACCCCCGCTACTCCACCGAACGCATCGACCGTTCGCTCGGATGCCAGATGAACCCTTTCCAGGGCGCGGGGATCTCCCAGTCGAAGGCGCTGATCGTCGCCAAGAGGAACTCTCGGTCCACGCCGAGGCGGGCGAGCTCTTCGCCGACCCGCGCCCGCCATCGTTCGGTGGCCTCTTCCACCGAAGAGGTCCCGAGAGGGGCCGGAAAGTCCGGGTAGATGACGAGCACGGTGAGGAGCGCGCCGGATTTCACGACCGAGGGGAGGTCGTGTTCCACGATCGAATCGGTCGCCACCTTGACCTCGCGAATCGCGACCGCCGGGCGGTCGGGGATCCCGTGCCAGAACCACATCAGCTGCGGGAGGTCGGTCCCGCCGGAGGCCTGGACGAGGCCGAAGTCCCGCGCGAGCGAACCCAGGAACGCCGCGAAGGTCCGGTTCCATTCCTCGTACGTGTACTCGGGCCGGCTGGGGGGCGAGCTCCCGGGAGCCACCACGAACCGGCGGTGGCGGTCGTAGAAGAGCCCGAGAGCGGTCCGAGGGTCGTCCGCCGACTCGTCGAATTGGGACCGGAACCGGGCGAGCCATTCCTTGGCGTAGATCACGTCCGAGGGTGGTTCTGCGCTCATCGGGCCGTGTCGGGCGCACCGGCCTCGCTCGTGACGGCGCACGCCCTCGACATCGTTGGGAGAGGGCTTCGAACCGGGACTTTAGGCATTCGGTCCTCAGGAGACGGACCCATCGTTCGCCCGGCGGCAAGGGACGGACCGAGGGACGGCCCTGTCGAGGAATCGTTCTAGCCGGTGGCCTTCTCGATCGCAGTCCCCGCTTCGATGTACCAGGGGAGCTTCTCCGAGGTGAACGCCGCGCCGGTCCGCAGCTCCCCCGACGGTAGGCCTTTCTCGACGACGAGCTCGGCCGCGCGCCAATCTTCGGCTGACCTGACGTCAAGCCGCAGCGCGATCGAGTAGCCGTACCGCCCTTCGTAGGGGGGCGGGAGCGAGGTGGTGATGATCGAGATGCCGTTCCGGGGGAACACGTCCATCAGCGCACGCAGCCGGTCCGGGTCGTTCGGGTAGAACAGGCGGA
>Ga0326727_10015666_pt1 | contig 16194 bp, 14 predicted proteins | sample MB2enrmetagenome_FD_207643 | JGI IMG/M metagenome (GOLD analysis project Ga0326727, IMG submission 207643) | Lab enriched peat soil microbial communities from McLean, Ithaca, NY, United States - MB29MY | ecosystem: Environmental > Terrestrial > Soil > Wetlands > Peat | place: USA: New York...
ATCTCGCAGGCCAGCTCGTCGCTGCTGCTGGACGTGAGCCCGATGCCGGGCGCTCCGGACGACGTGGTCTACGCGCCGCGCGAGGTCGTCGAGTCGGAGGGCGCGCCATCGGCGGACGATGTGGAGCGCTTCACGCTTCAGGCGCCGATTGTGCCGCCGTCCGCGGGGCGATTGGCGTTCGGCGACCAGGGCATTGCGGTGGGATACGAGACGAAGGAAGGCGCGGCGGGCGCGGGCTCGTCGTGCGGGAGCGAGGGCGCGGCGGATTTTGATGCGGTGGGCGCGGGGGAAGGTGCAGCCCATGCGGGAGGAGCGGGCGAAGACGGCTCTGGTTCATGCGCAGATGGGACGATGAATGCGCTGGCCACGCTGAAGCCGCTCGGCCAGTTGCGCGACTCATTCATCCTGGCTGCCAACGACGAGGGGCTGTGGATCATTGACCAGCATGTGGCGCACGAGCGCGTGCTCTTCGAGAAGATCCTGCGCGCGCGCGAGGTGGAGCAGGTGCAGCGGCAACGGCTGTTGATGCCGTTGCTGGTCGATCTGCTTCCGGCGCAGATGGTCTCGTTCGCGGCGATTGCGCGCGAACTCGACCTCAACGGATTCGAGGCGGAACCGTTCGGCCCGAGGACGCTTGCCATCAAGGCCGCGCCGGTGGGGTTGGAGGGCCGCGAGCTGGAGCGGATGCTGGAGGAGGTGCTGGCGGTCCCGGAGAAGGAACAGCAGCAGGAGAACGCGGAGACGCGGCGGCGGCGGATTGCGGCGTCCATCGCGTGCCATGCGGCGATCAAGATCAATATGCCGCTGGAGCCGACAAAGATTGCATGGCTGCTGGCAGAGCTGGCGAAGACCGAGCATCCAATGAGCTGCCCGCATGGGCGGCCCATCGCGCTGCGCTATTCTCATAAGGACATACAGCGCGCCTTCCAGCGCATTTAGAAAGGCACCACCCACTTTGAATAGCCCGAGCAATCCGAGCAGCTCCGAAACAGCAAACCCAGCGATCCCGACCGCCGCGCAGCTTGCCGAGACGCGCCTGCGGCAGTGGCACCAGCAGGGCGAGGCGTTGCTGACGATGGAGAACCTGCGCAGTTGGACCAACGCCGCGGGGCTGGTGCTGTTTGTGCCGCGGCCGCAGATCGTCGCGCCCGCGCCGTCGCTGGTGGAGGCGGTGCTGGGCGGGCCGACGGCAACCCCCACAATCGAGCAGACCGCAGAGGCGCGCAGCCTGCTGGCGCGGCTCGTCGGGGCGGGGCTCGCCGTTCCGCTGAACCTGATGGGCGCGGGCGCGGGAACGGTCCATGCGGGCGCGCCCGGCGATACGCCGGACTTCGTCGCATCAACCGCGGTCTTTTCGTACGTCTTCACGCTGCGCGGCGACAAGGCGTGGAAGCAGCCGCCGGCGACTTCGGGCGCGTTCAAGGTTTCGCCGCTGGCGCTGGCGACGCATGAAGCACTCTCGCGGCGCGGGCCACTCTCCGCATACGACCTGACCACCGAAGTTGGCAAAGAGGTGACGGAAGCGGCGGTGCTGCGTGCGCTTGCGGAGCTTTGGACGCACCTGCGCGTGCTTCCGCTGGCCCAGCCCGATGGCGCGGCAACGCTGTGGGAGCTGACGAGCGCGCGCTTCACCAAGCAGATCAAGGCGGGGGCCAATGCGGGCCAGCCGTCGGCGCTCTCCGCGCTGATCTCGCTCTACCTGGGCCAGGCCGTCGTCGCGAGTGAGGACGAGATCGAGAGCTTCCTCGCGCCGCTGGCCTCGCGCTCGCGCATTCGCGAAGTGGTCCATGCGCTGCTCTCGGCGCGACAGTTGGACACGGTCGCAGTCGAAGGACGCACGATGCTCTACGTCGCCGGTTCTCTGCCGGAGTTCCTTGCACCGGAGGCGGCGGCGGTCGATGGGCTGGCGCAAGCCGCGGATGTGGTTGAGGAGATTGCAGTCGAAGCAGGAGCCGTAACCGGCGCGGAGAGCGCAGGCGAAGGCGCGCCGCGGATTACGAAGTTCATTCCCAAGCCGCGCAAGATCGGGACGGGATACCTGGCCAGGGCGAAGCCGTCGAAGTATGGCGCTGGCGCAAAGCCCGGCCCGTATGAACGCGGCACAAAGCCCGGATTTGGCGCGAAGGCAGGGTTCAAATCTGGCCGCGGCGGCGGGTTCAAGTCTGGGTTCAAGGCGCGCGAGGGCTCCGGGCCAGCGCCCGACCGCGAGCGGCGGCCTTTCAGCAAGCCTGCCGCTGGATTCGACAAGACGGCGGGCTTCAAAAAAACGGGCGACTTCGACAGGCCGTGGGAGGAAGAGAAGGCGCGCCGGCTAGCGGCTGCGGCAAGGCCGTCGGAGGTGCCAGACGACCTGCCCTCAGAGTTGCAGAATCCGGCGGGCGATCTTGCTGCATCGGGAGCCGCAGGAGGCGCGACTGGATCGGTCCAGCCCCGTGTGCCGCGCGTTGCCAGGCCAGGCGGCGGGGGTGGGGAGAGCGACGCGCGTCCGCCGCGCAAGAGCTTTAGCAAACCGGGAACCTTCGGGCGCAAGCGGGAAGGATCGGCGGCCCGGCCAGCGTTTGGCAGACCTCGCGCCCCCGGCTCCTACGCACCCCGTCCGTCGCGCGGCCCGGGCTTCAGCGGCAAGCCTCGATCCTCCAAATCTGCGGGTTTCTCAAAATCCACGAGCTTCTCAAAAGCCAAATCCAAAGACAGGTTTGCCGATAAGCCATTCGCCGGTAAGCCCTTTGCGGGTAAGTCGAGAGACGGCGGCGAGAGCGGATTCGGCGGCGAGAGCGGCAAGCGCGTCTACAGAAAGTTCGACGCGCCGCGCGACCGTCCCACGCGACCTTTCTCTTCAAAACGCCCAGCTCGTCCCTACGCCTCTGACCGGCCTGTGCGCCCAGCCCGAGGGGAGGGCGCCGGCAGTTCTTCCGGCAGGCCGACTGAAGACTTCGCGCCGCGCAAGTTCGCGGGCAAATCATTCGGCAAACCGAGTGGTTTCTCCGGCAAGAAGCCGTTCGGCAAGTCTTCCGGCAAGCCGGGCGGATTTGCGGGCAAGAAGCCGTTTACCAAGCCGGGCGCGCCGTTTGCCGGCAAGCCCGCCAGCACCTTTGCCAAGTTTGCGGGCAGCAAGAAGCCATTCGGCAAGCGGGCGCCCGCGCGCAAGTTCAAACCGAAGGAGAATGGGTCCGACTGATGCGAGGCCAACCAGAGCCCATGGAAGAGGCCATGCCCACGCAAGCCGAGGCGCCCAGCGGCCCGCGCCGTCCAGTGATTGCCATCGACGGCCCTGCCGGCGCTGGGAAGAGCACGCTGGCGGCGCACCTGGCGCGGCGCTTCGGCTTCCTCAACATCGAGACCGGAGCGATGTACCGCGCGCTGGCGTTGAAGGCGATCGAGGGGGACTTCCCGTTCGACGAGGAGGGGCCGTTGCTGGCGCTGGCCGAGGCGACCCGCATCGTGCTGGAACCGCACCACGAAGGCAGCCGCGTCCGACTGGACGGCATTGATGTCTCGCAACGCATTCGCGAGGCGGATGTTACCTCGGCGGCGTCGCAGGTCTCCGTCCATCCCCGCGTTCGCGCATGGATGGTGGAGCAGCAGCGCGCGCTGGGGGCGCAGGGCGGCGTGGTGATGGAGGGCCGCGACATCGGGACGGCGGTCTTTCCCGACGCCGATGTCAAGATCTTTCTGGACGCCGCGCCTGAGGTCCGGGGCAACCGCCGGTTCCGCCAGGCCGCACCCATTGAGCTGACCACCCCGCGCCAGACCGAGTCTCGCCAGGAGCCGGCGCCCGAGACCGCCGAGCAGAAGCGCGTGGACGAGCAGGCGATAGTGGAGGAGATGCGCGAACGCGATCGCCGCGACCGCAACCGCGCCGAGTCGCCGCTGCGCCCAGCCGAGGACGCCGTCATCCTGGACTCGACCGCCATGAGCCTGGAAGAGGTCCTCGCCCGGGCCGAAGAGATCGTTCGCGCCCACCTGCCGCCGGGCTGACGGGTCCCTGCCGTGGTTCAGCCGCGGCCTTCCATGCTGCGGGAAGCCCCGGAGCGGTCTTCGCCGGCAGGGACCTCTACCGGCGCACCCGGCGGTGTGAAGATAGCAGTTGCAATTTTTCTCGCACAATTCTCGATATATTTGTTGCAAAGTGTGCTACTCTTGCATCATCGTTTGAATCAGATTGGTTTCTGCGACGTTTGTATGTTGTCGATCCCCGATTTGGATCTTGCGGCAATGAAAATTTATCAGTACTAAGGAAAGAAACAACATGGAACAAGGAACAGTGAAGTGGTTTAACGATGCCAAGGGGTTTGGCTTCATCAGCCGTCAGAACGGCGAGGACGTGTTCGTTCACTACTCGGCGATCAATTCGAACGGTTTCAAGAGCCTGCAAGAAGGTCAGGCTGTGCAGTTCAACGTGGTCAAGGGGCCCAAGGGTTGGCAGGCGTCTGACGTTCAGCCTCTCTAGTCTTTCGCACTAAGCTGCACACTCTGGCTGCGCCAGCGGCTACAACACAGATTTGCGGGAGGGATGGCTGCGGCTGTCCCTCTTTGCTATTTAACGGCAGCAAGTCAGCGAGTTAGAAATTGCCACGACAGCGAGTCGGCAGCAGGGTCAGGGTTGGGGTTGGGTTGGCTGGGTGGCTTGCGGAGCGCCGGGCACCTCGGCGACACCGGGCAGGATCGTGGAGCTTGCCTTGAACTTGCGGTAATCCGAATAGCGCGACTCAATTACGGCACTGTGGTTGAAGAACAGTGTGATGCGGGCCGAGCCGCGACCGCCGGAAGACGCAGGCAGCCAGACCTCGTCGTTGACCTTGGTCCACTCCGCGTAGAACGTCGCGCCCTTGTGGACATCGGCCAGCAGACCGCCTGCAACTTTGAAATCAGTGACAACGCGGCCTTCAGCGCGCGCCAGTGCGTGGTCCTGCTCGTCAAACCAGAGGGTCCCGGCGACATCGCGAACCATCTCTTCCAGCAGATTGCCGGCCTTTGCATGAGGATTGCCGGCGTAGTCGATGGCGATGGTGTCGCGGCCGTGCAGCTGCACGCGGCGGGGATTGGAGAAGGTTCCCAGCTGCTGTAAGAGTTCATAGGTCAGCGAATAGGTGCTTCCCTTCTTCTTCGGCTGCTGGCCTGCGGCCTTCTCTGCGTCGCGCTGCTTGGCCTCCGCAATGCGCTGGTCGATGCGTTCGTTCTGCTTCTTCAACTCATCGCCGGAGATGGGTTTGCCATCGCGCGCCAGCAGCCTGCTGATATAGACGCCATTGATCCAGAAGATCTCCCGCTCTTCGGACGAGGTCTTCTTGACCGCCCCGTGGGAGTCCGTGTCCTGCTCCGTATCGAGAGTGCGATAGATGTAATCCTTGACCGCCTTCTGCGCGGCATCCCGGTGCGTCTCCGCCTGCTTGAGCAGAGTGTTGATGTCGGGCAATGGCCGCTCACTGGTACTCCCGGTCGCAGGCTGCGGCATGGAAGAGTTTGGCGGCTGGGATGCGGGAGCGGGCTTGGCCGGGGTTGAGGCTGGCGCCGGCGTTTGCGCCTGCGCCTGGGCATTGCATAAGCCAAAGACGACGAGGAACGCTGACAGGCCCACCAGCGCGTGAGACCCGATGCGGCACTTCCTGGAACGCGCAGCCATGGAATTACTATACGGGCTGGTCCTGGCCGCGGTTCCCCACTCCCCGCTGACGCGCGCTGGGATGGTTCTTCAGCCGGGATTCATTTCCAGCCCTCCCGCACGTTGCTCTCCTTCACCTGTTCGGTGACCCAGTCGGTCCAGATGGCCTCGTCGATGGGGCAGGCCAGCGGCGCGCCGTCCAGTGCGGCGGCAACGAAGTTCTCCACTGCTGGATAATGCACATTGGCGTGCGAGGGCAACTGCTCCTCGGTCAACTTGCCATCGCTCGCGAGCAGACGCAGTGTCGGCCCGTTGAGCGGGTCGAGGCTGATCTCGCCTTCGCTGCCGACGACACGGAACTGGTCGCGCTGGATGCGCGAGTTCCAGCGCACATCCACCACCGCGTGAATGCCGCCCGCGTACTCGACGAGCGCGGTGGCTGAGTCCTCCACCGCCAGCGGATGCAGGGCATTGGAGAGCAGGCCAGTGGCGCGCTGTGGCCTGCCGAAGAGGAAGTTGCACGCGTCGATGCGGTGCGAGCCGACGTCGTAGAGTGGCCCTCCGCCGGCGATGGCGGGGTCCTTCAGCCAGGCGCGGTCGGGGCTTTCCAGCCAGCCGTGGTAGTTCGCCTCCGCCAGCACCGGCTGGCCGATGGCACCTGCAGTAATCAATTCCTTCGCGCGGATGAGCTTGGGATAGAGCCGCCGGTAGTAGGCGACGCCGAGCAGCCGTCCCGACTGGCGCGCGGCCGCGGCCATGGATTCGGCCTGGGCAAAGTCCAGCGCGACGGGCTTCTCGCAGAGCACATGCTTGCCCGCGCGCAGGCTGGCGACGGCGTGGCTGGCGTGCAGCGCAACGGGCGAGGCGACGTAGACGGCTTCGATCGCCGGGTCGCGCAGGGCTTCGCCGAGATCGGTGTAGGCGAGCGCGCCGGGGTACGCCGCGACCTTGGCGGGCGAGCGCGTCAGCAGGGCGTAGAGGCGGCTGCGCGGTTCCGCCAGCACCGCGGGCAGAACGCGCTTGCGGGTGATGTCTCCGATTCCGATGACCAGCCAGTTGAGCATTGTTGGAGTTGATCCAATTGAGGCGTCTGCTGCTTAGGCGCTTATCCGTTCCTGTGGACTGTCGGACACTGCCTGTGCGGATGCATCGATCTATCTGATGTTCCTGCCTCTGCGAAAGTACCATGCCTCACTCAGAAGGGTAACCCGGCAAAGAGATCGGTATGACACATGCCTGCTATTCTTTTTCACGTCTCAGGAATTATCAGGAGGCAGCGATGCCAGCCGATTCAAGTCGAGTGATTACCAACCTGCGCGAGCTTGCCGCGCTCACCGGAGACGCCAACGGCGCGCAGCGGGTCGCCTTCACGCCGGCGTGGCAGCGGGCGCGCGAGTGGTTCGCGGGCAAACTGGCCGAGCTGCCAGTCACGCGGCATTGCGACGCCGCAGGCAACGTGTGGGTCACGCTGCCCGGCGCATCGCCGAAGTCTCTGGTGCTGGGCAGTCATCTGGATTCCGTGCCTAACGGCGGCTGGCTGGACGGCGCGCTCGGCGTCCTCACCGCGCTGGAGGTCCTCTGCGGCATCGCCCGCGACACCGATGGCCGCCCTCCCTTCACCATTCGCGTCGTCGACTGGGCCGACGAGGAGGGCGCGCGCTTTGGCCGCAGCCTCTTCGGCTCTTCCGCCTTCGCCGGAACGCATAGTATCGCCGCCGACCGCGTGCGCACCGACCGCGACGGCGTGACACTGGAGGCCGCTCTGGCCGAGTGCGGCATCGAGATCGAGAGGATTGGAGAGGCTGCGCGCGAGCGGGAAAATATCGCCGCGTACCTGGAACTGCACATCGAGCAGGGGCCGGTGCTGGAACGCCTCGGGCTGCCGCTGGGCGCGGTGTTGGGGACGAAGGGCGTGGAGCGCCACGCCATCACCTTCCACGGGCAGGAGGCGCACTCCGGCTCGACGCCAATGGCCGACCGCCGCGACGCGCTGGCCGCCGCCGCTCGCCTTGCGCTGGAGATTCGCAGCATTGCCAAGCGCCACGCCGACGCCGTGTGCACCATGGGCTCCGTTAAGACCTTCCCCGGAATTGTCACCGCGGTGGTCGGCCGATGCGAGGCGACGCTCGATCAGCGCGACCTGGACGCCAAGATTCTGGCCACGATGTACCGCGAGGCACAGGAGGCCAGCCGCCGCTTTGCCGCAGAAGAACGCTGTACCGTCGAGTGGTCGCGCATCTGGAGCATCGAGCCAATCCCCTTCCACGCTGAGCTCATCGCCCTATGCCGCGACGCCATTGCAGATACGCTGGGCGTGCCCGCGCACAGCCTGCCCTCCGGCCCGCTGCACGACGCCGCCGAGGTCGCGCGCGTGGGCATTCCCACCACGATGATGTTTGTGCAGTCGCTGGGCGGCATCAGCCACAACAAGATCGAAGACACGCGCGAGGAGCACCTGCGACTGGCCGTCGCCGCCTTCGACCGCCTGGCCGCCAAGACGCTCGGCTGGATCGGGTCGCAGTAAACCGCGCGGCTACGGGCCAATGCGGCCCATCCATCGCAGCACCGGCCCCCAATACGTCTCCGTCGGCCTGAGGTACGGCTCGTTGTGCGACAACCCGGAAACCACCACCAACTCACCACGCGCCCCACACGCCCGCGCGATTCGCCGCGCCATCTCCACCGGAAAGAGGCGGTCTCTGTCGCTGTGCACCACCAGGACCGGCAGTCTCAGCGTTGGCGCGACCGCGACCGTGTTCCACACATCGGGAAATCCCCGCGCCAGCCAGCGCGGAGTGCCCGTAGCACAGACCGCATCGCGAAATGAGGTGTAGGCCTCGCACAGGACCAATCCCGCGGGGGGAGGCACGAGTGTACCAACGCCGCTGGCGGCAATGCCGCTGCCCAGCGAAAATCCCAGCACAAAGACGCGCGCACCCGGCCCGACGCGCCGCCGCAGTTCCGCATACGCCGCTACCAGGTCCTGATCGCAATGCTCTGCGCGAACTGAGCCCGAGCTCTTCCCATATCCCGAGTAGTTGAAGAACATGGATCCAACGCCGCGCCGGGCAAGGAAGGCCTGCACCGCGCGCCAAAGCTTGCTGGTCTCGCCAATCCCGTGGCAGAGCAGGACCACCGGCGCTGCCTCGTCCCCCGCGACCCACACCCCGGCCAGCCTGCGCGCGCCACTGGCAAAGAAGAACTCCTCGCGCGAATCGGCCTTGGCCAGGCTTCGCGTCCTCCCCAACAGAGCGTCATGCACCCTTATCACGCGGCTGACCAGCGTGATCGCCACCGAAAAAAACTGCGAGCGCCAGCCCCGCGCATCACTTCGCATGGCGCTCCGCAGTCTCGCACAGCTTCTCCACGCGCTTCTGGCGGGCCTCCGGCGTCTGGTAGTAGAAGATGGCAAGCAGCTCGCCGCGGCACTGGGTGGGAGTCATGCGGGCCCATCCCACGCGGGCCCTGGGATGCGCACGAAACGCGGCATCAATGATCGGCGGAAGCTCGCGCTCGCCCTCCATTGTCGCCAGCAACCGCTCGGCCATCTGCTCGGTGCGCCGCATTCGCGTTGCTTCGCTCCTGGGCTCCATCACCCACTTGCCGATCTCGCGCCGCATGTACTCCGTCAGCCCGTCGTACCACTCGCGCAGCCCCGGCTCTTCGTCCAGCAGCGCGGCCAACTCGTCCGGCAACTCCGCCTCGCGCGGGTCGAGGTCCGGAGAAATCGTAAACTCCACGGATTCGCCCACCCCCGCGCCCGCCTGCATCGCGCGGTTCACCAGCAGATGAAATCCGCCGCGCGCATCGGGAAACAATGAGGTGCGAAAGGCAAACCCGTTGACCGTGCCACAAACCCGCAGCCGCACCATCGGCTTGCCCGTCGCGGCCTGCAACTCCGCCAGAGTGAAGGGCACGCGCGCGATCGTCCATCCCAGCGCGCGGTTTCCCTTCTCCAGCACCGCCTGAAAGCGCATTGCACGGTCCGCCACAGATGCCTCCTGACGCCTCTATGGTACCTCCGCGACGTTACAGGGAGCGGTAGCGATAAACTCATAGGCATCGCTACCCACTCCAATCCGCGCGTCTTTCTCTCCGCCGGCGAGGCCTCGGGCGACCACTACGGTGCGGGGATTATCGCGGAGTTGCGCGCGCGGCTGGCTGATGCGACGTTCACCGGACTGGGCGGAACGGCGATGGCCGACGCGGGGCTGGAGCGCATCGTGCGCGCCGAGGACGTGGCGCACATGGGATTCACCGAGGTCGTCCGCCACGCGCCATACATCTACTCGCAGTACCGCAAGCTGGTGGCGTCGATTGAACGCGAGCGGCCCGGCGTGGCCATTCTCATCGACTTTCCCGAGGTCAACTTCCGCCTCGCCAGGCGGCTGCGGCGGCTGGGCGTTCCCGTGCTGTGGTTCGTCAGCCCGCAACTGTGGGCGTGGAAGCGAGGGCGTCTGCGCCTGGTGCAGCGGTACGTCGATCGCATGATGGTGATCTTTCCCTTCGAGGCCGCATTCTATCGCGCGCGCGGAGTGGATGCAGAGTTTGTGGGGCATCCGCTGGCTGCGCTTCCGCTGCCGACGATCTCTCGCGAAGAGTACGCCGCGAAGCACGGGCTCGATCCTGCGAAGCAATGGATCGCGTTGTTGCCGGGGAGCCGGCAGAGCGAGATTCGGGAGAACCTGCCGGCGATGCTGCAAGCCGCAGCCAATCTGAATCTGGATGTGGAGATGGCCTGCCAGTATCTGCTGCCGGTGGCATCGACCATCGACCTTGCGTGGATCCGGGATGAGATCGCCGCCCACGAATCTGCTGTGGATGAGAAGCTGCCCGGCTTTGCGGTGCTGCCGCGGATTGTACTGGTCGACGAAGCGCGTACGGCCCTGTTCCACGCGCGCGCCAGCGTGGTTGCCAGCGGCACGGCCACTGTGCAGGCGCTGACGATCGGCACGCCGTTTATCGTCGTCTATCGTGTCAGCGCGCTGACCTTCGCGCTGGCCAGGCGGATGGTGCGCTATCCCGCCGAGATCTCCGCCGTGCCGGACGCCGACGGCAACCTCCCCGTCGCGATGGTTAACCTGATCGCGGGCCGGCGCATAGTCCCCGAGCTGCTGAACCGCCGCTTCACCGCTGCCAACGTGGCCGCCGCACTGCGCCCGCTGCTGGACGAGACGCCGGAACGCCGCGAGATGATCGCCGCACTGGCCGAGGCCCGCGCCAGGCTGCTTCCCGCGCCCGCCCAATCAGGACAACCAGCCGACCCCATCCGCAGCGTCGCGGACGCCGTCGTCGAGCTCCTGCAATCCACACCCATCGACGCGCTCCGAAGCGCCTCCAGCAGCGTCTAATCGGTAGCGTTCAGACATGAATGAGTTTACCCAGCAGCTACCGAGACTGTGATACACTTCGCCGCATGATTTTCTGGGGACTTCTAGCGGTCGGAGTTTTAGTTTTTCTGGTAATGAAGGCACGGCCTAAGCCAGGACCGGTACCTCCGGTAACGTCCAAGGCATTCGTCTACACGCCGCCCGAACCGCATGTCCTTTCAGAAGAGGAGGTCAAAAGGTTCTGGGCTAAGCGCCGCGAATGGCTGGATGGCATGCTTGATATGCCCAGAGGCAGCAAGTATTCCGATCCCATCGAAGAAGGCGACACATTCGCACTTGGCTATAGCGATGAAGATTTTGAGGCACAGTTAGTGGCGTTGTTTCACCCCGTACATTTTTTCCCGGTGACGCTTGCGGGGACCAAGCATGATAACGACGATGGGACGCGCAGAGATGTGGTAATTGCAATGTGTCGGGAGCTGGATTTGCTGACATTAGTGCATGAAGTGAATAATACCCACAGCAAGACAGCGGTTGCCGTACTACAAGCAGACGGTCTTCAGCTTGGTTACCTGCCCGATCATATTGGGAAAGAGGTTATTTCCAAGCAGAGAAACGGATGGGGGTTACGCGCGGTGTTCCGCGAGCCGCATTTTCATCCCGAGCGCAAGGTCGTTGTCGGCGCAGCAATTTACATTTTTCAGCCGGGTGTGGACGGAAACTGAAAAGTAACGCAGTCAGAAATGATGAACCAAACGAGAGCCGCCTGCGGGCGGCTTTTCTGTTGCTCGGAGATGCCACGATGGTGAGTGCCGATTTTGAGTTTCATGGATTTGCCGAGTATTGCCTCACCGTGCAGTACCATAAGCAACTAGAGGATGAACGCAACTTGAGGACACCCGCACGCATGACTCTTCGACCGCAACGCCGCCGACGAATCCAATCCTTCTTTCGCGCCTTCGCCGCTGCGTTCCTCACACTCTGCGCGCTCGCGCTTCCCTGCTGGATGCCTGCGAATGCCGCTCCCGCGCGCGCGCAACTCAACATCACCGGCTATGTCATCAACGCCGACCTCGATCCGGCCACCGGCAAGCTGACGGCCACCGCCGACGTCAGCTTCATCGCGCTGGAAGACCTGACCACGGCGAGCTTCGAGCTGAACAACGGCCTCAACGTCACATCGCTCACCGACAACACTGGCGCCGCGCTCAACTCCGAGCGGCTGGCCGCAAACTTCACCGTGCGCGTTACGCTACCCGCGCCGCTGGCCAAAGGCTCCACGAACACCTTTCACTTCGCGTACTCGGGGGTACTCACCGGCTCCGACACCAGCCCGGTCGATGGAATTAAACTGGCCGCCATCGCCGACCCCATCAGTATGCTGCTCTACGCGGGCCGATGGTTTCCGATGACTGGTTTGTTTACAGACCGCTTCACCGCGGAGATGCACATCCGCGTTCCCGCCGAGTACACCGCGGTGGTCAGCGGGACGGCGACGAAGAAGACGCTGCCCGACGGGCGCAACGAGTTCAGCTTCGTCTGGTCGAAGCCGGGATTTCCCGGAACCATCGTCGCGGGCAAGTTCCTGCCCGCGATCACCGCATCCGGCATCAGCAATATCCACGTCTATGTGACGGAGAAGCGCAAGGACGGCGCGCCGGACTTTGCGGCGCTGGCCGGGCGCGAGTTCGAGTACATGACCAGCGTCTTCGGCCAGCCGGAGTCGGGCCGCATCAACATCGTCGAACTGCCGGAGGACGCCGTCAGCGCCGCATGGGCGCCGGAGATGGCATGCATCGCGGGCAACCGCATCGTGGACCGCACGGCGGCCTCGCAGCGCCTGCTGAGCAACACGCTGGCGCACCAGTGGTGGGGCAGCGAGGTATCGCCCGCAACACTGAACGACTCGTGGATTACCAACGGAATGAGCCGCTACGGCGAGCTGATGTACCTGGAAGATTCGGCCGGCAAGAACGCATTGCAAACGGCCATTGGCGATGTCTCCGCCGGGGCGCTGGCCTACGACACCGAGCCGCTGAGCACGCTGGGCCGGCTCGACCCCTTCTCGCCGCAGTTCCAGTCGATGACGCTGGAGAAGGGAGCGATGGTCTTCCACATGCTGCGCTGGGAGATGGGCGACGACGCATTCCAGAGTTTCCTGCGCAGCCTGCTCTCGCAATACACCGACAAGGGGATTCGCAGCGCGCAGGTGCAGGATGTCGCCGAGGCGCAGCCGGTCAACGGGTCTCACCTGGAACTGACCTCATTTTTCTCGCAGTGGATCGACGGCACTGGCGCGCCCGCCTTCACCGACAAGTACTCCGTCTACCGCCTGGGCAGCAACAAGGGATTCCGCACCGTTGGATCGATCAGCGAAGACCTCGACCTCTTCCGCATGCCGGTGGAGCTGCGCATCGAGACCGACGGCAAGACGGAGGACCGGCGCATCGACGTGGCGGGCAGCGACTCGCCCTACACCGTCGAAACCTTCGGCCGGCCGCGGCGCATCTCCATCGACCCGGAGAACTGGCTGCTGAAGAGCACGCCCGACCTGGCTATTCGCGTGGCCGTGCTGCGCGGCCAGCAGTTGGTGGCGCAGGGCGACCTGATCGGCGCGCTGGCCGAGTACCAGAAGGCGCTGGACGCCAATAAATCCAGCTCGCTGGCCGCCTACCGCATCGCCGAGGTCTTCTTCATGCAGCGCAACTACCAGGCCTCGGCCAACAGCTTCCGCGACGCGTTGCGCGGCGACGGCGACCCGCGTTGGACCGAGGTCTGGAGCCACATACACCTGGGCTATATCTTCGACGTCACCGGCCAGCGCGAGCGCGCGGTCAACGAGTACCGCCTGGCGGTGCAGACCAACGACAACACCCAGGGCGCCATCAACGAGGCCCGCGCGCGCATGGCAACCCCCTACAAACGCGAGCGCGCCGACAACTAGCAGCACGCGTGGGGTTGTCGCATTCAACTGTCGTCACGGGTGTGCGCTATACTCAGCCCCTGTTTAGTCCATTCATTCTTTCAAGGAGTCTTCCATGCTTAAGGGATTTCGCGAGTTCATCCTGCGCGGCAACGTGGTCGATCTAGCGGTCGCCGTCCTCATAGGCGGGGCCTTTGGCGCGGTCATTACCTCGTTTACCAAAGACATCCTCATGCAGCTTGTCGCTGCCATTGTGAAGACGCCCGACTTCTCCGGCCTCGCCTTCTCTCTTCACGGGACCCCCATCAAGTACGGCAGCTTCCTGGGCGTCGCCATCAACTTCCTGATCGTGGCCAGCATGATCTACTTCTTCGTCGTGCTGCCTTTGAAGTATCTGCTGGCCAAGGCAAAGGGGACTGAGGCGGCAACCACGAAGACATGCGGGGAGTGCCTCTCGGAGATTCCATTGGCGGCCCGGCGCTGCAAGTTCTGCGCGCAGCCGGTGACGGAGTAAGGCGCAGGCAGAGGCATCCGGGATGGTCTGACAGAACCAGCTCCGTGGAGATTTTCCCACACGTCCGCAAAGCAATCCACAGTGGCCATCTCTGCCTACAACTTGCGCAGCACTCCATAGTGCGGAAGTGCTATGTACCTTTGTGGTAACAGGACGGATCATTGTTTCTGGAAGCGGCCAAGCCGTTCGCACGGAGACTGTATTGGTTCACACTGCATCTCTTGCTTTGGTTTTCCCAGGAATGGTTTTTGTGCCCCGTCCGATTGCGCTGCGTTCGGACTGGGATGAAGGGAATTCCCTATGATCCGCTGGTCACGAGCACTGGAGCCCTCCATGGATTTGTGCAGTCTGCCAACGCCGCACCGCATTCCGCAGTGCGTGGCCGGAATGGCGTTCAACTTCAGTAGAATCGAGCTCTCAGCCCCTGCGTCGCAGCTCAATGCGGCCACGCCGGAGGAGAGCCAGGCGGATCCAGCAGCCTCCGCGCGCGAGGAATCCCGGAGGCCCTGCTTCGAGATCCCCCAATGTTCGCCGGCCAGTTAGGGCGAAATCCTACAAGATGTGCCCTGGATGGAATCCCGAACACTTGTTCAGACCATCCCTACAACGAGAGCGCGAGCAGTCTCTCCCATAACGCAGGATCGACGGGAACGCCGAGGCGGAGGTTCTCTTCGCGCAGGTGGAGCGTCTGCTGGCCGGGGTAGCGCACGGGGCGCGCGGGATCGATGGGGAGGGCCGCGCGGAGCGAGTCGAGAATGCCGTTGGCGATGCGGTCGAGCTCTGCCCGGGCGGCGAAGCTGGAGGGATCGATGGCCAAAAATATCTGGCTGAGGCCGGACTCGCGCGCCGGATCGCGCGGAAGCTGATGCGTGGCCAGGCCGCCGGAGAGCATCGCGGCGAGCAGATCGAGGACCAGCGACAGGCCGGAGCCCTTCCAGTAGCCGATGGGCAGCGCGCGCTGCGAGGCCTCGATGTCGGCGGGGTTGGTGGATAGATTACCGGCAGCGTCGTAGCCTCCGGGGACGGGCAACTGTTCGCCGCGAGCGGCGTAGGCGGAGATTGTCCCATAGGAGAACTGGGAGATCGCCATGTCAAGGACGACGTGCGCGCCGTCCGGACGAGGAATGGCGACGACCAGCGGGTTGTTGCCCAGCGTGGGCGAGGCCGCGCCCCAGGCAGGCAGATTGGCCAGCGTGTTGGTCCAGCAGATGGCGAAGAGGCCGGACTCCGCCGCCAGCCAGCCGTAGCTTCCGCCGCGCATCCAGTGGTTGGTGTTGGCCAGAGCGACTCCGCCGAGTCCGTGCTTGCGGGCGAGCGCAATGGCGCGCTCCATGGCCGCGTAGGCGTTCAGGTTGCCGGGGCCGAGATGCCCGTCCCAGCGCTCAAGGGCGGCGGCAGCGGCGACGCAGGTGGGTTCGGCGGCGACATCGATGCTGCCGTTGGCAACCATCGCGGCGAAGCGCGGGAAGCGGTCGAGGCCGTGGGTGTAGACGCCGTCGCGCGTGGTCTCGGCGAAGAGGCGGGCGCAGAGGGCTGCGCGATCGCCACGAAGGCCGAGGTGCAGCATCGCGCGGTGCAGCGCGCGGTCGAGATCGGCGTAGGGAACTCGGAGCATGGAGTTCAGTCTATCGCTGGGCAGCTACGCAACCAAAACGTCGGTCTGGCTGAAGTCGTTGCCCTTGAAGAGCAGCGGTTCGCCGCGTTGCTTCGCCAGCGCATAGGAGAAGCAATCGCCGAAGTTGAGCCCTGCCGGATGTCTTCCTTTGCCGAACCGCCGGAATCCGTCCCGTGCAAGCAATGCCTGTTCATGATCGACCGGGATAAC
>Ga0326727_10015667_pt1 | contig 16192 bp, 12 predicted proteins | sample MB2enrmetagenome_FD_207643 | JGI IMG/M metagenome (GOLD analysis project Ga0326727, IMG submission 207643) | Lab enriched peat soil microbial communities from McLean, Ithaca, NY, United States - MB29MY | ecosystem: Environmental > Terrestrial > Soil > Wetlands > Peat | place: USA: New York...
GCCTGAGCTGCCGCCGTGGAAGCGCGATGCGAGCGAGCCGGCCCGCGACCCAGGAAGCCTGCGGCTGACCGGCTTTTACTCTAAGCCGGAGCTGCAAAAACTCAACAGAAACTCCATTTATATCTTTGTGAATAAGAGGCTTATCCGGGACCGGCTGCTGATGCACGCCATCACCGAGGCCTACCGCAACGTAATTCCGCCCACCAGCTTTCCGGTGGTGCTGCTCTTCCTGGAGATGCCGCCCGAAGAAGTAGACGTGAACGTCCACCCGGCTAAGACCGAGGTGCGGTTTCGCCAGCAGAGCCTGATCCACGACTTTGTGCGCGACAGCCTGCGGACGGCGCTGATCCAGGCCCGGCCTGCCGCAGGGTTCCTGGCCGCCCTCGATTCGGCCCCCGCAGCGAGTCCTTCGCTGATGCCACCGGCGACCTCGCCGCTCCCCGGCGCACCGGACAGCCGCCGGATTCAGGCCGCGTTCGATTCCGATCCGGACGCGCTGCAGGGAGCCGCGTCGGAAGCCGAGCCGTTCCAACTGACCCCGCGCCAGCCCACCCCGGTTCCGGGCAATCTGCCCTTCGATGCCCGCAGCTTTGGCGGCGGCGCCGCTAACTCCTTTGACCAGAAGGCTTGGGGCGAGGCCGCTGCGGCCCTGTTTGAGCCGCCCGTGCCACCGCCGGCCGACGACTGTTCTTCCGCATCCCAAGGCGATGCAAGGGGTTACGCCGCCAGCCCGGCCACAGCCACGGCCCAGATCGAAGCCGAGCAGGCCGCAGCCAACCTGAATCAGCTGGGCTCGCTGCGGCCGCTGGCACAGTTGCGCGACTCTTTCATCCTGGCCTCGGGGCCGGACGGACTGTGGATAATCGACCAGCACGTGGCTCATGAGCGGATTCTTTTTGAAAAGATTCTGCGCGACCGCCAGGTGGAGCACGTGCAGCGGCAGAGAATGCTGATGCCGATGCTGGTGGAGCTGAAACCGGCCCAGATGGTGGTATTCGCCCGCATTGCCGAGGAGCTGGAGCGCAACGGATTCGAGGTAGAACCTTTTGGGCCTCAACAGCTTGCGGTGAAGGCCGCACCCGTAGGCCTGGAGGGAGCGGGCCTGGAGCGCATGCTGGCGGAGGTGATTGAGCAATCCAGCGCCGACTCCGGCGAACCCAAGACGAATGAGGATCTTGCGGCTCTGAGGGCGCGAATCGCCGCCTCTATTGCGTGCCATTCCGCAATTAAGGTCAACACACCCCTTGACCCGGTTCGTATGGAATGGTTACTGTTGGAGTTGGCAAAAACTCGCCACCCGACCAGTTGCCCGCATGGACGTCCAATCGCTTTGTTGTATTCTTGGAAGGAGATCCAGCGGGCCTTCCATCGCATTTAAAACGTTTGGAAGGTGGCAACCCTCCCCTTTAGGAGAGAGGGTCGCCCGGCGCTTAGAGTTAGACCAGGGAGAATGTATCCCAAAGCCGCAGCACTTTCAGTCGTCGTGATTCGCCCAGGCGAGGAGCGGGGACCTTGAACAGGCCAAGACAGGACGCAATATCTTCTGGCATCGCCGAAAAGCCAGCCTGGAAGTGAGGTTTATCTTTGACAGCAGAGCAATTGGAAGCATCACGCGCCGAAAGGATGCGTCAGAACGGACACGGAGCACTCACCCTTGAGGACGCCCGCACGTGGATTGAGGAGACCGGCTTGTGTCTCTTCCTGCCCCGGCGGCAATTTCTGTCCTCCATTGCGCCTTCATTTGTAGAGGCCATCGCCGGCCAGCGGAATGCGAACCCCGATCCCCGGCATATTGCTACAGCGGAAGAGCTGCTGGTGCGCCTGGAGCACGACAATGTCGCCGTCAGGCTCAACCTGCTGGGCCAGCCTGGGGAACAGCCCGACTTTGTGGTGGCCGGATGGGTTCTGCCTTACGTATACGCATTGCGTGGCGATCGCGACTGGCGGCGCAGCCCGCAACTTACTGGATCGCGGCAGGTTTCTCCGTTGGCGGTACAAGCTTATAAACAGCTGGAGACGGGCGACGCAACCATTTCCGAGTTAAAGCTTGCCCTGGGGCGGGAAGTGACCGAAGGCGCAGTACTCCGCGCAATCACCGAACTCTGGCAGCAACTTCGCATTATTCCTATCGTTTCCGCACCCGGCCAGCAGGCACAGTGGCAGTTGTTGCGTCATCGCTTCCAAAAAGCGATTGCCGAAGGCGCCTCCACGTCGCAAGTTACAGCCATCTCTGTACTTGCCTCCATTTACCTGCAGGCGGTGATTGCCGCCAGTATGGAAGAGGTGGAACTCTTCCTGGCTCCATTGACGGCACGCAGCAAGATACGGGAGGTGTTGCGCGGCCTGGTAGCAACGCGCCAGGTGCACACCATCTCAATGGGCCATGCGCCGCACTTTTACGTGGCCGGCACGCTGCCGGAGTTTACGGTTGCGCCGACGGTTTATTCCAGCTCCTCAATGCCGGCGTTCTTTTTGCACTCGCGGCACGAAGAAGAAGCGGTTGAGCCGGAACCGCCCCGGATCGTGGCACCGTCCATGCCGGTTGCACCGACTGCGCCCATCCCGATGGAAGCCTCGAATGGGGCTGCTCCAATTGCCCACGCTCCAGCGCCAATTGCAAATGCTCCTGCGGCGCGCAAGCCTGCGGTTCAGGGAAAATCGGCCAAGTCTTCAACCGCCAGGCAGCATTTCAGCCCTGCGCGGAGGCCTGCGACGCATTCCCGCGACCGCAAGCCGGCGCAATCCTCGACCAGCAGCCGTCCTGCCCGCCGCGCCGAGTCCCGCTCAACCGGGGCACGGACAGGCGGGGCAATGCCCAAGAACGGGGCCCGTTCAGCCTCCAGCGCGCGCTGGAGCCCGAATGTGCCCAAGAGCACGAATGGCAACGGGAAGGCCGCTCACGCCGGATCGACGAACGGCAATGGCGCCCATGCGAACGGAAACGGCAACGGGAGGCACGCGTCGAACGGCGCCTCGAACGGCAGGGCAAGCAAACCCGCGGCTGCCGCATGGAGCCCGCGCAACGGCCACACGAACGGTGCTAAACCGGCCAGCAAGCCGGCCGCAGCCTCGCGTAACGGCAGCGTCTCCCGGAGCGAATCGAGGGCAGAGTCACGGCCATCTCGCGGCAGCAGCCGGAAGCCAATTATGGCAGCCGGCGCAAAGGCCGGTAACAACAAGCGGTTTGGCTTTACCGCGAGGCCCAAGCAGGGAAGCAAGAAGCGCGGATGAGCGCGGAAGAACACGCTTTGCGCTCCCCCGAGCCGGCTCGAAAAGCGATTGTTGCCATTGACGGCCCTGCCGGGGCGGGCAAGAGTACCATTGCCCGCCACCTGGCCCGGCATTTTGGCCTGCTGAACCTGGAGACCGGCGCCATGTACCGCGCCTTCGCCCTGAAAGCGCTGCGGGCGGGTCTGCCGCTGGATGAGAGCCGCGGCCTTGAAACGCTGGCCACCGAAACCACCATCCGCCTCGAACCTGGCGACGAGCACAACCGCGTCCTGCTCGACGGTGAGGACGTGACTGATTTGCTGCGTAATCAAACCGTCACCGATGCGGCTTCGCGCGTGAGCGTTTTTCCGGCCATTCGCGCCTGGATGGTTCGCCTGCAGCAGGAGCTGGGCGCCGGGGGCGGCGTGGTGATGGAAGGGCGCGACATCGGCACGGTTGTTTTCCCACGGGCCGAGGTCAAGATCTTTCTCGATGCGGCACCCGAGGTCCGCGGTTTGCGGCGTTACGACCAGCTTGGCCCCAAGCCCGCTGTGCAGCCGGAAGAAGTGATTCGCGACCTGCGCGCCCGCGACGAGCGCGACCGCAATCGTCCCGATTCCCCGCTCAAGCCGGCCGCCGACGCCGTGCTGCTCGATTCCACCGACATGACGCTGGAACAAGCCGTGCAGGCGGCGGAAGCGATTGTCGAGTCCAAGCTGCGGCATTCTTCAGAATAGAATCGAAGCAGGCCTCTCTGGCCCTGCGTCACCCACTGCGGATGAGCCTCTTCCCCATGTTTCTCAAGCTCGACGGCAAGCCTTGCCTGGTGGTGGGGGCGGGGACCATCGCAGTGCCCAAGATCGACAGCCTGCTGCGTGCCGGAGCGCAGGTCACCGTGGTGGCGCCTGAGGCGCTGCCGGCCGTGGAGGCTTGGGCGGATGAGGGAAGGCTGCAATGGCATGCGCGCTCCTATGCGGATGCCGATGTGGAGGGGATGCTGCTGGTGGTGGCGGCGACTAACCGGCAGCCCGTGAACCACGCGGTGGCCGAAGCGGCGCGGGCGCGCAGCATTCTGTGCAACTCGGTGGACGATCCGCCCGACTGCGACTTCTACTACCCCTCGGTGGTAGAGCGCGGCGATTTGCAGATTGCCGTGTCGACGGCCGGCAAGAGCCCCGCGCTGGCACAGCGGCTGCGCGAAGAGCTAAGCGCGCTGTTGCCGGAGGATGCCGGCGCATGGCTGGATGCGCTGGGCGAGTTGCGGCTGAAAGTGCTGGCCGCGCTGCCCGCCGGCGAAGAGCGCAAGCAGATGCTGCATCAACTGGCACGGCGTGAGGCGTGCGATCCGCGGGACTGCCCGGTGCAGCAGACGCTGGAGAGCATTCTGACGCGGAAGGCTTGGGAGGGCGAAGCGGCGCGGGCGGGCATGGTCTATCTGACCGGCGCGGGCCCGGGGGCGAAGGACCTGCTCACGGTGCGGGCACAGCGGCTCATCCAGACGGCCACATGCATTCTGCACGACGACCTGGTTTCCCAGGAGGTGCTGTCGCTGGCCAGGCGCGATGCACTGGTGGTGAACGTGGGCAAACGCTGCGGCCAGAAGACCGTAACGCAGGAGCAGATTCACGCTTTGATGATCGCCTTCGCCCGCGAGGGACACAGCGTGGTGCGGCTGAAGAGCGGCGATCCGGTGATCTTTGGCCGGGCGGCGGAGGAGATCGCGGCGCTCGCGGAGGCCGGGACTCCCTTTGAGATTGTCCCTGGTGTGTCAGCGAGTGTGGCCGCGGCCGGGGCTGCCCGGGTTTCGCTTACCGACCGCGATGCCAGCTCGCGGGTGGTGCTGACCACGCGGCACCGGGCGGGCAACACGACAGGCGGCGTTTCGTCGCACGATGTAGGCTCAACGCTGGCGCTCTATATGCCGGGCAAGGACTATGGGGCGCTCGAGCGCGAACTGCTGGACGAGGGCTGGCCGGCAGAGACGCGATGCGTGCTGGTGTCGGCCGTGAGCCTGCCCTCAGAGCAGATTACTGCCGTGCGGCTCGGTGAGTTAGGCGGCCAGGCTCCGCTGCCGGCTCCGGTAGTGATTCTCATCGTTCCTCAGGCTATCCGGTGAGTTAGCGCGGGGCGATGCGGAGTTATGCCTGAAATCGAAATTGCGTTGCTCCACCAAAAATGGCCCAGGCAATAACCAGGATGTTATTGCCGGCTGAATCAATACCCGACGATCACGGCACAAACCGCTTCCAAGGTCCATACTGGTGTCACGTAAGCAATTCTTCAGGGAGCCGCCTGTGCCTCTTCGCGTTTGTCTTCCTTCCTGGGTTTTTGCTCTCCTGCTTGCACTCTGCGGCGGGGTGCTGCCGGCACAACATGCTCCCAACACCAACCCCTATTACCAGCAGCTTCGCACCCTGTTGCCGGGGGGCGAAGTCATCCAGGTAAATAACCTGGAGCTGCGCCGCGATACGGCGACCTTTACCTTTCGCCGCGGGGACTTTGCGTTTTATGGCGAGGTGAACGGCAAGGTGACGGGCGCGGTATTCCTCGGCAGCGGTCACTTTCACCTGACGCCGCCCACCGCGGAGGAGCGCCACAACCTGCGCTTTCTCAACCACAGCGAGGAGTTCGACGAAGACTTCAACCAGGTGGTGCTGCGGTTTACCGACGCCACCGCGGCGGAGCTGCACAAGGCCGCGGCGGGCAAGGGCGAGCCGGACAGCCAGTACGCCACGGCGGGGCGCGACCTGCACGATTTCGAGCGGCTCAAGATGTTTGAGAACCTCGATCTGCGGCTGCTTGAAGATGTACTCAGTCCGTCGCAGGGCGGGTTTTTTCTAGCCGCCATCCACGGCGGGAAAGATCCGCACCTGGTGTTCACACTCGATCCGCATGGAGCGCGGCGGGTGTCGCCGGAGGAGATTTCGCTGCTGAACTGGAACGAGTGGGGCGAGAGCTATCCCGCGGCCTTTCATTTGAGCTCGGAGACGGCGCACGGCGGCGGCAACGGCAACGAGCAGAACGGCGCTTACCGCATCGACCACGAGAGCCTGGATGTGTCGATTGAGAAGAGCGGTTTCCTGACCGGCCTGGCGACGGTGCACATCCTGGCTTTGCAGGATGGCCTGGCCGTGACGCCGTTGAATCTCTATCCCACGCTGCGCGTGAGCAAGGTGGAGACCGACAAGGGCGAGCCTCTGGACTTTGTGCAGGAGAAGAAGGAAGAGGACGCCGACTTCGGCGTAATTCTGGCGCGTCCCCTCAAAAAGGGCGAGTCAGTTATTGTGCGCGTTGCTTACGGGGGCAAGGATGTGGTGGCGAACGAGGGCGGCGCCAACTATTACCCGGTGGCGCGCCAGAGCTGGTATCCGAATGCCGCGCGAGGACTGGGCGACTACGCCACTTACGATATGGCATTTCATGTTCCCAAGGGCCTGGAGCTGATTGCGACGGGGACCAAAGTCAACGAGAGCACCGAGGGCAAGATAACAACCACCGAGTGGAAGACCGATGTCCCGCTGGCGGTGGTGGGCTTCAACCTGGGCCGGTTCACCATGAAAGAGGCCAAGGTGGAGGAGAAGCTCGGCGATAACCTGACCATCGACGCTTATGCTAACTCCGCCCCGCCGGACAGTATGACGAATCTGCCCCTGGGCAACTTCGATGCGCCGGGGATGTTACCAGTGGAGCTGAGCCAGGCGGAGGTGGCGGCGCGGCTCTACACCAACTACTTTGGCGAACTGCCCTTTGCGCGCGTGGCCGTGACGCAGCAGTACGCGTGCAATTACGGGCAGAGCTGGCCCATGCTGGTTTATCTGCCCATTTGCGGCTTTCTGGATACGACGCAGCAGCATTTCATGGGGCTGCACCCGGAAGATATGTATTGGAAGGTGGTAACTCCGCACGAAGTGGCGCACCAGTGGTGGGGGCAAACGGTGGGCTTCCGGAGTTACCGCGACCAATGGATGAGCGAGGGCTTCGCGAACACGTCGGCGTCGATCTTTCTGCAGGCCACGCGGCCCAAGCCGGACGAGTTTCGCGAGTTCTGGAAGCAGCAGCGCAGGCTTATCACCGAGAAGAACGCGGAGGGCTTCCGGCCCATCGATGTGGGCCCGGTGACCATGGGATTCAGGCTGAGCACCAACAAGACCGGCTGGAACATCTACCAGGACCTGGTTTATCCCAAGGGCGCATACATTCTGCACATGATCCGAATGATGATGTGGACGCCCAGGGAAGGCGACGACCGGTTCCGCGCCACCATGCACGACTTTCTCAAGAGTTACGAACTGCAAGCCGCGACCACCGAGGACTTCAAGGCCGTGGTGGAGCGGCACATGAGCCAGCAGATGGATATGGATGGCAATCATCGCATGGATTGGTTCTTCAACCAGTATGTTTACGGGACGGAGTTACCGAGTTATCACTTTGAGAGCCAGGTAACGCAGGAAGGCGACACTGCCAAGCTGCATTTCAAGCTGGTGGAGTCGGGAGTTCCGCCCAGCTTCAGGATGCTGGTGCCTCTATATGTGGAACTTACCGATGGGCGCGTGATGCGGCTGGGTTCGGTTGACATCCGGGGCGCCGGCACGGTGGACCAGACGGTCAACCTGCCCAAGCTGCCGGCGGCGGTGAAGCGGGCGACGATCAACTACTACTACGACGTGCTGTCGATCGAGAATTAGGCTGACGCCAGTGCGCAGCAGCGTGCGGTATACTCCAGTCGCAACAGAATTGAAGGAGCGAAAACAATGCAAGCGATTTCAAAGATAGCGGCTGCGGTGACAGTGGCTGTGACCATGATGGCGGCGCCTGGCACGATACGGGCGCAGGCGGGCGGCGATACGGTGCTGAAGCCGGCAGATTTGCAAAAGCTGTTGCCGGCGAGCGTGTATTACAAAGGCCAGTCGGCGACAACGCAGTTGCGGAACTCGGGGGGCGTGAAGTTTGCCGACGGCTTCTATGTCCTGACCACCCTGGTGGACACGAGCGGCTACTCGACCGACGTGCAGGCGAAGTACCAGGCTTATTTCATCACTGAAGTTCCGATCAAGGTGGGCGGGCAGGACCTGGCTGCGGGGATATACGGCGTCGGCTTTGTGGCGGGCGGCAAATTTGTGGTGACCGACGTGGGGGCGCATGACCTGCTGACCGTGGCTTCAGGCGACGACCCGGGGATGAAGCGGCCAATGCCGCTGCAGGTGGTTACCGATCCCGGTGGCGGATTCCGGCTCTATGCTGGACGCCGGTATGTGAGCTTCAGCCGGTAGACTTTGCAAAGGCAGGCCCGCGGTTCTCCTGGCTCGGGCCTGTGCCGTTTTTGCGCTCAGTTGGGTGGGCGCGCAGTCAATCCGCTGCTTGGGTTACGGTTGCGGCGGGGGCGGGCGACGCGGTCGCGTTCCTGAACCACTCGAGGCCGGCGCCGATCAGGGGCGCGCGATCGAAGAGCGTGGAAACCTGCAGGCGAAAACTCAGACCCTGCAACTCGCGCTCCGCTGCGGGCAGGAACAACTGCGCGGAGTGGGAGATGCTGCCGCCCAGCACAACGGCATCGGGCGCGAAGGGCGCCAGCGTGAGGCGCAGCGCCCGGCCGAGATGGCGGCCGTAATCGGCAAAAACATGCATTGCGTCCTGGTCGGCGGGCGCGGAGGCGGCTATCTCGGCCACCGTGCGCAGCGTGCCGGTGCGGCGCTGGTAGTTGGCCTGGATGGTGCGGGAGGAGATGGCATCCTCGACGATGCCGCCCTCGTAAGGCTGGTCCCAGATTTCGCCGCCGGGAGGGACGCCGGGGCCTTCGCGGACGACGCGGCCGTCGACGGCGAAGGATGCGCCGACGCCGGTCCCGAGAGTGACACCGACGGCACGGGCAGCGCCACGGGCTGCGCCGGCGCCGATCTCGCCGAGCAGGTAGGCTGCCGCATCGTTGAGGAAGCGGACCTGGCCGGGCTGCCAGCCGAAGCGCTGGGCCAGGGCTCGGCGCAGGTCAACGCCATACAAGTAAGGGAGCTTGTGGCGCGCATGGCTGATGCCGGCGGCGTAGTCGAACGGCCCGGGCATGGCCACGGCCGCGCCTGGAAGGACGGCAACGCCGTTGGCGGCTCTGGCGGCCAGCGAAAAGAGGACGCCGACGAAGGCATCGCCGGTCTGCTCGGCGGGGTGCGGGGCGCTGACGATGGGGCCGAGGTAGAGGTCAGCCTGGCGGCAGACGGCGGCTGCCACGTGGCTGCCGCCCACGTCATAGACCAGGACGGCGTTTTGGTTCCCGTTGGTCATGTCAACTTTCCAGTGATAACGTTATCACCTCACGCAACCTTTATGCAGAGGTTTTTGCGCGGAATCGCGCCGGAATTTTGCGGGGTGATTCTGTGATCCTGTGATGGAGGGTTGTGGAAGGCTTTAATTTTGTGCGGGTTGGGAGAGGCTTCACAGTTTCACAGGGAAAAATGCTCTGTTGTTTAGGGGGAGGGGCGGCGGGGCGTGGGCCGCGCGGCGGGAAGGCGTTAGCGGCGCGCGATGCCGGACAGGGTGGTGAGGAGATACTGCACCACCGCGATATCAAGGTGTCGTGGCTGGCCGCCCAGACGCGGGCCTGGCGGTAGGCTTCGTCGCTGACGGTGACGGCGATGTTGCGCATGGGGTACCTTTGGGTCGGGTGTTTGGGGGCTAGTTCTATTGTGCGCGCTTTGGGGTTAATGATCGGCAAGTGATTTTGGGGGCGGGGCGCGGAGTGCTGCGTCCGTGGGAGCGTGCCGGGAAACGACCTGCGGCTGGTCGGGCCTTGTCGACTCCCATGTCTGAGAATCCAGAGGTGGGGCACCCGGCCACGTGCGCCTCATCGTGCATCCACCCCGGTCCCTCCGCCGCGGCGGACGAGGGACCGCGGGCACCCTCAGCGAGGTTGGGATCAATTGCCGAGAACGGGGCCGCGTAGCTCCCTTTCGGCTTGGCAGGGGATTCGTTCAGGGGCTATTCTTTTGTTGCCAGCTCTTGGGGCGAAATCTGAGCACGGCGCTTCCCTGCAATTGAATGCGATTCTTCCTGGAAACGGAGGGGTACGGACATGCCGATCAAACTGGCAGTCAACAATGTGGTCACGACGGTGGACGTTCCGCCGGACACGCCGCTCTTGTGGGTGCTGAGGGATGTTCTTCACTACCGGGGCACGAAGTATGGGTGCGGGATCGGGATGTGCGGGGCGTGCACGGTGCAGGTGGACGGGCGGGCGGTGCGCTCGTGCCTGACGCAGGTGGGCTCGGTGGGGAACGCCGCGGTGACGACCATCGAGGGGCTTTCGCCGGATGGACTACACCCGGTGCAGGTGGCGTGGGAGGCGCTGGATGTGCCGCAGTGCGGCTACTGCCAGGCCGGACAGATCATGACCGCCGCGGCGCTGCTGAAGCAGACGCCGCATCCCACCGACGCGGAGATCGACGCGGCCATGAGCGGAAACCTCTGCCGTTGTGGAACGTACGCGCGCATCAAGCTGGCCATTCATGAAGCCGCGGGCGCCGCTGGCACCGCCAACAAGTAGAAGGGAGGCTCGAACCATGCGTATCGATCGCAGATCGTTTATCCAGTTGAGCGCCCTTGCCGGCGGCGGGCTGGCGCTGGACCTTTATCGCTCACCGCTGGGCGTGGCGCAGGGACCGGGCAAGCCGCCCGACCTGACGCCGCAGGCTTTCATCCACATCGCTCCGGATGGGGTGGTGACCATCATGGCGCGCGCCTCGGAGTCGGGCCAGGGGATGCGCAACATGCTGCCCATGCTAATTGCCGAAGAACTGGACGTGGAATGGAAGGATGTTCGCGTCGAGCAGGCGGAGCTGAACGAGAAGATTTATGGGGCGCAGTTTTCAGGCGGCTCGGCGAATACTCCGCAGGGCTGGGAGCCGATGCGGCGGGTGGGCGCGGCGGGGCGGCAACTGCTGGTGAGTGCTGCCGCGCAGACGTGGGGCGTGCCGGAGAGCGAATGCACGACGCAGGCGGGACGGGTGATGCATGCTAAGTCGGGGCGTTCGCTGGGGTATGGCGAGCTGGCGGCCAAGGCTGCCGCGCTGCCCGCGCCGGCGCTGGACAGCGTGAAGCTCAAAGATCCGAAGGACTACCGCATCATCGGGCACTCGCAGGCGGGCGTGGATACACATGCGATTGTTACCGGCAAGCCGCTGTTCGGCATCGATGTGGAGTTGCCGGGGATGCTGTACGCGAGCATCGAGAAGGCGCCGGTGTTTGCGGGCAAGGTGAAGACGGCCAACATCGACGAGGTAAAGGCGCTGCCGGGCGTACGGCATGTGCTGACGATCGACGGCGGCATCACGCCCGCGGCTTTCACGCCGTGGGAGCCGGGCATGGAACCAGGCATCGCGATTGTGGCGGACACCTGGTGGCAGGCGCAGCAGGCGCGCAAGCAACTGAAGGTGGACTGGGACCTGGGTCCCGCAGCCACGCAGAGCAGCGAGGGCTTCAAGAAGCGCGCCGCGGAGCTGCTGCAGGCCGCGCCGGGAACGACGGTGCGCAAGTATGGCGACCTGGACGCGGCGCTGAAGGCCTCAGCCAAGGTGGTTGAGGCTACCTATGAGTATCCGTTCATTGCGCACGTGACGATGGAGCCGCAGGGCGCCACGGCGCACTGGAAGGACGGCAAGCTGGAGATGTGGTCGACGAGCACGCTGCCGGGCAATGGGAGAGAACTGGTGGCGCAGACGCTGGGCATCCAGCAGAGCGACATCACGACGCACATGGTGCGGTCAGGCGGCAGCTTCGGACGGCGGCTGCAGAACGACTACCTGGTGGAGGCGGCGTGGATCGCCAAGCGCGTGGATGCGCCGGTGAAGCTGTTGTGGTCGCGCGAAGACGATGTGGCGCACGATCCTTTCAGGCCGGGCGCGACGGTGGGCCTGAAGGGCGGGCTCGATGCGCAGGGCAAGCTGACGGCGTGGCGGCATCACCTGGTGACTTATGGCGATAAGGATCACTCGACGTCGGGCGGCGGCATTGGAGGGGACACATATCCCAGCGGTTTTCCGCCGGCGTACGCGCTGTATACCTCGGCACAGCCGCTAATGCTGCGCACCGGAGCGCTCCGGGCGCCGGGGGACAACGCCTACTGCTGGGTGGCGCAGTCGTTTCTTGACGAGCTGGCGCACGAGGCGGGGCGCGATCCGCTGGAGTTTCAACTGGAACTGCTGAGCAATAAGAAGGCGCCGTGGAAGTCGGGCGAAGGCGACGCCGTGGGCGACCATGAGCCGACGGGGCAGTCGGTGCTGATTCCGGAGCGGTACAAGGGCGTGCTGGAGCTGGTGGCGGAGAAGTCGGGCTGGGCAAAGCGGACGAAGGAGCCGGGGCGCGGGATGGGCATTGCCGCGTGGTTCTGCCATCTGGGCTACTTTGCCGAGGTGGCCGACGTGAGCGTGGACGCCAATGGCAAGGTGAAGGTGAATCACGTGTGGGCCGCGGGCGATGTGGGCAGCCAGATCATCAATCCCTCGGCAGCCGAGAACATGGCGCATGGCGGCATCATGGAGGGGCTGGGCCATCTGGGCCAGGAGATTACGCTGGACGACGGCAAGGTGGAGCAGTCGAACTTCCATAATCACCCGCTGATGCGGATGCGGCAGGCGCCGAAGATGGAGGTCTACTGGCGCAAGACCGACTACGCGCCGACGGGACTGGGCGAGCCGACGCTGCCGCCGATTCTGCCGGCGGTGACGAATGCGATCTTCGCGGCTACGGGGAAGCGGGTGCGGACGCTGCCGCTGAGGAAAAGCGGGTTCAGCTGGGCGTGATGACCGGAGGCTCGATTCGCCGTCTAATTCTGAGAGGCGGTAACGGCCGTTTTGCATGACTGCGCTGCGCGATCGGGTTAGTGCGGCCTCGCTGACTCGATCGGGCCTGTTGCAAAGCGTTGCACTGCGGGATTAGAATCCGTTCGTTCGGGAACGCCTCATGCAAGACGCGAAAGCGGCAGGAGGTGCCTCAGATGTCGCCGGTGCCGATGAAAAGGCGGAGTTCCGCTGGGCTCAAGGCTTTTTCTCTGGTGCTGTGCGCGGCGGTTTTTGCCTGGGGCCTCCAGTTCAAGTTATCTCTCTATCAGACTTCGCATAAGATTCATCCTGTTTCGGTCGCCAAGCTCCTGGTAAGTGAGCCGGGAAACAAGAAAAGTTGCGCAATCGGGCCGGGTGAACGCCGCGCCGCGCAGCAACTGCCCGCTTATAGCGCGGTGGCGCTGTTCCAGCCGGCATTCATCGTCTGCCGGAACCGGCAGGTTCACAAGCTGGTCCGCTCCTCCATCCCTTCCTATCCGCACGCATTGTTGTTCAGGCCTCCTCCGTCGAACGGCTGATCCCTTCCATTGTGCGGCGCCGATGCGTCGCGATGAGTCATCCGGCCCGGAAGTTCCCGGACCGACTTGCACTCGAGCTCTGCCGCCGCGCGCGGCAGGAGCTACGGGAGGATTCCCATGGACATGGCAATGTGTTTCGTAACAATGAGCGCGATCTGCGCGATCTTCTGCATACTGCAAGCGGTAGAAAGGCGCAGAGAAAAACGGATTGGCGCAGGAGGAAGGACGGGCATCCAGTGGAAAGGCAACGTCACGCCGCGCTCGTTCGCACGCGGCCTGCGCTGGATCGATGCGGCCGAATTTGCGCAGCTTACCGCTTGCAACCCGGACCTGATCATCTTTCATCTAATTCAATGCAACACCCCGAATGGCCGCTCGCGATGGCTTCCCGGCGAGCTGGTCGTCACGCTCGATCAATTGGAGCAGACTCTTCTCTGGATCCCTTTGGGGACGAAATTTGCCATCTACCGGCCGCAGGGAATCGGCGTAGGCCTGGCGCGAAAGCTATCGGCGATCGCCAGCGGCCGCGAGGCGCTGGTGCTGGCCGGCGCGCTCTCCCAGGGCGGCGGACAATTCGGTGAAATGGCAGGTGAACCATGCAGCTAATCGGCATTCACGAGCACGGCCCTCTCGCTTTTCCTCACCCTCCGGCGCAGGCCGTTGCGCTGCTGGTCGATCCCGATCCGCTGCTGCTGGAAGCCGGCAAGCGGCTGCTCTACGGCTCTTCCATATCGGTGCAAACCGCCTGCGCCTGCGTGGATGTATCGCGGCTGCCGCTGGACGACGAGCCGCAGATCGCGGTCCTCAGCGAGCGGCTGGGGTCATTCCAGTTGCTCGCCGTGGCGGAGTACATCCGGCATCGCTGGCCGCACGCGAAGATTGCGGTCGCCGGCCGTGCCAACCTGTTCCTCGAAGATCATCTCTACGATGAAGCGTTCGCCGAGGGATCGAGCAACCTGGATTTTCTGGCCGCCGTGGAACGATGCGCGCGGCAGGTACACTGAGCGTTGTCAACCGGGAACGCCTGGGTGGTGTGCAGGGTCTTGTCCGCCGCGGCGGACGAGACCCTGGGGTGCGGACGGCTAGGACGCGCGTGTAAGAACCGTGGCTGGACGGAAGGGTAGATAGAGCAAGAAGAAAAGGGCCACGGCGACGAATTCGGCGGACAGAATATACCAGGGCCAGGGACCGAGAAACGTGAGCAGCGACACGGTGAGGGGCTTGGCGCGAAGAAACATGTAGTCGGTGTTGAAGATGGCATCGAACGCGCCGATGACAGCGGCGAAGAGGTTGACGGCCAGCATGGCCCGGCCCACCGACCCAGGCCGCGGCCGCGCCTGCCTGGACCACACCAGGTAAAGAACGCCGGTCACGATCAGGCCATGGTCGAGAAAAAACTGCACCGACAAGTAGACGGGAGAGGACTGAGGCAGGTTCGGCGTCAGCAAGGACATCGAGGCTCCGGCCAAGGCAGGGTAGTAGGCGAGGTCGAAGACGATCGGCTTGAGGGTGAGCAGCGCGATGAGGACCATCCACAGGGATGCATCGCAAAGCTCGAGCGGCAGGTGATCGGGGAATGTGAGCTGGCCGTGCAGGGCCAGGTAGCCGTAGTACATCATTGAGCTCAGGAAAAGAAGGATGGCCAGGCCGATGCGCAGCGCGCGCGCCGTGGAGGGGAGAATGCGCTGAACGGCCGCGAGCAGCGCCGCGAGCAGCGGGACCGCAGCAAGGATGAGAAGGTGCACGAGTCCAAAGAGATGGAGATTACCTGGCATGCTGCTCCGGGTGTTCGTCTTAGGGTTTGATTAAGGGCTGGCGGCATTGTAGAACGGCGGCGTGAGCGCGGGCTAGAGCGGGCGTGGGACGGTATGCGCGTGCTTTCCCAGCACCGAGAAGCGGTACCTGGGGCGCGCGGCTCGCCAAATCTCGGATTCGAGCCACTGGTAAGCGGAATGACAGCCGTTTCCGGGTGTAAAATCAATGTCGCGGTGACGACCCGACAGCCGCATGCGCTTCCCCTGGCCGGGCCCCTAGCCAGCTGAGGAGGCTCTTATGCCTGCTTCCCGTCACTTTCCGTTCGTTCTTTTGGCAGCATTAGCCATTGCGGTCTTGCTACTCTTCGCCGTTCCCTCTCTCTCCCAGCAGAAGGAAGATTCCTCGCAAGCGGCTGCTCCCGAGGCTGCCGCCAAGGCCACAGTGGCTGCGAACTACGGCCGCATTCCGCTCAGCTTTGAGGCTAATCGGGGGCAGACGGACAGGTCGGTACAGTTTCTGTCTCGCGGCCAGGGATATACGCTGTTCCTGCGCCCAGGTGAAGCCGTGCTGGCGCTGCGCAGCGGGATGAGGACGACAGCTAAGACGGCATCGCCTGCGCCCCCCCCGCTCCCCGGCGCGCACAGCCGCTTTGCGCCGAATACCGGTCAGATCGAGACCTCCCTTGTGCGCATGAAGCTTGCCGGCGCCAATGCGCACGCGGCTGCGCGCGAAGAAGACGAACAGATCACCAGGACGAATTACTTTATCGGCAACGACCCGGCGAAGTGGCGGACGGATATTCCCAACTATGGCCGCGTGCGCTTTGCGGGCATCTATCCAGGCATCGACCTGGTCTACTACGGCAACCAGAACCGGCTGGAGCAC